>Ga0255139_1000099_pt1 | contig 31385 bp, 25 predicted proteins | sample Law_Colum_RepB_8_FD_188549 | JGI IMG/M metagenome (GOLD analysis project Ga0255139, IMG submission 188549) | Freshwater microbial communities from St. Lawrence River, New York, United States - Law_Colum_RepB_8d | ecosystem: Environmental > Aquatic > Freshwater > River | place: USA: New York...
GACCCGCCCCATGGCCCCCGGTTTTAACTTTGGAGCTTTGTATGTCAGATCTTTTCAGTGAGACCGCCTTGGTCGTTCCCTTTGAACAATTGCGCATGACCGATGTGGAGTCGGTTGGCGGAAAAAATGCCAGTTTGGGAGAGATGATTTCCCAGTTGCCCTCCGGCGTGCGCGTGCCCACAGGCTTTGCCACCACGGCCCATGCATTCCGCCAGTTTCTGGCTTTTGGCGGCCTGACCGAGCGCATCAACGCCCGACTGGATGTCCTGGACACCGAAGATGTGCGCGCCCTGGCCGCTGCAGGTGCCGAAATCCGTGCCATGGTCGAGGCCCAGCCTTTCCCGGCCGATCTGGAGCAAGCCATCCGCCATGAATTCATTCGCTTGCAGGGCAGCAACCCCGAGGCTTCCTTTGCTGTGCGCTCCTCTGCGACGGCCGAAGATTTGCCTGACGCTTCTTTTGCGGGGCAGCAGGAAACCTTTTTGAATGTCGTCGGCATCGATGACGTGCTGCACAAGATGAAAGAGGTGTTTGCCTCTTTGTACAACGACCGCGCCATCAGTTACCGGGTGCACAAAGGCTTTGCCCACGCCGACGTCGCCTTGTCGGCGGGCGTTCAGCGCATGGTGCGCTCTGACCTGGGCGCGGCGGGTGTCATGTTCACCATCGACACCGAGTCGGGCTTTGAAGATGTGGTGTTCATCACCTCCAGCTACGGTTTGGGTGAGACGGTGGTGCAAGGCGCAGTCAATCCTGACGAGTTCTACGTTCACAAACCCATGCTGGCTGCAGGCAAGCGCTGTGTGATCCGACGCAACTTGGGCTCCAAACTGATCGAGATGGTGTTTGCCACTCCCGAGGAAAAAGCCGCCTCGGGCAAGCTGGTCAAAACCACCGATGTGCCCACCGAACTGCGCAACCGCTACAGCCTGACCGACGACGAGGTCGAGCAATTGGCCCGCTATGCGGTGGTCATCGAGCAGCATTACGGTCGCCCCATGGACATCGAGTGGGGCAAGGACGGCACCGACGGTTTGCTTTATATCTTGCAGGCCCGTCCCGAAACCGTGAAGAGCCAAGCCAAAGGCACCCCAGAGCTGCGTTACAAGCTCAAAGGCAAAAGCACCATCTTGGCCGAGGGCAGGGCGATTGGCCAGAAGATCGGCACCGGCCCGGTGCGTCTGGTGCACAACATCAGCGAGATGGACAAGGTTCAGCCTGGTGATGTGCTGGTGACCGACATGACCGACCCGAACTGGGAGCCGGTGATGAAGCGCGCCAGCGCCATCGTGACCAATCGGGGCGGCCGCACCTGCCACGCCGCCATCATTGCCCGCGAGTTGGGCATTCCGGCGGTGGTGGGCTGCGGCAACGCCACCGAGCAATTGACCGAAGGCACCTTGGTCACCGTCAGTTGCGCCGAGGGTGATACCGGCCACATTTACGACGGTTTGCTCGAGACCGAGGTCAGCGAGATCCAGCGCGGCGTGCTGCCCGAGATCAAAACCAAAATCATGATGAACGTGGGCAACCCCCAGCTGGCTTTTGACTTTGCCCAGCTGCCCAATGCGGGTGTGGGTCTGGCGCGTCTGGAATTCATCATCAACAACAACATCGGTGTGCACCCCAAGGCGATCCTGGACTACCCCGCCATTGATGCCGACCTGAAAAAAGCCGTCGAGTCGGTGGCCCGTGGGCACGCGTCCCCCCGTGCTTTTTATGTCGACAAAGTCGCCGAAGGCGTGGCGAGCATTGCTGCCGCTTTCTGGCCCAAGCCGGTCATCGTGCGATTGTCGGACTTCAAGAGCAACGAATACCGCAAGCTCATTGGTGGCAGCCGTTACGAGCCGGAAGAAGAAAATCCGATGCTGGGCTTTCGGGGCGCAGCGCGGTACATCAGCGAAGACTTCGGGGAAGCCTTCGCCATGGAGTGCGAAGCTCTCAAACGCGTGCGTGGCGAAATGGGTTTGACCAACGTTCAAATCATGGTGCCCTTTGTCCGTACCTTGGGTCAGGCCGAAAAAGTCACCAAGCTGCTGGCGACGCAAGGATTACGTCGCGGCGAAAATGAGCTCAAGTTGATCATGATGTGCGAGGTGCCCAGCAACGCCATCCTGGCAGATCAGTTCCTGGAATTCTTTGACGGCTTTTCTATTGGCTCGAACGACTTGACCCAGCTCACACTGGGTCTTGATCGTGACTCGGGCATGGAACTGCTGGCGGTGGACTTCGATGAGCGGGACCCGGCCGTGACGGCCCTGATTTCACAAGCCATCAAGGCCTGTTTGTCCAAAGGCAAATACATTGGTATTTGCGGTCAGGGCCCTTCGGATCACCCCGACTTTGCCCATTGGTTGATGGACCAGGGCATCAGCTCGATCTCGCTCAATCCGGACACGGTGATCGAGACCTGGACCAGTCTGGGTCGTTGAGTCAGGCAAGGCCAAGCGATGACGAAGCCAGGTGACGTGGACATCTCTACGGCTTACCGTTGGCGGCTGCATCGCAACTTCCTGATTTACATCCTCATTTTGCTCAGCCTGATGGGCGCGATGGCCTGGGCTGAGCAATGGGGTTTGTCGCGCAACCTGATCGGCCCTATATTTTTGTTCAGCACGGTCATGATCTATGCCTTGATTGGCATCTCGGGCCGAACCAGTGACGAGGATGAGTATTACGTGGCCGGTCGGCGCATTCCGGCGATGTACAACGGCATGGCCACGGCGGCCGATTGGATGAGTGCAGCGTCCTTCATCAGTCTGGCGGGCGCGCTGTACTTGCAGGGTTTTTCGGGCAGTGGTCAGCAACCCGGAGGACTGGCGTATGTCATGGGCTGGACGGGCGGTTTTTGTCTGGTTGCATTGCTGATCGCGCCTCATTTGAGGGCCATGAGGCTTTACACATTGCCCGATTATTTCGACCGCCGTTACGGCGGTAAATGGCCCAGACTCATTGCCGCTGTGTCCTCTGTTTTGTGCTCGTTCACCTACGTGGTGGCTCAGATTTACGGCATTGGCCTGATCGCATCCCGCTTGACAGGGGTGCAGTTCGAAATTGGTATTTTGCTCGGCTTGGGGGGCGTTTTGCTGTGCTCATTTTTAGGTGGCATGCGGGCGATCACCTGGACTCAGGTCGCTCAGTACATCATGCTTTTGCTGGCTTTTTTGATCCCTGTTTCCTGGCTTGCCTACAAGCAATTGGGCTCCCCCGTGGCACCTTTGGTCTACGGCTCCCAGTTGTCGAGTATTGCCACCATTGAAAAACGTTTGATGGACGATCCTGGCGAAGTTGAAGTCCGTCAGGAATATGCGCGCAGAGCCAAACTTTATGCCACGCGTTTGCAAAGCGTGGAGGAGTCGATGGCAGACCTGCGGCTGGAACTTGAGGAAGAAATTCGCAAGCTCAAAGCCCAAGGGGCTGACTTTGCCGCGATTGCGCAGGTTCGCAGGGCATTGTTGGCCGTGCCGCGTGATCCCTTTGAGGCCCGGGAGCAATGGACCAAGGCCATGCACGAAAACCTGGAAAGGTCCCGTCCCTTGAGTGGCATGCCTGCGCATGCGCAATCGTTCACCGGCAATCCGGATGGGGATGCCGCAGAATCACGTTTGTTCAACGAGTCGCGCTTGAATTTTCTGGCGCTTGTTTTTTGTCTGATGGTGGGAACCGCTGGCTTACCCCATTTGCTGACACGTTTTTACACGTCCCCTTCGGTCGCCCAAACACGAACCTCGGTCGCGTGGTCCTTGTTTTTCATTGGGCTGCTCTATTTGAGCGTGCCTGCGCTGGCGGTTCTGGTGAAGTTCGAGGTTTTGAACAACCTGGTGGGTCGAAGTTTTGAGGATCTGCCCTCATGGATGGCGCAATGGGCAAGACTTGACTCTGGCTTGCTGTCTTTCTCGGACGTCAATGGCGACGGTATCTTGCAATTGGGTGAGCTGAAATTGGGTGCCGACATGATCATGTTGGCCACGCCCGAGCTCGGTGGCATGCCATTTGTGGTCTCGGGGCTTGTGGCCGCGGGGGGATTGGCTGCAGCCTTGTCAACGGCCGATGGCTTGCTTTTAACGATCAGCAATGCCTTGGTGCGCGATATGGCGCCCCGAGACGGACGAGGTCCAAGGTCGGCGGAAGGGCGTGTGATTCTTTCCAAATTTGCTTTGTTGGCGGTGGCTATGCTGGCGGCTGTCGTGGCCGCGTTCAAACCTGCCGAAATTTTGGCATTGGTGTCGGCTTCTTTTTCGCTCGCAGCCGCAGCTTTTTTCCCGGGCATGGTCATGGGCATGCTTTGGAAACGCGTGCACCGTTTGGCGGTGGTGATGGGCATGCTGTCGGGCTTGCTCGTCACGCTTTATTACTTGTTTGTGAACGCACCGGCTTTCAGGCATTTTTGGGGACTCGACCCTTTCAGCGGTCTTTGGTTTGGCATTCAGCCGCTGTCCGCGGGTGTTTTTGGTGTACCTGTCGGTTTTCTTGTGATCGCGCTGATGACCTGGCTCGTGCCATCTGAAGAAGTCACTGAGGTCGTACTCACCGATCCGCCAATCAGACAGGGCTGATCGACGGGCCGTGATGGCGCTTAAAACAAAGCTATAATCGCAGGCTTCGCCTTGCTGCACCCCGACAGACGCTGGGGGCAGCTATTCCAACCATTTGGGTTAACCTCAAGGAGTCTCAATGCGTCATTACGAAATCATTTTGCTGATCCATCCCGATCAGTCCGAACAAGTTCCAGCCATGCTGGAGCGTTACAAAGGCATGATCACTGCCGGCGGTGGCCAGATCCACCGTGTTGAAGACTGGGGCCGCCGCCAGTTGGCATACCAGATCAACAAGCTGGGCAAAGCCCACTACCTGTGCGTGAACATCGAAGCCGACCAGGCTGTCATGGCTGAACTGGAGCACGCCTTCAAGTTCAACGATGCCGTGCTGCGTCACTTGACGGTGCTGAAGAAAAAAGCCGACACAGGCCCTTCGTCCATGATGAAGACTGTCGAGCGCGAAGAAGCCCGCAAAACACAACAAGCCGAATTCGCCGCTTGATGCTGACCTGTTGAGGAGTGAACCGTACAGAACTGAATGCCTGTATTGCCGAGCAAGCTGCTTTGCGATACACCCCCGCAGGTTTACCCGCTCTGGATCTGATTCTGGAGCATGCCTCTGAAGTTGAAGAGGCAGGGCAAATGCGCAAAATCCAGCTCAAAATTCGTGCTTTGGCCATTGGGCCAGTGGCCGAAAGACTGGTCAAGCAAGCGGTAGGCAGTGTCTGGACGTTCAAAGGCTTTTTGGCCACCCCTCGACAAGGCAAAAGTGTCGTGTTGCACATTCAAGAGTTTCAGCAAGATTAATTTCAGGAGGCCCCATGGCCACGTTCAAAAAATTCAACAAAGACAAGCGCCCCAAGCGCAACACCCAGTCACTGCTGTTCAAGCGCAAGCGTTTCTGCCGCTTTACAGTCACTGGCGTCGAAGAAATCGACTACAAAGATGTGGACACCTTGCGTGACTTCATCGCCGAAAACGGCAAAATCATTCCTGCACGCCTGACTGGCACCCGTGCCATCTTCCAGCGTCAGCTCAACACAGCCATCAAGCGCGCACGCTTTTTGGCCATGTTGCCCTACACCGACCAGCACAAAGTCTAAGGAGTCCAACCATGCAAATCATTCTGCTCGAAAAGGTTGTGAACCTGGGTAATCTGGGCGATATCGTCAAAGTCAAGGACGGTTACGCACGCAACTTCCTGATCCCTCAAGGCCGCGCACGCCGCGCCACTGAAGCCAACAAGGCCGAGTTCGAAGCTCGCCGCGTTGAGCTCGAAAAAGCCGCTGCTGCCAAACTGGCCGAAGCCCAAGGCCAAGGCGAGAAGCTGTCGGGTCTGGTGGTCAAGTTGTCGCAAAAAGCTGGCGTTGATGGTCGTTTGTTTGGTTCCGTGACCAACCACGACATCGCCGAAGAGCTGAACAAGCAAGGCTACAAGCTGGTCAAGTCGCAAATCCGCATGCCTCATGGCCCCATCAAGACCGTGAGCGAATCCACTGTGGCAGTGGCTTTGCACACCGACGTGGTGGTGGACGTGACGGTGACCGTGTTGGGCGAAACGGCCTGATCTTCTCGCTGTTCTGAAAAGCCGCCTGGCGATGAGCTTGGCGGCTTTTTTATTTTTGTCATGCCTTGGTATGCGTGGACAAACTTGTCCCGTCATTCTCACTGGATACACAGAGCTTATCCACAGGCTTATCCCGTGACGTTCTGTTTTTCAGGACTACCATTGGGTTTTCAGTCAAAGCCTCCATGTCCGCCGTATTTGCCCCTCCCTTGAACAGCTTTCCCTTAGACCTTTCGGGCGACAGCCAGGTCGCCAAGTTGCGCGTGCCACCCCACTCGATCGAGGCCGAGTCGAGCGTTCTGGGCGGCCTGTTGCTGGACAACGGTGCGTGGGATCGCGTGGGCGATTTGTTGGTCGATTCCGATTTCTACCGGCATGAGCACAAGCTGATTTATTCCGCCATTGGCGCATTGATCAATGCCTCCAAGCCAGCCGACGTGATTACTGTCAACGAGCAGTTGCAAAACCAGGGCAAGGCCGAGGAAATGGGTGGCCTGGGCTACCTGAACTCTTTGGCTCAATACGTCCCAAGTGCGAGCAACATCCGTCGGTATGCCGAGATCGTTCGTGAGCGTTCGATTTTGCGCAAACTGGTGTCCGCCAGCGACGAAATCGCCACCAATGCATTCAATCCGCAGGGCAAAGCCATTGACCGGATTTTGGACGAGGCCGAGCAAAAGATCTTCAACATTGGTGAAGAAGGCTCGCGCATGAAGCAGGGCTTTCAGTCCATGGACACGCTGGTGGTGGAGTTGCTCGACCGCGTGCAGGAGATGGCCGACAACCCCAACGACATCACGGGCGTGCCTACCGGGTTTTACGATCTGGACCGCATGACTTCCGGTTTGCAGCCGGGCGACATGGTGGTGCTGGCGGCGCGGCCGTCCATGGGAAAAACCGCATTTGCGATCAACATTGCCGAGCATGTGGCTTTGAACGAAGGTCTGCCGGTGGCGGTGTTCTCCATGGAAATGGGGGCCTCGCAATTGGCAGTCCGTGTGGTCGGCTCGATTGGCCGGATCGATCAGGGCCATTTGCGCACTGGCAAGCTCAGTGACGACGAGTGGCCGCGCCTGACCGAGGCGATCGAGAAGCTGCGCACGGTGTCCTTGCACATCGATGAAACGCCTGGCCTGACGCCTTCTGAGCTGCGGGCCAATGCCCGGCGCCTGGCGCGCCAATGCGGCAAGCTCGGCCTGATCGTGGTGGACTATTTGCAGCTGATGAGCGGCTCAGGCGGGTCGGGAGGCGACAACAGGGCCACCGAGTTGGGCGAAATTTCCCGTGGCCTGAAAATGCTGGCCAAAGAGTTGCAGTGCCCCGTGATTGCGCTGTCACAGCTCAACCGCTCCGTGGAACAGCGCACTGACAAGCGGCCCATGATGAGCGATTTGCGAGAGTCGGGCGCGATTGAGCAGGACGCCGACATCATCATGTTCATTTACCGCGACGATTACTACAACAAGGATTCCAAAGATCCGGGTGTAGCCGAAATCATCATCGGCAAACAGCGTAACGGACCCACAGGCACAGTGCGTCTGACCTTCCTGAAGAACCTGACACGCTTTGAAAGCCTGGCTTCGGGTCTGAGCGACGATTACTGAAACCCCAAGCCCGGGCTCTGTGTTTACAGTGTTTCGCTGGCAAAGTCAGCCAGCCTTGATCGCTCGCCGCGTGCCAGCGTGATGTGGCCGCCATGGGCCCAGCCCTTGAATCGGTCCACCGCATACGTCAGGCCCGAAGACCCTTCGGTGAGGTAAGGCGTGTCGATCTGCGCCAGGTTGCCCATGCAAATGATCTTGGTGCCCGGACCCGCACGCGTGATCAAGGTTTTCATCTGCTTGGGCGTCAGGTTTTGCGCTTCGTCGATGATGACGTACTTGTTCATGAAGGTGCGCCCGCGCATGAAATTCATGCTCTTGATCTTGATGCGACTTTTGATCAGCTCGTTGGTGGCCGCGCGCCCCCACTCGCCGGCGTTGCCGCCATCGCCTTTGGCCAGAAACTCCAGATTGTCGTCCAGGGCGCCCATCCAGGGTCCCATCTTTTCTTCTTCCGTACCAGGTAAAAAACCGATGTCTTCGCCCACGCTGACAGTGGCACGGGTCATGATGATTTCGGTGTAACGGCGATCATCCAGCACCTGTGTGAGACCGGCAGCCAAGGCCATCAGGGTTTTGCCCGTGCCGGCAGTGCCTGCCAGAGTTACAAAATCGATGTCCGGGTCAGTCAGCAGATTCATCGCGAAATTTTGTTCGCGGTTGCGGGTGGTGACGCCCCAGATCGCATTTTTCTGGTGTGTGAAGTCTTTCAAGGTGCGCAGCACCGCAGTCTTGCCGCGGATCTCGGTCACGCGGGCATACAGGCTGGGTTCGCCGGGCGCCTCAAAATACACGAACTGGTTCATGAACAGGCTGGGCACAATGGGCCCGGAGATCCTGTAAAAGGTGTGTGTGCCCTGCTGCCAGCTTTCGACGGTTTTGCCATTTTTAGCCCAGAAATCAGAGGGCAGGGCCAAGGAGCCTGGGTAGAGCAGGTCGCCGTCTTCCAGCGTCTTGTCGTTTTGGTAGTCTTCGGCCTGCAGACCCAAGGCGCGGGCTTTGACGCGCATATTGATGTCCTTGGACACCAGCACCACTTCGCGCGGTGCATGCAATTGCCCCAGCGCTTTGACCACGCCCAGAATCTGGTTGTCTGCTTTGCCTTGGGGCAAGGCCAAGGGCAGGCTCAAGTCCAGCGCCTGTGTCTGGAAAAACAGCTGGCCCATGGCGTCCATGTAGCCGGTGGTGTTCAGAGGCGAACCCTTGCCCAGATCGGCACCTTGAGCACAGGCCAGTGCATCAAGTGAACGGCTGGCCTGCCGGGCGTTGCGCGCCACCTCGGTCATGCCTTTTTTGTGCCCGTCGAGTTCTTCCAGCACGATCATGGGCAGAAACACATCGTGCTCTTCAAAGCGGAAGAGGCTCATGGGGTCGTGCATCAGGACGTTGGTGTCCAGCACGAACAATTTGGTGGGGCCATTCTTGCGCTTGGACCGATGTTTGGGGGCAGCCTCTACAGGCTTGTCCGACGGAGTCTCCACCGCCATCTTGGGCGTTTCTGTTTTGAATGCTGAATCAGATGCTTTGGCTTTGCGTTGTCCACGGGGTGGACGGCCAGCTTCAGAAGCCTGAGCAGAAGGGCTGGGCGCGCTTGGCCGTGAGACGTTTTGTGGCTGCGGCACATCGTTGTCCGCGGATGGCGCTTCGAAGGCCTTGTGGGTCAAGCGGCTGGCGCGTTGGGTGGGGGCAGGTGGCAATGGCATGGACAAAGGCCTCTTGAAATGATGGGGTGGCAGCTGCCAAAAAAGAAAAAGCCGCCTGGAGGCCAAGGCGGCTTTTGAGGGAGAGCGAAGGGCTGATGTTCAGCGGCATGCAAACATTATGCATGAGCGCGGTGACAGGCCCTGTGGATGAATACCGGTCAGGCTGGAACGGCTTTTTTCAAGTCTTTCACGGCCTGCAAAACTTCCTCCACATGACCCGGAACTTTCAGTCCGCGCCACTCTTGCTTGAGGGTGCCGTCCGGGCCAATCAGGAATGTGCTTCGCTCAATGCCTTTGACTTTTTTGCCATACATGATTTTATTTTTGACCACGCCGAACATGTGGCACATTTTCTCTTCTGTGTCTGCGATCAATTCGAACGGCAGTTCCAGCTTGGCTTTGAAATCGTCGTGTGATTTCATGTTGTCCCGTGAAACGCCAAACACCATGGCTCCGGCTTTCACAAAATCTTTGTATTTGTCGCGGAATTGCATGGCTTCAGTGGTGCAACCAGGCGTGTTGTCTTTGGGATAAAAGAACAACACAACGGTTTGACCGATGTGGGAAATGTTCGATACTTTCAGACCGCCGGTAGCGTTCGATTCAAATTCGGGGAGGGGTTTGTTAAGAACGATCGCCATAAAACTTTGATCTCGCTTGACAGGTTGAGCGTTTGCCACCATGGATTGGCGTCAGCTTCGCTAAAGGCCGTAGGCCTCGAAAGCCTGCTATTTTACTCTGAACCGATCATGCTTGGCCTGTCAAAGGCCAGGCCTTTTGTGCTTTTCAAGAATGCATGCTTAAGAATCAATCAGCAGGGCCGTGATCACTTTGCGTCCCTCGCTGGCCAAGATGTTGTAGGTTCGGCAGGCCGCAGCGGTGTCCATGGTTTCGACACCAATGCCCTGTGTCATGAATGACTGCAACCACTGGGGGTTCACAAAACGAAGACGCCGACCGCTGCCAAAAATCACCAGTTCGCATCCTTTGAACAGCTGGGAGTCAAAATCAAGTGCGCCAAGGTCTTCATAAGAAGACGGCCTCCAAGGGATTGGCAGAGCATCTGGCAAGCTGCTGACAATCAGCGATTGGGCGTGTCGCTGACCATTGACTTCAATCCATCCGGGGCCATGTGCGTTGATCGTGAGTCCATTGGATTTGTCTGGTTGGAGTTTCATGCGTGCCTGCAGATGGATGTCGAATGCAATATTAGAGGCCACGCTCTTGCGCGCATGGCAATTCGGTCTTGAAAATGTGGTCAAATTATAGGTTTTCCCTTAGCCACATTGCCTTTGGAGGCACTTTGAAGACCATTCAGAAATCTGCCAAGCTTGCCAACGTTTGTTATGACATTCGGGGCCCCATCATGGACCGCGCGCGCCAGATGGAGGAAGACGGCCACAAGATCATCAAATTGAACATCGGCAATTTGGCAGTTTTCGGCTTCGATGCCCCCGAGGAAATCCAGCAGGACATGATTCGCAACCTGCCCAACTCGGCGGGTTATTCGGACAGCAAAGGCATTTTTGCAGCGCGCAAAGCCGTGATGCACGAGACCCAAAAGCAGGGAATTTTGGGGGTGACGCTGGATGACATTTATTTGGGCAACGGGGCCAGCGAGTTGATCGTCATGGCCACCAATGGGCTGCTGGACAACGGGGACGAGCTGCTGCTGCCGTCGCCTGATTACCCGCTGTGGACCGCTGCGGCCAGCTTGTCAGGCGGCACACCGGTGCATTACCGCTGTGACGAGGCCAATGGCTGGATGCCCGACTTGGACGATATCCGCGCCAAGGTGACGTCGCGCACCAAGGGCATTGTGGTGATCAACCCCAACAACCCGACGGGGGCGCTTTATTCTGATGACTTGCTCAAAGGCATCGTGGCCATTGCGCGTGAGCATGGCTTGGTGATATTTGCCGATGAGGTGTACGACAAGGTTTTGTACGATGGCGTTAAACACACGCCCTTGGCCAGTCTGTCGCAGGACGTTTTGACCCTGACTTTCAACTCCCTGTCCAAGAGCTACCGCTCTTGCGGTTACCGTGCCGGCTGGATGGTCATCTCGGGCGACAAGAAAAACGCCCGCGATTACATTGAGGGCCTGAACATGCTCTCGAACATGCGTTTGTGCGCCAATGTGCCGGGCCAATGGGCCATTCAGACTGCATTGGGCGGGCACCAGAGCATCAATGAATTGGTGGGCGAGGGCGGACGCCTGCGCAAGCAGCGCGATTTGGCTCATGCGCTGATCACGGCCATTCCGGGCGTGAGCTGTGTCAAGCCGCAGGCCGCGCTTTATATGTTTCCCAAACTTGACTCCCGAATTTATCCGGTCAAGGACGATCAGGACTTCTTTTTGCAATTGCTCGAAGAAACCAAGGTCATGCTGGTCCAGGGCACGGGGTTCAATTGGCCGGATACCGATCATTTCCGCATCGTGTTCTTGCCACATGAAGATGATTTGCGCGAAGCCATTGCGCGCGTGGCGCGATTCCTGGAGGGGGCTCGCAAGCGTTTGGGAACCGAGGCCCTGCTGGCCTGATTTTGAAAATGAACACCCGTTTTATTCGGGTTACCGTCTTAAAGAAGTTTAAAAAATGAAACCGATCAAAGTGGGCCTGTTGGGCATTGGCACTGTGGGCAGCGGCACTTTCAATGTGCTCCAACGCAACCAGGGGGAAATTCAACGCCGGGCGGGTCGTGGCATCGAGATCACCATGGTGGCTGACCTCAATGTGGCGCGCGCCAAAGAGCTGGTGGGTGAGGGCGTTCAGGTGGTGTCCGATGCACGCCAGGTGATTGCCAACCCTGAAATCGACATCGTCATCGAGTTGATCGGCGGCTACGGCATTGCCAAGGCGCTGGTGATGGAAGCCATTGCCGCGGGCAAGCATGTGGTCACGGCCAACAAAGCATTGCTGGCCGTGCACGGCACTGAAATTTTTGCAGCGGCCCAGGCCAAGGGCGTGATGGTGGCTTTTGAAGCAGCGGTGGCCGGGGGCATCCCGATCATCAAGGCACTGCGGGAAGGCCTGACCGCCAACAGCATCCAGTGGGTGGCGGGCATCATCAACGGCACGACCAACTTCATTTTGTCCGAGATGCGCGACAAGGGCCTGGACTTTGATGTGGTGCTGAAGGAAGCGCAACGCTTGGGGTATGCCGAAGCCGATCCGACTTTCGACATCGAAGGCGTTGATGCGGCCCACAAGGTGACCTTGATGAGCGCGATTGCCTTTGGCATTCCCGTGCAGTTTGACAAGGCCCATGTCGAGGGCATCACGAAACTGGGCGCGGCCGACATCAAATACGCGGAGCAATTGGGTTATCGCATCAAGCTCTTGGGCATCACCAAGCGCACGAAGCAGGGCATTGAGCTGCGGGTGCACCCCAGCTTGGTGCCCACCCAGCGCTTGATTGCCAACGTGGAAGGTGCCATGAACGCGGTGATGGTGCAAGGCGATGCCGTGGGCACCACCTTGTATTACGGCAAAGGTGCGGGTTCCGAGCCAACGGCCAGCGCGGTGATCGCCGATCTGGTGGACATCACCCGTTTGCACACCGCCGATCCGCTCAACCGGGTGCCGCATTTGGCATTCCAGCCCGACTCGATGAGCAGCCTCAGCGTTTTGCCGATGTCTGAGGTGGTGACGAGCTATTACCTGCGTTTGCGCGTGGCCGACCAAGCGGGCGTGCTGGCCAAACTGACGGGCTTGTTGGCTCAGGCCGACATCAGCATCGACGCGGTACTGCAGCGCGAAGCCGACCAAGTCAGCCAGGCGGGAGAGAACCAGACGGACGTGATCATCTTGACCCACGACACCCGTGAAGGCACCTTGAACGATGTACTGGCCCAAATGCAGGCCCTGCCGACCGTGATGGCGCCGATTGTGCGCATTCGCAAGGAAGAGTTGAACTGATGCGCTACCTGTCGACCCGTGGTCACGCTGACCGCAAACAATTTTGTGAAATCCTGCTCGAAGGGCTGGCTCCCGATGGCGGCTTGTACCTGCCCGAAAGCTACCCTCAACTCGACGGCGCGGCCCTGACGCGTTTGCGCAGCGTCTGGCAAAACCAGGGTTACTCGGCTTTGGCTTTCGAAGTGTTGTCGCTCTACATTGACGATATCCCCTCAGCCGATCTTCAGGCCCTGTGCACCAAAACCTACACCGAGCAGGTGTTTGGTACGCCGCAAATCGTGCCGCTCAAGCCACTGCAAAGTGCAGGCGCTGCCAAGCCCGATCTGTACCTCCAAGCCCTGTCCAACGGCCCCACCTTGGCCTTCAAGGACATGGCCATGCAACTGCTGGGTAACTTGTTTGAATACCAGTTGGCGCGGCGCGGCGAAGAACTGAATATTCTGGGTGCCACCTCAGGGGACACCGGCAGCGCGGCCGAATACGCCATGCGGGGCAAAAAGGGCGTGCGCGTCTTCATGACCAGCCCGAACGGCCGCATGAGCCCGTTTCAGCAGGCGCAAATGTTCAGCCTGCTTGACGAGAACATCCACAACATCGCCATCGACGGCGTGTTTGACGATTGCCAGGACATCGTGAAAGCGGTGTCCAATGACCTGGATTTCAAGCGTCGCTACAAGATTGGCACCGTCAACTCCATCAACTGGGCTCGTTTGCTCGCCCAGGTGGTGTATTACTTTGCTGGCTACTTTCAGGCCACGCAAAGCAATGATCAAAAAGTCAGCTTCACCGTGCCCAGCGGCAACTTTGGCAACGTGTGTGCAGGGCATGTGGCTCGCATGATGGGCTTGCCGATTGACCGCTTGGTGGTGGCGACCAATGAGAACGATGTGCTGGACGAGTTTTTCCTCACCGGCATCTACCGTGTGCGCAGCACCGCCGACACGCACGAGACCTCCAGCCCCTCGATGGACATCTCCAAGGCCAGCAACTTTGAACGGTTTGTGTTTGACTTGCTCGAGCGCGATGGCGTCCAAACCAAAGCCATCTTTGGCGAAGGCCTCAGCCGCCAAGGTTTCTTCGACTTGTCGGGCGACGCACGCTTTGCCAAAGCGGCCACGGTGTACGGCTTTGACAGCGGTCGCAGCACCCACACAGACCGCCTCAAGACCATTCAGCAGGTGTTTGCCCGCTACGGTGTGATGATCGACACGCACACCGCAGACGGTGTGAAAGTGGCCCAGGAGCATTTGAATCCGCAGGTGCCCATGATCGTTCTGGAAACCGCCTTGCCCATCAAATTTGCGGCCACGATTGTGGAAGCCTTGGGCCGTCAGCCTGAGCGCCCAGCGCAGTTCGAAGGCATCGAAGCCCTGCCCAAGCGGGTGCAGGTCATGAAAGCCGATGTGGACCTGATCAAGGCCTACATTTCAAAGCACTGCGATTGAAGCGAATGACCCAGAGCCCACGCCCAGGCTTGATGCCGCTTGATGATGCGCTGACCACGTTGTTGGCGCAAATCAAGCCATTGGCAGGCACGGAGTCGGTGGCCACACTGGACGCCGATGGGCGCATTCTGGCGCAAGACGTGGTCTCTTCTTTGCAAGTGCCGGCTTTTGACAACTCTTCCATGGACGGTTACGCCGTGCGCAGCACCGATGTGCAGGAGGCGGGCGTGGTGCTGGCGGTGACGCAGCGCATTCCCGCAGGCCAGTTCGGTCAGCCCTTGTTGGCTGGGCAAGCTGCCCGTATCTTCACAGGCGCCCCTGTGCCGCCTGGGGCCGATGCCATCGTCATGCAGGAGCAAACGGAGTCGGCAGACCAGCCCGATCGGATACGATTCTTGGCCCCCGCCCAGCCGGGTCAGTGGGTGCGGCGCAGTGGAGAAGACGTTCGCCGAGGCGATACCGTGCTCCAGTGTGGCCAAAAACTGGGTCCCGCCGAGCTGGGCCTGGCCGCCAGCCTGGGCTTGGCGCACCTGACGGTCATGCGCCGCCCCAAAGTGGCCCTGTTTTCGACAGGCGATGAATTGGTCATGCCGGGTGAAGTGGCCCCAGCAGACATGCGGCCTGGGGCAATTTACAACTCGAACCGGTTTTTCTTGCGCGCCTTGTTGCACCGTCTGGGCTGCGAGGTGAGCGATTTGGGCATCGTGCCCGACCGACGCGAAGCAACGGTGGCAGCGCTCAAGACTGCAGCCGACCACCACGACCTGATTGTGACCAGTGGCGGTGTGTCAGTCGGTGAAGAAGACCACGTCAAACCGGCCGTGCAGTCTTTGGGCGCCTTGTCGCTCTGGCAGATTGCCATGAAGCCCGGAAAACCCTTTGCTTATGGCCATGTGCGCCGCGAGACCGCAGAGGGGCTGGCCCATTTTGTGGGCTTGCCCGGCAATCCCGTGTCGAGCTTCATGACCTTTTTGCTGCTGGTCAAACCTTTGATTTTGGCTTTGCAGGGTGCTGAGCAACGTGCCCCTGTCCAGATGCGCTTGCCTGCCCACTTCGATCTGCCCAAGGCCGATAAGCGGCGAGAATTTTTGCGCGTTCGACACAATGACCTGGGTGGCTTGGACTTGTTTCCCAATCAAAGTTCGGGGGTTTTGACTTCGGTGGTTTGGGGCGATGGCGTGGTGGACAACCCCGCAGGCCAAACCATCGCTCACGGTGACCTGGTCAGTTTCTGGCCTTTTTCGGAGTGGTTGTCATGAGGATCCAGGTGCGTTACTTCGCGTCCTTGCGCGAAACGATTGGCGTGGCCATCGAGACCGTGGACACCGATTGCAAAGACATCGCCAGCTTGCGGGCCCAATTGATGGCGCGGGGCGGGCCCCACGCGCAGTGCCTGTCCACCGATCGCCCTGTGCGTGTGGCTGTCAATCAGGTCATGGCCAGCGATGCCACCGCGCTGACGGCTGATTGTGAAGTGGCCTTTTTCCCGCCTGTGACCGGAGGATGATGTCATGGCCGATCTCGTCACCGTTCAGGTCGAAGACTTCGATATGTCGCGCGAATTGATGGCGCTGCGGGCGCAGGACTGGCGCGTGGGTGCAGTTTGCAGTTTTGTCGGCACGGTGCGCGATACCCGTGCCTTGACGGGACAAGCGCAAGACGAGGTGCAAGCGATGGAGCTGGAGCATTACCCGGGCATGACTGAAAAATCGATCGAAGCCATGATCGATGAAGCGCACAAACGCTTTGATTTTTATGCGGCTCGCGTGATCCACCGCGTGGGTCGTCTGCTGCCTGCTGACCAGATCGTTCTGGTTGCCGTCACTTCGGCGCATCGGGGCGAGAGCTTCAAGGCCTGTGAGTTTTTGATGGACTACCTTAAAACCCAGGCCCCATTCTGGAAAAAAGAGCAAACCCCGCAAGGCGCGCATTGGGTCGATGCGCGCGTGTCTGATGACGCTGCCCTGGCCCGTTGGGGTATTGCGGCCAGCAATGCCTGATGCCCCTTCAGTGGGTGTAGCGCGGGGCCTCTTTCTCGCTGGGTTTGGCATGCTCATTCACATCCGAGGGTGTGCCCGATAAGCTCCATTGGGCTTTTTCTGCCGCCTGCTGCATGAGATGAACCATGCCGTGCACCAGACTCACTTGCAGGTGCAGCTGACAGGACTTGAGCTGTTGGGGGTCTGATTTGTCTTCAAACGAAATTTGCAGGGCGCCTCGGGAGAGGATGCTCAAATGCGCATCGGTGATGAGCATGGGTTCTTCGCCCAAGGGCCGCAAGCTGGCTTGCGTGTCAAAAGGGGTGGCGAAATCGGCTTTCTGCAAAAAAGCATCCCGCTTGAGCTCGGTCAGGATTTGCTGGGACGTGCTGTCTGTGGCGGCCACGCCTGGTTGGGCCGCTTCCAGCCGCGCCGCAGACTGCTCAATGGCAGGCATGAAGCGCTGTGTCATTCGCCGGGTCAACCAGAACCTGAACTCCTGACGGTCTTGGGTGTTGAGTCGCAGCATGAGGCGGTCTTGCCGCTCGTCATGATGGACCGATATCTGGTGAATGTTCATCTTTTTGATTCTAGGCAAACAGAGACGGTCGTGCAGTCTTGAAAATGTAACTTTCAGCACAAATTAAAAAAGCATTGGAGAATTTCAAATGCGAATAGACAAACTGACCACCAAATTTCAAGAAGCTTTGGCCGATGCCCAGTCTTTGGCTTTGGGGCGAGACCACGCTTACATTGAACCCTTGCACGTTCTGGTGACCATGCTCAAGCAGGAAGATGGCCCCAAGGCGATCCTCTTGCGTGCAGGCGTGCAAGTGCCGGGTCTGCTTCAAGCTGCAGAAGCGGCCATTGGGCGATTGCCTCAGGTGACGGGGCAAGACCAGGTGCAGGTAGGCCCTGATCTGGTCAAACTGTTGCAAGCGGCTGAAAAAGAGTCCATCAAGCGCGGTGATGCCTTCATCGCGGGGGAGCTGTTTTTGCTGGCCCTCAGTGAGAGCAAAACAGAAGCAGGGCGATTGGCCAAAGAGCATGGGCTGAACCGTAAAAATCTTGAAAGCGCCATCGATGCTGTGCGAGGCGGTCAATCTGTGGGCAGTGCCGATGCGGAGGGCCAACGCGAAGCGCTCAAAAAATACTGCATTGACCTGACCGAGCGGGCCCGCATTGGCAAACTCGACCCGGTGATTGGCCGTGACGACGAGATCCGACGAGCCATCCAGGTCTTGCAGCGCAGAACCAAAAACAACCCGGTGTTGATCGGCGAGCCTGGTGTCGGCAAAACGGCGATCGTCGAGGGCTTGGCTCAGCGCATCGTGGCGGGTGAGGTGCCCGATTCGCTCAAGGGCAAGCGCGTCTTGTCGCTGGACATGGCCGCTTTGCTGGCGGGCGCCAAGTTTCGCGGTGAGTTCGAAGAACGCCTGAAAACCGTCTTGAGTGAGTTGGCCAAAGACGAAGGCCAGACCATTGTGTTCATTGACGAATTGCACACCATGGTCGGTGCTGGCAAGGCTGAAGGCGCCATGGATGCGGGCAATATGCTCAAGCCCGCACTGGCCCGGGGCGAGTTGCATTGTGTGGGGGCGACCACACTGGACGAGTACCGCAAATACATCGAAAAAGATGCCGCCTTGGAGCGTCGGTTTCAGAAAATCATCGTGAACGAGCCGACGGTGGAGGCCACCATTGCCATCTTGCGCGGCTTGCAGGAGAAATACGAAATCCACCATGGCGTGGACATCACCGACCCTGCCATTGTGGCTGCGGCCGAATTGAGCCACCGCTACATCACCGATCGTTTCTTGCCTGACAAGGCCATCGACCTCATTGATGAAGCGGCGGCCAAGATCAAGATTGAGATCGATTCCAAGCCCGAGGTCATGGACAAGCTGGATCGCCGCTTGATCCAGTTGCAAATTGAGCGAGAGGCCGTGCGCAAGGAGAGTGATGAGGCTTCGCAAAAACGCTTTGCCTTGATCGAGGAAGAGATCGTCAAACTCAAAAAAGAAGCGGCCGATCTCGAAGAAATCTGGCGCGCTGAAAAATCGCAAGCCCAAGGCGGCCAGCAGGTGCGCGAACAGATCGACCAGCTCAAGCAGCAGATCGAAGAGTTGACCCGCAAGGGCGATTTCAACAAGGTGGCCGAGCTGCAATACGGCAAGCTGCCCGCCCTGGAAAAAACACTCAAAGAGGTTCAGGCCAAGGAAGCGGCCCCCGGCGAGAAGCCGGTGCATCGGCTGTTGCGTACCCAAGTGGGTGCCGAAGAAATTGCCGAGGTGGTCTCACGCGCTACCGGCATTCCGGTGTCCAAAATGATGCAGGGCGAGCGTGAAAAATTGCTGCAGATGGAAGACAAGCTGCACCAACGTGTGGTGGGGCAAGACGAGGCCATTGCGGCGGTGGCCAACGCCATCCGCCGTTCCCGCTCGGGCCTGTCTGACCCGAATCGTCCGACCGGTTCTTTCCTGTTTCTGGGACCGACCGGCGTCGGCAAGACCGAGCTGTGCAAAGCGCTTGCGGGCTTCTTGTTTGACAGCGAGGAGCACCTCATTCGCATGGACATGAGCGAGTTCATGGAGAAGCATTCTGTGGCCCGTCTCATTGGCGCGCCGCCGGGTTACGTGGGCTACGAAGAGGGCGGCTACCTGACCGAAGCTGTGCGTCGCAAGCCTTACAGCGTGCTTTTGCTGGACGAGGTTGAAAAGGCTCACCCGGATGTGTTCAACATCTTGCTGCAGGTGCTGGACGACGGCCGCCTGACCGATGGTCAGGGGCGTACCGTTGACTTCAAGAACACGGTCATCGTGATGACCTCCAATTTAGGCTCGCACCTGATCCAGTCCATGGTGGGCCAAGCTGCCGAAGACATCAAGGACGCGGTCTGGGACGAGTTGAAGAGCCATTTCAGGCCCGAGTTCTTGAACCGGATTGACGAGACCGTGGTGTTCCATGGCTTGGATGCTGCGCACATTGCCGCGATTGCCGAGATCCAGCTGCAGGTTTTGCAGACCCGCTTGGCCCGCATGGACTTGAGCTTGAAGGTCAGTCCGGCCGCTTTGTCCGAGCTGGCCAAGGTGGGCTTTGACCCGGTGTTTGGTGCGCGGCCGCTCAAGCGGGCGATTCAGCAGCGCTTGGAAAACCCCTTGTCCAAACTGTTGCTGGAGGGCCGGTTCCCACCCAAGTGCACCATCGAAGTGGCGGTGGACCCGGTACGCCACCCGGGACAGTTCGATTTCAAAGTGGTGGAACACGTGGCTTGATGTGCTGCACTGAAGCCGCAGGGGCTTTGGGTGCTTGGGTTGGACCTTGCAGAAGAGCTGTTCAGAGGGCGCTGAATCAAAGCTAAACTGCAGCTTGATGCAGCGCCGCCAAGCCTTTCAGTTTCTGACAAGCCAGCCCGTTGCCGCTTGACAGGTGTTTATGCAATCGGTGAATTCGGGCGATGGCCCTCTCGTGCTCTGGCGTGATGATGCCCGTGTCATGGCTTTGGTGGGTCTGGGCCATGCCAGCTCGCATTTTTCGCATTTGCTTTTGCCCCTGATGTTCCCGGTGTTCATCCAGGAGTTTGGCTGGCGCTACGCCGAGCTGGGCATGCTGAGCACCTTGTTTTTCGTCATATCGGGCGTGGGACAAGCGGGTGCGGGTTTTGTCGTGGATCGGGTCGGTGCCAGACCTGTTTTGTTCACCTCCATGGTGCTGTACATCCTGGCGTGTTTGTTGGCATTTCAGGCCCAAAGTTATGGCGCACTCATGGCCGTCGCTTTCCTGGCGGGTTTGGGCAATGCACCGTTTCATCCGGTCAATTTCACGATCCTCAATCAACGCGTCTCCAGTCCCCGTCTGGGCTATGCATTCAGTGCGCACGGATTGTCCGGTAATTTGGGTTGGGCCCTGGCCCCTGCATTTTTCACCGTGTGCTCGGCTTGGTGGGGTTGGCGCCACGCGTTTTTGGCTGCTGCTGTTTTTTACTTTCTCATTCTGCTCATCATGCTCTGGAACCGATCGCATCTGGTGACCACGCCGGCTCAGCGCGCCGACAGTCCTGTGGCACAGAGCCATGCACTGGCCGTGCTGCGCTTGCCGGTGGTTTGGTGGTGTTTCATGTTCTTCCTGTTGTCCACGGTCACGCTGGCGGTTGTGCAAAACTTTGCGGTGCCCATCCTCAAAGCGCTGCATGGTGTGAGCCTGGAAACGGCCTCCATCACGCTGACGGCTTACATGCTGCTTGGTGCTGTTGGCATGCTCATGGGGGGCTTTTTGGCCGCGCGTTTTCCACAATCAAGTGACCGTTTGGTGGCCGCATGCATGGCGGCTGCGGCCTTGTTGATGGCGCTGTGCGCCAGTGGTCTGTTGGGCGAGCATGCCACCTTGTGGGGGCTGGCGGCTACGGGGTTCGCTGTGGGCATGGGCGGACCCAGCCGCGACCTCATGATCAAAAAAGCCACGCCCAAAGGTGCTACGGGGCGGGTTTATGGCTTGGTGTATTCGGGCCTGGATGTGGGCTTTGCACTTTCACCCCTGTTTTTTGGTTATTTCATGGACCAGGGCTGGTACGCCGCGACCTTGCTCGGTGCTGCCGTGGTGCTGTTGCTCAGCGCGGGTGTGGCGCGCGGTGTGGGCTTGCGCACGGCAGTGGTCTGAAGCCGCACTGTTGTGACACCGGTCGCTCAGGCCTTTGGGCACAATAGGCGCATGACGACAAAAATTGCGGGCCACTTGCTTGTTGAATGCCTCTTGGCCCAAGGCGTTACCCATGCTTTTGGCGTGCCGGGTGAGAGCTACTTGGCGGTGCTGGATGGTTTTCACCTGTACCGGGACCAGATCCAGTTTGTGACGTGCCGGCAAGAAGGCGGTGCCGCTTTCATGGCCGAAGCGCAAGGCAAACTGACAGGCCGACCTGGCATCTGTTTTGTGACGCGCGGACCCGGGGCGACCAATGCTTCCATTGGTGTGCACACCGCTTTTCAGGACTCCACGCCCATGGTGCTGTTTGTGGGTGATGTGGCCAGTGACACGCGCGATCGCGAAGCTTTCCAGGAAATGGATTACACCCACTTTTTTGGCCCCTCCACCAAAGGCATGGCCAAGCGTGTCGAACGTGTGGACGACCCCGAGCGCTTGCCCGAATATGTGGCCCGCGCGTTTGCCACGGCCATGAACGGTCGTCCCGGCCCTGTGGTCCTGGTTTTGCCAGAAGACATGCTGACCCAGCCGATCCAAGCGCAGCCTTTGGCCCGCGTGGAGCCTGTGCAAGCCTGGAGCGATCCGGGGGCACTGCGCAGTTTGCGAGACATGCTCTTGGCTGCCCGTAAGCCGCTGGTGATTGCCGGTGGCGGCGGCTGGACACCTCAGGCCGCACAGGCCCTGCAACGCTTCGCCGAAAATTGGCAGCTGCCCGTCACCAACGCCTTTCGTTTTCAAGATACCTTTGACAATCACCACCCGCAATATGCCGGTGATGTGGGCATTGGCATCGGGGCTGCATTGGCAGCCCGCGTGCGCGATGCCGATCTGATTGTGGCCATTGGCCCGCGTTTGGGCGAAATGACTACTGGCGGCTACACCTTGCTGCAAGCGCCCAAGACCCAGCAAAAACTGGTGCATATCCATTCGAGTGCCGAAGAGCTGAACCGCGTTTACCAAGCAGATTTGGCCATCCACTCGACCATGAATGCAGCGGCCCGCAGTCTCGAGGTCCTCACAGCGCCCAGCGAGTTGCCCTGGTCTGAATGGACACGGTCGTCACACGCTGATTACTTGGACAACCTCAAGCCGCAAGCCTTGCCCGGTGACATTGACATGCCTGCCATCGTGGCCACACTGCAAAAGCATTTGCCTGCCGATGCCGTGTTGACCAATGGCGCGGGCAACTTTGCCAGCTGGGTGCACCGGTTTTACAAGCACCACGGGTTGGCCAAAGGACATAAAACCCAGTTGGCACCCACCGTGGGGGCCATGGGTTATGGCGTACCTGCAGGCATTGCCGCCAATTTGCTCACAGGACGCTTGGCCTTCACCATCGCGGGTGATGGTGACTTTCTCATGAACGGTCAGGAGTTGGCCACCGCAGTCCAGCATGGCGGCAAGAGCATCATTGTGCTGTTGAACAACGGCATGTACGGCACCATCCGCATGCACCAGGAGCGCGAGTATCCGCAGCATGTTGCGGGCTCTCATCTGCAAAATCCGGATTTCGCTGCGCTGGCGCAAGCTTATGGTTATGCCGGCGTGCGCATTCACCGCACCGAAGAGTTTGAGCCCGCATTCATGGCGGCTTTGACCCGAGCACAGGGTACGCTCATTGAAGTCATGCTGGACCCGGATGTCATCACCACACGCGGCACTTTAACGGCCATCACTGAGGCCGCCCTGGCCAAGCAAGGTGCTGCTTGACGTGAATGCGGCTCGCGGCCCATGGTCGCCTTTTGTTTGCCCATGAAAAAACCCGCCGAAGCGGGTTTTTTCATGGATGCAATCTTGAATTACTTCAGATGCTTGCCGATCAGTCCAGCCATTTCGAACATGGTGACCTGGGCTTTGCCAAACACGGCCTTGAGCTTGTCATCGGCGTTGATGGCACGGCGGTTGACCTTGTCTTGCAAGTTGTTCTTCTTGATGTAGACCCACATTTTGCTGACCACTTCAGTGCGGGGCAGGGGGGCTGCACCCACCACAGCGGCCAATGCTGCGCTGGGCGTCAATGCTTTCATGAACGCCGCGTTGGGTGTACGCTTTGCGGCCGGAGCTTTTTTAGCAGGCGCTGCTTTTTTAGCGGGTGCTTTGGCCGCTACTTTTTTAGCGGGCGCTGCTGCCTTTTTAGCGGGAGCAGCTTTTTTGGCCGGTGCTGCTTTTGTTGCTGGAGCAGCTTTTTTGGCCGGGGTTTTTTTCGCAGTTGCCATGATTGAATTCCTTTAATCGGAAGTTGGTTCGCCGCTGAGAAACGATCTGTTTACAGCTAGGTGGATGCTAAAGGAGAAAGTGGCTGTTTCCAAGCATAAAAATCATTTTTCTATAGGGGTTGTTGCTGATTTGTCTGCGTTCTTGCGCTTTTCTTGGTCTTGACAGCTTCATGGCCTTGCTTGCGAGGGGCGGATGTGATCATGCGCTGCGACACAGGCGGCGTTCATGCCGCTTTTTTGATTGACGTGTTGAACGTGCAATGGTTCAAGCGGTGGGCGGCATTTCATCATGCACATTTTAAATTTCATAATTTGAAAAATTCAGAAAATTTTCAAATTTTATTTTTGCATATTGAAATATTTAATTTCGCATTGAGAAATAATATTTGCAAGTCATTGAATTTAAATAAATAAAAATATGTCTTGTATAAGACATAAGATGATGTGCAAGTCTTGTAGAAGAGTTAAGATTGATACATCGTCATCGCAGAATCCTCTGCTGACTGAGCCCGATTTCAACTTGACCTTAGGAGCATCACATGCCAGCCAACCTCACTCAACAACTGAGCCGTGAACAGCAAATCGCCGCCCTCGAAAAAGACTGGGCGACCAACCCACGCTGGAAAGGCGTGAAGCGCGGTTATTCCGCAGCCGATGTCGTGCGTCTGCGCGGCAGCATGCCCATTGAGCACACGCTGGCCAAGCGCGGCGCTGAAAAGCTCTGGGAAAAAATCAACGGTGGTGCCAAAAAAGGTTACGTCAATGCCTTCGGCGCGATCAGCGCCGGTCAGGCCATGCAACAAGCCAAAGCTGGCCTGGAAGCTGTTTATCTGTCGGGCTGGCAAGTCGCTGCCGATGGCAACACATCTGAAACCATGTACCCCGACCAGTCGCTCTACGCCTATGACTCGGTGCCCACCATGGTTCGCCGCATCAACAACACGTTCAAGCGCGCTGACGAAATCCAGTGGGGCCGTGGCATCGAGCCAGGTTCCAAGGAATTCATCGACTACTTCCTGCCGATCGTGGCCGACGCAGAAGCCGGTTTCGGTGGCGTGTTGAACGCTTTCGAGCTGATGAAGAACATGATCGCCTCCGGCGCTGCTGGCGTGCACTTCGAAGACCAGTTGGCTGCAGTGAAGAAATGCGGCCACATGGGCGGCAAAGTGTTAGTCCCTACACAAGAGGCTTGCGAGAAGTTGATCTCTGCACGTTTCGCCGCTGACGTCATGGGCGTGTCCACCATCGTGTTGGCTCGTACCGATGCCGAAGCCGCCAACCTGATCACGTCTGACCACGACGCCAACGACAAGCCATTCCTGACGGGTGAGCGCACGCAAGAAGGTTTCTACCGCGTAAAGAACGGTCTGGAGCAAGCCATCAGCCGCGGCGTGGCTTACGCCCCCTACGCCGACCTGGTGTGGTGTGAAACCGGCGTGCCAGACATTGGCTTTGCCCGTGAATTTGCCCAAGCTGTGCACGCCGCTTGCCCCGGCAAGCTCCTGTCGTACAACTGCTCGCCATCGTTCAACTGGAAGAAAAACCTCAACGACAGCCAGATCGCATCCTTCCAGGACGACCTGTCGGCACTGGGTTACAAGTACCAGTTCATCACATTGGCCGGTATCCACATCAACTGGTTCAACACCTTCCAGTTCGCACATGCATACGCTCGCGGCGAAGGCATGAAGCACTACACAGAAATGGTGCAAGAGCCTGAATTCGCAGCCCGCGACAAGGGTTACACCTTCGTGTCGCACCAGCAGGAAGTCGGCGCAGGCTACTTCGACGACGTGACCACCGTGATTCAGGGCGGTTCGTCTTCGGTGAAAGCGTTGACCGGTTCGACCGAAGAAGAGCAGTTCCACTGATCTTGATGAAGAGCGCCGACAATGGCGCTTCTTCAAAAAGCCATTCAATACAAATGTATTGGATGGCTTTTTTTTGGGGATGGATGGTCGGATTTTGTGTAAAAAAAAGCCATCCCGAAGGATGGCTTTTCAGTCGATCAAACCTGTAATCAGGCTGCAGCAGCCAATGCGGCATTGAATGTCGGGCTGGGGCACATGATGGCTTTGAGCTTTTCTTGTGAAGGGTAGTAGTAACCACCGATGTCGACGGACTTGCCTTGCACCGCATTGAGTTCGTCCACAATTTTCTTCTCTTGCTCTGTCAAGGTTTTGGCCAGAGGCGCAAACTTGGCTTGCAATTCAAGGTCATCCGTTTGTGCTGCCAATTCCTGTGCCCAATACATGGCCAGATAAAACTGGCTGCCACGGTTATCGAGCTGACCCGTTTTAGGCGATGGGTTCTTGTTGTTGTCCAGCAACTTGCCAGTCGCCGCATCCAGTGTCTTGGCCAACACCTTGGACTTTGGGTTGCTCGTCTTGATGCCCAAGTCTTCCAGCGAAACAGCCAGCGCCAGGAATTCACCCAACGAATCCCAGCGCAGGTGGTTTTCTTCCACCAGCTGCTGCACGTGCTTGGGGGCAGAGCCACCGGCACCGGTTTCGTACATGCCACCACCGGCCATCAAAGGCACGATGGACAGCATTTTGGCCGAGGTACCCAATTCCATGATGGGGAACAGGTCGGTCAGGTAGTCGCGCAGGATGTTGCCTGTGGCACTGATGGTGTCCAGACCACGGATCACGCGCTCCAGGGTGTAACGCATGGCGCGCACCTGGCTCATGATCTGAATTTCCAGGCCTGCGGTGTTGTGCTCGTGAAGATACATCTTGACCTTGGTGATGAGCTGCGCTTCGTGTGGGCGGTACTGGTCGAGCCAGAACACCACGGGCATACCCGAGTTGCGGGCACGCGTCACAGCCAACTTGACCCAGTCGCGGATCGCCGCATCTTTGGTCTGGCACATGCGCCAGATGTCACCGGCTTCCACGTTTTCAGACAACAGCACTTCACCCGTATTCAAGTCGGTGATGTTGGCCACCCCGTCTTCGGTGATCTCGAAGGTCTTGTCGTGCGAGCCGTATTCTTCAGCTTGCTGGGCCATCAGGCCGACGTTGGGAACGGTGCCCATGGTCTTGGGGTCGAAAGCGCCGTGCCACTTGCAGAAGTTGATCATCTCCTGATAAATGCGGGCAAAGGTCGATTCGGGCATCACGGCCTTGACGTCTTTCAATCGGCCATCGGCACCCCACATCTTGCCGCCATTGCGAATCATGGCGGGCATGGAGGCGTCCACGATCACGTCATTGGGCGAATGGAAGTTGGTGATGCCCTTGGCTGAATCGACCATGGCCAGCTCGGGGCGGCCTTCGTGACAGGCGTGCAGGTCGCGCTTGATTTCGTCTTGCTTGGACTGTGGCAACGCCGTGATCTTGTTGTAAAGATCGGCCATGCCGTTGTTCACGTTGACACCCAGTTCCTTGAACAGGGCACCATGCTTGGCAAACGCATCTTTGTAGAAAATTTTGACGCAGTGACCGAACACGATGGGGTGCGACACCTTCATCATGGTGGCTTTCACGTGCAATGAAAACATCACGCCTGTTTTGTGTGCGTCTTCGATTTCCTTTTCATAAAACTCGATCAACGCTTTCTTGCTCATGAACATGCTGTCGATGACTTCGCGGTCGAGCAATGAAACCTTGGGCTTCAGGATGATGGTTTTGCCGCTCTTGGTGATCAGCTCCATCTTGACGTCACGGGGACGGTCCAGGGTCATGGACTTTTCACCGTGGTAAAAATCGCCAGCGTGCATGTGCGAAACGTGCGAGCGCGAGGCCTGACTCCATTCGGCCATGCTGTGCGGGTTCTTTCGCGCGAACTCTTTCACTGCGCGGGGAGCCCTGCGGTCTGAATTGCCCTCACGCAATACCGGGTTCACGGCAGAGCCAATGCACTTGGCATAACGGGCCTTGATGGCTTTTTCTTCGTCGGTTTTTGGATTTTCCGGATAGTCAGGCAGGGCGTAACCCTTGCCCTGCAATTCCTTGATGGCCGACATCAGCTGGCCGACGGATGCACTGATGTTGGGCAATTTGATGATGTTGGTCTCAGGCCGCAAAGTCAGCTTGCCGAGCATCGTCAGGTTGTCGGGCACTCTTTGTTCGGGTTTCAGGTGATCTGAAAATTCACCGAGGATACGGCCAGCCACAGAAATATCGCTGGTTTCAATCTCGATGCCAGCGGGTTGTGTGAAGGTGCGGATGATGGGCAGAAATGCTGCCGTTGCCAACAAGGGGGCTTCATCTGTCAGGGTGTAAATGATTTTGGAGCGGGCTGCGGGCGTGGTCATCGTGGTATAGCTTTTTACAGGATGAAAATGAAGCCACTATCTTAAACCAAGCATCCCGACAAAAGCCTGACGAGCGGCGCTTTCGAATGCTGAAAACTGCCAAATGCGCTGCTTGGGCAAGCGGATCAGGTCCTTGGTGTGCTTGAGTCCAGAATAATTGTGGGAAAATCAATATCTAACAGTTTTATTCCATTCATCCAGCGCGGTCGGTGACCGCGCTTTTGCATTCAATTCCATGGTTCAGATTACGCTTCCCGACGGTTCATTGCGCGAATTTCCTGGTTCGGTCACGGTGGCTGAAGTTGCTTCATCGATTGGCACTGGTTTGGCCAAAGCTGCTTTGGGCGGCAAAGTCAATGGTGTTTTGGTGGACACCAGTTTTCGCATGGAAAACGATGCCAAACTGGCCATCGTGACAGCCAAAGATCCCGAAGGATTGGATCTGATCCGTCATTCAACGGCGCACTTGTTGGCCTACGCCGTTAAATCTTTGTTCCCTGAAGCGCAAGTCACCATTGGCCCGGTGATCGAAAACGGGTTTTATTACGATTTTTCCTACAGCCGCCCCTTTACACCCGAAGATCTGGTGACGATCGAAAAGCGCATGAGCGATTTGGCATCCAGAGACGAAGCGGTGGTGCGCCGCGTCTTGCCTCGGGACGAGGCCGTGGCGTACTTCAAAGGTTTGGGTGAGCATTACAAGGCTGAAATCATCGGCAGCATTCCTGCAGGCGAACAAGTCAGCCTGTACCGCGAAGGCGATTTTGAAGACCTGTGCCGTGGCCCGCACGTGCCCAGCACAGGCAAGCTCAAGCACTTCAAGCTCATGAAGGTGGCCGGTGCCTATTGGCGCGGCGACAGCAAAAACGAGATGCTCCAGCGCGTCTATGGCACAGCCTGGGCCAGCAAGGACGATCTGCAGCAGTACCTGACTCGTCTGGAAGAAGCCGAAAAGCGCGACCACCGCAAGCTCGGCCGCGAACTGGATTTGTTCCACATTGACGAACACGCCCCAGGTCTGGTGTTCTGGCACCCCAAGGGCTGGACCGTTTGGCAAACCATCGAGCAGTACATGCGTCAGGTGTACCGTGACAACGGCTACCAAGAGGTCAAGGGCCCGCAGATCATCGACAAGAGCCTGTGGGAAAAGACCGGTCACTGGGACAAGTACCGTGACAACATGTTCACGACCGAGTCGGAAAAGCGCGATTACGCCCTCAAGCCGATGAACTGTCCGGGCCACATCCTGATCTTCAAGCAGGGCATCAAGAGCTACCGCGACCTGCCGTTGCGCTATGGTGAATTTGGTCAGTGCCACCGCAATGAGCCTTCGGGTGGCTTGCACGGCATCATGCGGGTGCGTGGCTTTACACAAGACGATGGCCACATCTTCTGTACCGAAGACCAGATCCTGCCCGAGTGCGACACCTTCACCAAGGTGCTTAAGAAGGTCTATGCCGACTTTGGCTTTACGGACATCCTCTACAAGGTCTCGACCCGTCCTGCGGCGCGCATTGGCTCGGACGAGTTGTGGGACAAGGCCGAAAAAGCCCTGATGGACAGCTTGCGTGCTTCGGGTTGCGAATTTGTGATCTCTGAAGGCGATGGCGCTTTTTACGGTCCCAAGATCGAATACACCCTGAAAGACGCGATTGGCCGCGAGTGGCAGTGCGGCACGATCCAGGTTGATTTCAACTTGTCGGAACGTCTGGACGCCGAATATGTGGCCGAAGACGGTTCGCGCCAGCGCCCTGTGATCTTGCACCGTGCCATTGTGGGCAGCATGGAGCGTTTCATCGGGATTTTGGTGGAGCAGCATGCCGGAGCGCTGCCAACGTGGCTGGCGCCCATCCAGGTGTCTGTGCTCAACATCACCGACGCCCAGTCCGATTACTGTCGCGAAATCGCTGCAAAACTGCAAAAATCGGTGTCAAATCAAGGCCTTAGGGTCGATTTGGACCTGCGTAACGAGAAAATCACGTATAAAATACGTGAGCATTCGTTGCAAAAGCTGCCTTATATCCTTGTCGCAGGCGACAAGGAAAAGGCAGCAGGTACCGTCGCAGTGCGCGCCCGAGGCAACAAAGACCTCGGTGTGATGTCGATCGATGCGTTCATTGAACTCATTGCTGCCGACATCGCTTCTAAAGCCTAAGGTGAGTTTCGCCACAAGCTTTGGCCCGCGGGCACAAAGATGGATGCGCTGCATGTCGCAGTTTTGTTCCGTAAAGGATTGAGTCATCGCTACCGAATTTCGTGATCGTCGCCACCGCGAAGAACGTAAACACCGTTTGAACCGTGAAATCATGGCCCCAGAGGTCCGGGTTTCCGGCCCTGAAAACGAACCCATGGGCATTTTGTCCTTGGCCGAAGCCCTCCGATTGGCGGGTGAGATGGATGTGGACCTGGTTGAAATTGCCGCCACTGCCAACCCACCGGTTTGCCGTTTGATGGACTACGGCAAGTTCAAGTACCAAGAGCAAAAGCGTGCGGCGGAAGCCAAAGCCAAGCAAACGGTCATTGACATCAAGGAAGTCAAGTTCCGTCCTGGTACCGACGATGGTGACTACAACATCAAGATGCGCAACATCCGCCGCTTTTTGGCGGACGGTGACAAATGCAAGATTACCCTGCGTTTTCGTGGCCGTGAGATCACCCACCAAGAGCTGGGCATGGATCTGCTGAACCGAATTCGCGACGAATTGGCCGATTCCATCATCGTGGAGCAGTTTCCCAAATTGGAAGGCCGCCAGATGATCATGATGATTGCGCCAGGACGTAAAAAGCCGGCCGCAGGTGGCAAAGCAGCAGATGCTGCAGCTGCGGCAGATCCGGTGTAAAAGAGTTTGACCTGCCCTCGGGTGGGTCGAATCAAAAGCTGCTTCAGGGCAGCTTTTGTTAAAAGTGGCTCGGGGCCATCAAGGCTGCAAACTTTTTGCAGACGCCTCACGAGCACAAATAAAGGAGCATTGAAATGCCCAAGATGAAGACCAAAAGCAGTGCTAAAAAGCGCTTCCGTGTTCGTCCCGGTGGAACCGTTAAACGCGGCCAAGCCTTCAAGCGTCACATCCTGACCAAGAAGACCACCAAAAACAAGCGCCACCTTCGCGGTGCAGTGGCTGTACATGAGACCAATATGGGTCACATGGCACAGATGCTGCCCATGGCTGGCCTGTAATTACTGACGAACAAGGAGAATAAATATGCCTCGCGTTAAACGTGGTGTAACGGCACGCGCCCGTCACAAGAAAGTTCTGGCCCTTGCAAAAGGTTTCCGCGGTCGCCGCGGCAATGTCTTCCGTATCGCCAAACAGGCGGTGATGAAGGCTGGCCAATACGCCTACCGTGACCGCCGCACCAAAAAGCGTGTGTTCCGTCAGTTGTGGATTGCCCGTATCAACGCCGCTGCGCGTGAATGCGGTCTGACCTACAGCCAGTTCGCCAACGGCCTGAA
>Ga0255139_1000101_pt1 | contig 31361 bp, 23 predicted proteins | sample Law_Colum_RepB_8_FD_188549 | JGI IMG/M metagenome (GOLD analysis project Ga0255139, IMG submission 188549) | Freshwater microbial communities from St. Lawrence River, New York, United States - Law_Colum_RepB_8d | ecosystem: Environmental > Aquatic > Freshwater > River | place: USA: New York...
GCGCTGCCGCCTCTGTTGAAGCGAAAGTCGCTGCCGAGAAGGCACAAGCTGACGCCGCTGCTCGCATGGGCACTGCGCAAGCCACTGTTGCCGGCTACAAGCAAACCGCTGAACAGAAAATCGCACTGAAAGACCGCGTTGCTTTGGGCAAGCACTTTGGCGTGAGCAAAGCCACGAACAAAGCCTTTGGTGCTATTTTCGGTGCCAGTGCCAACAGCAATGACCTGCCTAAGGGTTATGAAAAGCAGCTCGTGATTGGCGCTAAGCTAGACGCCAAACTCGCCACCAAGGCTACTGCAATCGATGCCAGCCTCGTGAAAGAGCTGAGCGCGCAGCCCAAGGGCACTGAACTGGTTAAGGTCGGCGACCGCGTTGTTCGCTTAGACAGCAAGACTCGCGTTGTGCTGGACGTTTCCAGCATCTAATCAGGTATCGCGGCGCTAACGCGGCGAACACTTGTTTTGAAAGAAGCCAGCTTTTGCTGGCTTTTTTCATGTTAAGGCTCAGCTATACTCCAGCGTTCAATTTTAAAGCGCTGGCAGACGTGTCCGCGCCTCAGCGGATGCTAGCCAGAGCTGGCGGCTTAGGGTTAACAACATGAGTGAAACATCACAACCCATCCAAACCTTTCAAGGTTTGATTTTGGCTCTGCAGAGTTTTTGGGCCGAACAAGGCTGCGTACTGCTGCAACCCTATGACATGGAAATGGGTGCGGGCACGTTTCACACGGCGACGTTTCTGCGCGCCCTCGGCCCTGAAACGTGGAATGCTGCTTATGTTCAGCCTTCTCGTCGTCCTGCGGATGGCCGCTACGGTGAGAACCCCAACCGTCTGCAGCACTACTATCAGTTTCAGGTGGTGTTAAAACCTAACCCCAGCAACATCCAAGAGCTGTATTTGGAGTCCTTACGTCGCATTGGCGTGGACCCCACGGTGCATGACATTCGCTTCGTTGAAGACAACTGGGAATCGCCTACGCTGGGCGCCTGGGGTCTGGGCTGGGAGGTTTGGCTGAATGGCATGGAAGTCACTCAGTTCACGTATTTCCAGCAAGTAGGCGGCATTGAGTGCTACCCCGTCACCGGCGAAATCACCTACGGCCTTGAGCGTTTGGCGATGTACCTGCAAGGTGTCGACTCGGTTTACGATTTGGTTTGGACAGATGGACCCTTCGGTAAAGTGACCTACGGCGACGTCTTCCATCAAAACGAAGTGGAGCAATCGACCTATAACTTCGAGCACGCCAATGTGCCGGAGCTCTTTAAGCTGTTTGATTTATTTGAAGCCGAGTCCAATCGCATTATGGCGTTGAAGCTTCCTCTGCCGGCCTATGAATTTGTCTTGAAAGCCTCGCACACCTTTAACTTGCTTGATGCCCGTCGGGCGATATCGGTGACCGAGCGCCAGCGCTACATCCTCCGTGTTCGCACCTTGGCTCGTGCTATCGCACAAAGCTATTTAGATGCCCGTGCGGCACTCGGTTTCCCACTGGCCACACCCGCCTTGCGCGATGAAGTTTTAGCTCAGTTGGCTGCATCGGCCGCTCAGAAGGAGGCGCAAGCATGAGCGCGCAAGATTTTCTGTTTGAAATTGGTGGCGAAGAACTGCCACCGAAATCACTGCTAACGCTGGCAACGGCCTTACAGGACAGCGTCACTGAGGGTCTAGCAAAAGCCGGGCTTGCCCACGCTGGCGTCACGTTTTTTGCCGCGCCGCGCCGACTCGCCATCTACATCACTCAGTTGATCGCGCAGCAACCTGATCGCACGATTGCTGTTGATGGCCCCCCGGTGAAAGCTGCGTTTTCGGCCGATGGCCAGCCGACGCAGGCCGCCCTGGGCTTTGCCAAGAAAAATGGCATCGACATTAGCCAAGTGGATCGTAGCGGTGAAAAACTCCGTTACGTTCGCGAAGTCAAAGGCGAAGCCGCCATCGACTTACTGCCCAGCATTTTCGACCATGCCTTGAAAACCTTGCCGGTGGCCAAACGCATGCGCTGGGGCGCGAGCCGTGTGGAATTCGTTAGACCCATGCATTGGCTGGTCATGCTCTACGGCACCGACGTAGTACCCGCTAAATTGCTCGATATCCACAGTGGACGCACCAGCTTCGGCCATCGCTTTCATCACCCCCAGGCCGTTGCGCTGAAACACGCGCAGGACTATCGCGACGCAATGCGCGGCGCCCATGTTGTGGCGGATTTCGCTGAGCGCCGCAGCTTAATCGAGCAGCGCGTTAATGCTTTAGCAGCTGCGGAGGGCGGCATCGCCCTCATGCCCTCCAGCCTGTTGGATGAAGTCACTGCGCTGGTTGAATGGCCGGTCCCATTGGTGTGCTCGTTTGAGCAACGCTTCTTAGCCGTACCGCAAGAAGCTCTTATCTCCACCATGCAGGACAATCAAAAGTATTTCTGCCTGGTCGATCAGCAGGGCCAGCTCTTGGCGCGCTTTATCACGGTGGCCAACATCGACTCGCCTGCGCCCGAGAAAATTGTGGCGGGCAATGAGAAGGTGGTACGACCACGCCTCACCGATGCAGAGTTCTTTTTCAATCAAGACAAAAAGATCACCCTCGCCGAGCGCAATGAGCGCCTGAAAAATGTCGTCTTCCAAGCCCAGCTCGGCACGGTTTACGCCAAGGCGGAGCGTGTCTCGGCACTGGCCGCACAAATTGCCGCGCAAATCGGCGGAGATGTGGAGCAGGCCCGACTCGCTGGCCTGCTCTGTAAGTCTGACTTGGCCTCTGAGATGGTGAGTGAGTTTCCTGAGCTTCAGGGTATTGCCGGATATCACTACGCACGCCATGAAGGCCTGCCTAGCGAAGTCGCATTGGCCCTGAACGAGCAATACCTGCCGCGCTTTTCCGGTGATGTGTTGCCCACGGTTAAAACCGGTCAAGCCGTTGCCCTAGCAGACAAACTCGATACGCTGACCGGCATTTTTGGCATCGGCCAACCGCCTACCGGCTCGAAAGACCCGTTCGCGCTGCGTCGTGCCGCCTTAGGCGTGCTGCGTATTTTGATTGAGGGCGAGCTTGCCATTGATCTAGAAAAGCTGGTTCAGCTTGCCAGCGACGGACACGGCAGTGCGCTCAGCGTGAGCACGACAGCCGCAGATGTTTTCGACTTCTTGCTTGCCCGTTATCGCGCCATGTATGAAGAGCAGGGCATCTCGGTGGATGTGATTCAGGCCGTACAAGCCTGTCGCCCCACCGTGGCGCGAGATTTTGACCGTCGCGTGAAAGCTGTTGCGGCCTTCCGCACCTTACCCGCCGCTACGGCCCTGGCCGCTGCGAATAAGCGCGTCTCCAATATTTTAGCCAAAGAAGCTGCCTCTGCAGGTGAGATTCAGGATGCGCTTTTGCAGGATGGCGCTGAGCGAGATCTGGCTATTGCCGTAAAAGCCTTGTCTGCTCAGGTAGCGCCTCTGTATGCCGCTGGTGATTACGCTGCCGCGCTCACGGCACTGGCGAGCTTGCGTGAGCCGGTGGATCGCTTCTTCACAGAAGTCATGGTGATGGCAGATGATCCCGCCGTTCGCGCTAACCGTTTACGCCTGCTGTCTTGGTTGCGTGCGCTGTTCCTGCGCGTCGCCGATATTTCGCAACTGTCTTAGTGAACGCGGATTGCCCTAACCTCTGTCGCGATGATGGAGGCTAGGGCAACCAGTCATCTGATAATTGGCGTTTTAGTTGTACAAAACGCCATTTTTGTCCAATTTACCGAATTGCCGCGTCTTTCATCGCTTTGTGCCAATGCACATTTGCTTACAATTCAGTTTAATCACACCGTTATCGACAAACCTCTCAGGTGATAGACCATGCCAGCTTATAAGGCCCCCTTACGCGACGTACGCTTCTTGATGAACGAAGTGTTCGACTACCCAACGCATTACGCCAACCTGCCTGGTGGCGAAGATGCTACGCCAGATCTGATCGATGCCATTCTGGATGAGTGTGCCAAGTACTGTGAAGAAGTGCTCGCGCCCATCAACCAGTCCGGCGACCAAGAAGGCTGCCACTTTGAAGACGGTGTTGTCACCACGCCAAAGGGCTTCAAAGAAGCCTACGACCAGTATGTTGCTGGCGGCTGGCAGGGTCTGAACTACCCAACCGAATTCGGCGGCCAAGGCCTGCCCATGTCCTTAGCGCTGCTCAAGGCAGAAATGATGGGTACGGCCAACTGGTCGTTCACCATGTACCCTGGCCTGTCGCTGGGCTGCATGAACACCATCATGCTGCACGGCACAGAAGAACAGAAAGCTGTTTACATGCCACCACTGGTGGAAGGCCGTTGGTTAGGCACCATGTGCTTAACCGAGCCACAGTGCGGTACTGACTTGGGTCAGGTAAAAACTAAGGCCGAAGCTCAGGCTGATGGCAGCTATAAGCTCTACGGCACAAAGATTTTCATCTCTGCCGGTGAGCATGATCTGTCGGAAAACATCGTTCACATCGTTCTGGCTCGCTTACCGGATGCGCCTGCAGGTACTCGCGGTATCTCCTTGTTCATCGTGCCAAAATTCAACGTGAATGCTGACGGCAGCCTCGGTGAGCGCAACCCAGTGAAGGCCGGCTCGATTGAGCACAAGATGGGCATTCACGCTAACGCCACCTGTGTATTGAACTTCGATGGCGCTTCGGCCTACCTGATTGGCCCAGCCAACAAGGGCCTGGAGTGCATGTTCACGTTCATGAACACCGCTCGTATCGGTACTGCAGTACAAGGTGTTGCTCATGCTGAGCAGTCCTTCCAAGGCGCATTGCCTTATGCCAAAGAGCGTCGCTCCATGCGCGCCCTGTCCGGCAAGAAAGAGCCTAACCAGCCCGCAGACGCTTTGATTCACCACGGCGACGTTCGTCGCATGCTGTTGACTCAGAAAGCTATCGCTGAAGGCGGTCGTGCCATGATTTATTTCGCCGCACAGCTCGCCGACAACATGGCCGTAGGCATCACCAACGGCGACAAAGAAACCTACGACTTCTGGGATGACAAGCTCGGCTTCTACACTCCTATTCTCAAGGGTGTGTTGACCGAACTCGGCCTAGAAGCAGCCAACCTCGGCATGCAAGTCTTCGGTGGCCACGGCTACATCCAAGAACACGGCATGGAACAGGTTGCCCGTGATGCCCGTATTGCCACGCTGTATGAAGGCACCACAGGCATCCAAGCGCTCGACCTGCTCGGTCGTAAAGTACTGTTGTCGTCTAAGGGCAAGGCTGTGCGCGACTTCACCGCGGACATCGCCAAGTTCTGCCGTGACCACGTAGGCAACAAGGAAATGCGTCCCTATGTTTGGGAGCTGACCAAGATCGCCACGCAATGGAACTACCTGACCGTGCGCATCATGCTGCAAGCACGCAAAGACCGTGACCTCGTTGGCACCGCCGCTAATGACTTCCTGATGTACTCGGGCTACGCCATGCTCGCTTACTTCTGGGCGAAAATGGCCGCAGTGGCTTTCGAGAAGCTCGAGAAGGGCGGCAATGAAGAGCCCGCGTTCTACCGTGCCAAGGTACAAACCGCTGAGTTCTACTTCGAACGCCTGCTGCCACGTGCCAAGGGCCACGCCGACAGCATGCTGAAGCCGACCAAGTCGGTCATGCAGATGGATGCTGAGCACTTCAACTTCGGCTAAGCCTGAGTGATGTGAACCGAAAGCCCTCGTTGCCTGCAACGGGGGCTTTTTGTTTTCACCCTTGCCCGCATCGCAGTGCTAGCATCAATGCTTAATTAGGAGCTGATTATGTTGCGCGAGTCTTCCTTGTGGGCGCGTTTGCCGCTGTTGTTGGGCCTGAGTGCCTTAACCTACCTCACCTACGCCATTCTCAGTCCGTTTCTCATTCCCGTTGCCTGGGCCGCCATCCTGGCCTTTGTGACTTGGCCTCTTCGAACACGCCTATTAAGCCTTTTCGGTGGACGCGTAAATTTAACGGCAGCGGTGATGACGTTTATTCTGGCCGCCACATTGATCGGCCCTCTGGCTTGGTTGCTGGTGGTGTTGCAAAGCGAGCTGCGCACGCTCTATGGCCTTGCGGCGGAGTTTATCGCTCGCGATACGCTCCCCATTCCTCCTTTTCTACAACTGCATTTCCCCGCGTTAGCAAACGAGTTAACGCGTTTATGGAGTGTCGCGCACGAAGATCCTGCGGCCATGCGCGGCAGCTTACAGAGTGTGCTCAACATGGGCTTTGCCCAGTTTGGACTGGTCGCTGGTGGTATTGGCCGAAATTTAGCAAAGTTCACCTTCACCTTATTTGCGCTGTTCTTCTTTTTCCGCGATGGCCCAGCGGTATTGGGGCAATTACGCCAAGCCTTAGCGCACATGACGCAGAAGCAAGGGGAGCGTTACTTACTGGCCGCCGGCAATATGACGCGTGCCGTGGTGTTTGGCATTGTCTTAACCGCTTTAGGTCAGTGCACCTTGGCCGGTATTGGCTATGCCGTGGCTGGCGCACCCAACCCCGTGTTTCTGACCCTAGTTACCTTCGTCATCGCCCTCGTACCGTTCGGCACCCCGTTTGCGTGGGGCGGCGTGGCTCTGTGGCTATTCGCCAACGGTCAAACCTTTGAGGCCTTGGGCTTGGTACTTTGGGGCGTGTTTGTGGTGAGCTGGATCGACAATATTGTGCGTCCGTTAGTGATCTCTAACGCCACGCATATCTCATTCTTGCTGGTGATGTTTGGTGTGCTTGGTGGCCTGGCCAGTTTCGGCATGATCGGGCTATTTCTGGGCCCAGTGATTTTGGCTGTTGTGGTGGCGATTTGGCAGGAATGGTTGGCGCAACCCGTGCTGTCCCCGTCAGTCGATACGAAAACCGACTGACGAGGCTTAGACATGGCTTAACAGCAAGCGCCGCCTGCGTTGGATGCAGCGGTGCTGCTGTCATACGGTAATGACTTACCGCAACCTTCGAAAATCCCATAGTGCCGGCTGAAGTCGCCGATAAACGTGAAGTGCTCACGGAATCGAGTGTCGTGCAGCATGCGCCACGTGTTGCCACAAACAGAGAAGACTTTCCCCGTTTCAATGCTGTGGTGCTTATCAAGCACAAACACATCCGGACATTCCGGTACTGTGCCGTGATAAATCACCGCCTGACCGTACTCTTCACAATCCGGCTCTAATTCAGGCAGCTTAAATAAGCGGTAGGTCGCCGAATAAAATTTGACGTTACCGCACTTGGCCTTCAGCGCCGGGTCGGTAATTTCAATGGGCAGATCCTCTACTAAGCGGGGGTCGGCAAATCCATGCTTTTTGGCCAAGCTCAAGAAGTCGTTCCAATACAGCGCACCGCTCAAGCATTCCCCGTAAAGCAGCGGGTCCGCGACCATCTCAGCAGGCACACGGCGATCTGCATAGATGTCTGAGAAGTAGAGCTCACCCCCGGTTTTCAACAGGCGATAGGCCTCGCGTAACACAGCGTCTTTGTCTGGCGACAAGTTGATCACGCAGTTGGAAACAATCACGTCAAAGCGCTCATCCTCTAGGCCCAGCGCATCTAGACGCTCAATAAATCCCTCTTTAAAGCTCACGTTAGCGTAGCCAAAGCGCTCGGCATGCCAATCCAAGGTACTGGTCGCGACGTCGAGTTGTTCGCGGGTCATGTCTACTCCAAGCACATGACCGCTGGGGCCAGCCATCTGCGCCAGAACATACACATCCCGCCCGGAGCCGGAGCCCAAATCGAGAATTTGGCAACCTTGCAGCTTGGGTGGGCAGACCAGTCCGCAGCCGTAATAGCGCATCATCACTTCATCATGCACGTTAGACAGCAGTGGCTTCAGCCACGCAGGCATGGACGAGGCGTCGCAACACGCTGAGGTCTTTAAGTCGGCCGTGCTTTGTAGCTGCTTGCCGTAATAGTCTTGAACCAGTTCATGCATCGCTAATTTTCCTTTCTCTTAAACCTTAATTCGAACTGCACTGATCTGCGCTCGCCACAAAACGCGGCTCTTGATACCAAGCCTCGGCGGTGCTTTTCGTGTTATCGGTGTCCGTCGCAATGGCCAGCCCCACAACATCCGGCGCAGGGCTGCCAAATGCAGCTACGTAGTCCTGTTTTACATTGCGGACTTCGGTTTGCCATTGCCCGGCCTTGCTGTTGCCGGACTGCAAAACAATGAGGCGGGTGCGGTCGGTGTAAGCGTTGGCCCGCATCGTGCCGATGGCGTATTTGTTGTCCCACACGTAGTTCAACGCCGCCGTGGGAATTTCAGCGCCGTAAAGTGACTTGGCTAATTTGATTTTTACGCGATCGGAAAAGGCCAGCTGGCTCGCCGGCACATCGTAGAAAACATATAGACGCGCGGCATAGTCATCGCCCGCCTTGGTGCTTAGGTCCGCTTTCGCCACGCTGGCTTTCACCTTCCATCGCCAACAGAGCAGGGGGGTCTTGTCGAGATCAATGCGCTGCTTACGAATGACACCGGCCATGCTGTTATTGGCCACCGCATGCAATACGGCGGACTCTGGCTCGGCCAATAGCTTGAACTGCGTGGCCGCTACTTTTTCGTTGATACGAAAGAGCTTCCAGCCTTCGGGCAATCCATCCGCGCCGGCCTTAAAGCCCGCGTGGGCGAGGGGCGGACAGATCAATGCCGCTGCCAGTATCAGCCTAGTGAGGCTCGTCATCATCCTGTTTGCTCCACAAGCGCTCTAGGGCGCGGCCAGTCTTGAGGGAGATAGATAAGGTCTTCGTAGCTATCAATATCGGCTAGGGCGGTGCCTTGCCAGACCTTCCAGCCTAAGCGCTGCATCCGGCCTAAAGTGACGGGCAAAACCTCCGCTGTACTCCACGGCATCTCGTGAAAAAAACCTGGCGAGCAGTGCTTTAGACCCATCAGGGTATAGCCACCATCCAGTGCTGGGTAAATCACGGCATCGTGATGGCGCAACTGTTGCGCCGCGAGTTGCAACCGTTCTGAAGTGAGCGCTGGGCAATCACTGCCGATCACTAGCACGCCGTCATGCTGACAGAGCTCCTGCGTTACCAGTACAGCGAGTCGGTCGCCTAAATCCCCCTCAACCTGATCGCGAAGGTGCACTCTGGCCTGCTCAGTTAACTCACACAGCAAGGGATGCTGCGTGGGCGTGCCGTAAAGCGTTACCGTTAGGCCTGTGCTCACTGCCGTCTGCAGCGTATGACGCAGGAGCTGCTCTGCCACCGCAGCAGCGGCTTCGTTGCCCACTGTATGTGCTAGACGCGTTTTGGCGAGTCCGGGCAAGGGTGCTTTCGCCACGATGGCTAGTGCAATTTTCATCGATAAGCCTTTGCCAACACGCTGGCTGGAACGCCGCGCCAGTAGCGATAGCGCAGGCTCCACATCAACCAGATGGTTCGCCAAACGCCAAAGCGCTCCCAGCGCCGCCCCGATGTGGTGACGCTTTGCCGCATACACAATGGTTTAGCGATCTTTTTGGCGCGCAGGCAAATTTCCACGTCTTCCATCAAGGGCTGCAACGGAAACTTCCCGACGCGGTAGAACAGGTCGCGAGAAAAAAACTGGGCCTGATCTCCGGTCGATACTTGGCTCCAGCGTGAACGCCTGTTGATAAACCACGCGATGATTGGAAATAGGGCTGATCGACCCTCAATACGCACATCAAAACGCCCCCAGGCCTCAGGCTTGTCTGTAAGCAACTGCTTTAATGCACTGAGCGCGCTGTCGTCGAGCCGAGTATCGGCATGAAGAAACAAAAACGTTGGGCCACGCGCATGCACTGCGCCCTGGTTCATTTGTCGGGCTCGCCCCTTAGCGGAGGTCAACACGCTATCTGCCAAGTCACTCGCTAGAGCCACCGTTTCGTCGTGGCTGCCGCCGTCCACCACAATGACCTCAACGCCTTGTCTGCGCCAAGGCTGCACATGGCTCAACGTGCTCGCCAACTGCGATGCCTCGTTCAGTGTCGGCACAATAATACTCAGCCATGGCACGCCAGCGCTTTTCATCTCACTCACCCCGTTGCCAGCGGTGATAGCGTTCTGCCCAACGCAATGCCGCCTGCGGGGCATGGGCTTTTTGCCACTCACCGGCCACATACTTAGCCGCTTCAGACCATGTCGGATAAGGATGTATCGTGCCTAAAATCTTTTTCAGGCCTAGCCCGTGCTTCATCGCTAAAGTGAACTCAGCCAACATTTCCCCCGCATGGGCAGCAACAATCGTAGCGCCTAGAATGGTGTCCTTACCCGGCACAGTCAGCACTTCCACAAAGCCTTCACGCTCATCGGCGGTGATGGCGCGGTCCAGCTCTTCTAACTCGAAGCGGGTCGACTCAAAAGCAATACCCTGAGCTCGAGCCTCCTGTTGGTTTAGGCCCACCCGCGCAACCTCTGGGTGAGTAAAGGTCACGGCTGGAATCACGCGGTAATCCGCTTTAAAGCGCTTGAACAGGCCGAACAAGCCATTTACGGCGGCATACCACGCCTGATGCGCCGCAACATGCGTGAATTGGTAGGGACCGACCACGTCGCCACAGGCATAAATATTGGGATAGCGGGTCTGCAAGTACTCGTTTGTGGCGACGGTGCCCTGCGCTGTCAGCGGGATATCCAAGGTCTCTAAGCCAAAACCCTTGGTTCTTGCGGTACGCCCAATGGCGAGCAGAAGGAAGTCAAAATGAATCGTCTCTGTCTCACCACCGTGCTGAACCCAGAGTCGCTGTTGCGCGCCCTCTCGCTCGGCTGACATCGCTTGAGCATTCAATAACACGCGTACACCCGAAGATTGCAGTGCGCTTAAGACCAAGTCGCCAACGCTGGCATCTTCACGGGGAAGGAGGCGTTTATTGCGGCCCACCAAGGTCACTTTAAGCCCTAGCTCCGCCATGGCTTGCGCGAGCTCACAGGCTATCGGCCCGCCGCCTAATACGGCGACTTCCCGAGGGCTACCGCGCAGCGACCACAGGGTGTCTGAAGTAACATAGGTCACTTGATCAAGGCCGGGCAAGTCTGGAATCGTGGGCGATGCACCCGTCGCAATGACAATACTTTTCGTGGTCAGCGTTTGACCGTTTACCTTAACGCTCCAAGGCGATGTGATTTCAGCATGCCCTTTTAGCACCTCTACACCTAAGCCGGTGTAGCGCTCTACAGAGTCATGTGGGGCGACTTGAGCGATCACACGCTGAACACGCTCCATCACACCGCTAAAATCCACCTCTGCCGTGACTGAGCTCAGTCCCAGTGTGCTGGCATGGCGTGCGTCGCGCATCAGTGACGCTGTTCGTATCAACGCCTTTGAGGGAACACAGCCATAGTTCAAACAGTCGCCGCCCATTTCATGGGCCTCGATCAACGTCACCTTGGCTTTGGTGGCTGCGCCAATATAGGTAGATACCAAGCCGCCGGCACCGGCGCCAATGGCAATCAAGTTGCGATCAAATCGTTGGGGTTTGCTCCACGGCTTATAGAGCTGATAGCGCTCCCACAAGGACACGCACCAAGCTCCTAAAAAGGGAAACAATGCCAGTAAAGCGATGGAAGCAATCACCCCAGGGCTGAGAATGCCTTGGACACTGGTGATAGTGGCTAATTGAGTGCCTGCATTCACATAGATCAACGTTCCCGGCAACATGCCGAGCTGACTAACCCAGTAAAACCGCAGCGGGGGCATGCGTGTCAGGCCCATGACCAGGTTAATCAACATGAAGGGAAATAACGGGACTAGCCGTAAGGTGAATAAGTAGCGAGCGCCGCGCTTTTCTACGCCTTCATGTATGGCTGCAAGCTTCGCTCCAAAGTGTTTTCCCACCCAGTCCGCCAATAGATGACGTGACGCTAAAAAGGCGAGTGTCGCGCCTAATGACGAGGCAAATGACACCAGCACCGTACCCACGGTGACGCCAAATAAGGCGCCTGCCGCCAAGGTCATGATTGCCGCACCGGGCAACGACAACGCGGTCACAGCCACATAGGCAGCGAAGAATATGGCCAACGACGCCACCGGATTGCTCTCATACTCTATCAATAGCTCGGCGCGTGAAGCCTGTAGGTTTGCCAATGTCAGCTCATGATGTAGCCCTAGGCCGAAAAACAGGGCAAAGGCAGAAGCAATAAGTGCTGCAGTGAAAAGCTTAGAGCGTGTCATGTGGCGTCCTTGTTGGTAAAAATTGATCTTACCCTTCTAAGGCACCGCCACAACTGCTGCCTTGGCCTGCAGTACAGCCGTAGCAATGCTCTGCCACCCAAATCGGCTGCTGAACAAAGTCCTGTGTGAGTAGGTCTTTTAGGTGAGGCCTGCCTTGAGCGCCCTCTACGGGAATAGCTTTTCCTAATTGCTGGTTGAAATCACAGTCATACAAGTAGCCTAGGTAGTCCACGCTGACCATGGTTTTACACATCACCGTTTTAAGATTTGCGGCGGCGAAGTTGTGTTTCAACAAGGTGAGATAGTCATCAAACTGCCCCTTAGAAATCAGCATGCTGCCAAAGCGCTGAATGGGCATATTGGTTATCGTGAACAGCTCGTTAAAGACAATACCAAACTGCTCGAAGAGCTCCCGCTTATAGTCTTGTTCAAGCTTTTTCTGGCTGGGCGGCAGCACAGGGCCCTGCGGGTTATAGACGAGACTAAGCTGTAAGGGACTATTTGCCTGGCCGTAGCCCAACGCATTCAGACGTTGAAGCGCCTCGATACTTAATTCAAAGACCCCTTTACCGCGTTGCTTGTCGACATTCTCTGCCGAATAGCACGGCAGTGAGGCCACCACATCAACACCTTGCTCAGCCAGAAACTCAGCCAAGCCCTCATAGCCCGGCTCAAACAATATAGTCAGGTTGCAGCGGTCGATCACTTTTACGCCCAGCGCCCGTGCAGCAATAACCAGTCGGCGGAAGGCAGGATTCATTTCCGGTGCACCACCTGTGAGATCCAGTATTTGGATGTTTCTTTTTTCCATGACCTCAATGGCGAGATCAATGAGCTCATCACTCATGAGCTCTTTGCGCGTCGGACCTGCGTTAACGTGGCAATGTACACAGGATTGATTGCAGAGATACCCAAGGTTCATTTGCAGCGTCGTTAAAGACTGGCGGCGAATAGCGGGAAAGTCCGTTGCTTCGAGCAAGGCTAGGGTAGGCAGCATGAGGCGAATCCTGTGAGCGTGTAGTACTTAGACTGCACATCTTGCGCTTTGTTACAGGCGAGAACAATTATTCGCTTTCTATCTCAACAAACGACGAAAGCGCTTCTATCTCGGCAATTTTCTTTAGTCGCTTGATGCGCTGGAATTGCGTTGCTGCTTCTGGATAGTGCGTCGCTGTCATGGCCAACCATTGTTTATAGCGTCCAACCAAGCCGTTTTCGGTGCCGACTAATTTTCGCAGAAAGTGTAATTGCCAGTTATTGATTTCTTTCCAAGGCATGGCCTTGAGGTGTGGCTGCTTTAGCCGCGCAACCAGATCGGGCTCAGACACCGCACTGCGTCCGACCATAAACGTATCGCATCCAGTGGCCTCCCTACAGGCCTGTAAAGCAGGCAAGGAAGAGATATCGCCATTTGCGATGATTTCCCACTCTGGGTAGCTCGATTTAACTTGGCCGATGGCCTCCCAATTAACAGGTGGGCGATATCCCTGGGCTTTAGTGCGAGCGTGGATGGTCAACCAGTTCGCACCCGCTTCATAGATGGCGCTGGCGTTATCCATAAGCTCATCGGTGGAGTCTATACCTAGGCGCATTTTTGCCGTGACCGGGATGTGTTCAGGCACAGCCTTACGCACGCTAAGGACAATGTCATGCAACACGCGGCTATCCACCAACAAGCTTGCGCCCCCACCATGGCGGTTAACGGTTTTCGCCGGGCATCCAAAATTTAGATCAATGGCGGGAGAGCCTAACTCAACTGCCCGCTTCGCGTTCTCTGCCAGCATTTCGGCGTTGCTTCCCAGCAGCTGGAAATGCACGGGCGTCCCATTGGCGGTTAGCCCATCACTCATCAACTCAGGGCAGTGTTTATAAAAAACGGCATTAGGTAAGACCCTGTCAGTTACACGCAGGAACTCCGTGACACACCAGTCATAGGGGCTTAACTGGGTGAGGACATGTCGCATGGTGAAGTCTGTAAGACCCTCCATGGGCGCGAGCACGATTCTAGTCATAAATGCAGAAAGGGGGCCTTTCGGACCCCCTCCCATTCAAAGTTCCACGTGGAACAATCACATTGTTGCCGTTAGACGTCTAAGTTAGAAACTAAGAGCGCATTTTTCTCAATGAACTCACGACGTGGCTCAACAGCATCGCCCATTAAGGTCGTGAACATTTGATCGGCACCAATGGCGTCGTCAATGGTGACGCGCAACATGCGGCGGGATTCCGGATCCATTGTGGTTTCCCACAGTTGATCCGGATTCATCTCACCGAGACCTTTGTAACGCTGAATGCCAAGACCACGCTTGGACTCCTGCATCAGCCATTCGAACGCTTGCTTGAAGGTATCAACCTTCATTTGACGCTCTCCACGCTTAATCACAGCGCCGGGCTCAATCAGACCTTCTAATGCGCGTGCAAGCGCATCGACCTGACGATATTCCGACGAGCCAAAAAAGTCATAGCGCAACGGGTAGCTATACGGAACGCCATGCGCCATGAGCTCTACCTGCGGGAAGAATCGCTGATGCTCTGGATCATCTACGGTTTGTACCAAGAAGCGCTGGCTAGGATCCGCTGCCAAATTGAGCGACGCCTGTAAGCGCTGACCCCAAACGGTTACCGCTTCAGCGGAAGATAGCTCTGTCGGCAATAGGGTTGGCAGCTTAAGCAGCTGCTCCAAAAGTAGGTTAGGGTAGCGACGCTTAAGTCTGTCTTGCAGTACGCAGAACTCACGGTACTGATTAATTAGCGCTTCAAGAGCCAGCCCAGCCACAGCAGGCGCTTCTGGATTCACGCGCAATTCCGCGCCATCCAGTGCAACAGAGGTCAGATAAACCTCCATCGCATCGTCATCTTTCAGATACTGCTCTTGCTTGCCTTTTTTGACCTTGTAGAGCGGTGGCTGCGCAATATAGATATAGCCGCGCTCAATGATTTCAGGCATCTGACGGAAGAAGAAGGTCAGTAGCAAGGTACGAATATGGGAGCCGTCAACGTCCGCGTCGGTCATGATGATGACTTTGTGATAACGCAGCTTGTCCGGATTATATTCGTCGCGACCAATGCCGCAGCCCAAGGCAGTAATCAGCGTCCCAACTTCTTGAGATGACAACATCTTGTCGAAGCGAGCCTTCTCAACGTTAAGAATCTTGCCCTTCAAAGGCAGGATGGCCTGCATCTTGCGATTTCGACCCTGCTTGGCGGAGCCGCCGGCAGAGTCACCCTCCACCAAGTACAGTTCGGACAACGCCGGATCTTTCTCTTGGCAATCAGCCAGCTTCCCAGGTAATCCAGCAATATCTAACGCACCCTTACGGCGCGTCATTTCACGAGCCTTTCTGGCCGCTTCACGTGCGCGTGCGGCATCAAGAATCTTCCCGACAATGGTTTTACCCGCCGCAGGATTTTCTAACAGAAACTCTTCAAACTTCTCATTCATCACAGAAGCAACGGCATTACTTACTTCGGATGAAACCAGCTTATCTTTGGTTTGGCTGGAGAACTTAGGATCAGGCACTTTAACTGACACAATGGCGGTTAAGCCTTCGCGCATGTCCTCGCCCACCGTAACGACCTTTTCTTTCTTGAGCAGCCCTTCTTTTTCCACATAGTTATTCAGCGTACGCGTTAGTGCTGTTCTGAAGCCCTGAAGATGGGTGCCACCATCGCGCTGTGGAATATTGTTGGTAAAGCAGTAGACCGATTCCTGATAGCTATCATTCCACTGAAGCGCCACTTCAACGCCAATCCCATTAGGTCCTTCGGACTGCGGAACCATAAAATGGAATACGCTATTGATGGGTGACTTATTGGTGTTCAAGTAGCCAACAAACGCCGCCAGACCGCCTTCGTACTCGAAAACCTCTTCTTTCTCATCGCGCTCATCCTTAAGCACAATACGAACGCCAGAGTTCAAAAAGGACAGTTCACGAAGGCGTTTAGCCAAAATGTCGTAGCTGTATTTGATGTTGGTAAAGGTTTCTTCGCTAGGGAAAAAGCGGACTTCAGTACCGCGACCCTGCGTTTTGCCAACTTCGCGCAGCGGGAACTCCGGCACACCGTGTCGGTAGGTTTGCTCGTATACCAAGCCATTACGCCTAACGGTCAAACGTAATTCTTTGGACAGGGCGTTTACAACTGAAACACCTACGCCATGAAGGCCGCCAGAAACCTTATAACTATTCTCATCGAATTTTCCGCCGGCATGGAGCACGGTCATAATGACTTCGGCTGCAGACACACCTTCTTCTTCGTGAATATCGACCGGAATACCGCGACCATTGTCGGTAACCGTAATCGATTCATCGGCGTGAATGATGACATTGACTTCGGTACAGTGGCCGGCCAAGGCCTCATCAATCGCGTTGTCTACGACTTCAAACACCATATGGTGCAGACCAGTGCCGTCATCCGTATCGCCAATGTACATACCAGGGCGTTTACGTACAGCGTCTAGCCCGCGTAGAACTTTAATGCTGGACGAGTCGTAAGTGGATTCTTCTGTCATTTTATTACTCCTGGTACATCAATTTTGGACCGGACTTACGGCGCCATGTTCCACATGAAACATTTTGGTCTCCCCCAAGGGAAGCATCATTTCTAGTTGATGCTTATCGATGCTCGTAAAAAAAGACTGCACCGTCATAGACCCTACAAACTCAGCGATATATAACCTGGCTGCAACGTCCAGTTCGGATGAAAGATCATCAAATAAAAAAACTGGTTGAACAGCGCAATTACTTTGCAGCCACTGGCTTAAAACCAACTTCACCAGGCAAGCACAAAGCTTCAGTTGCCCCCTAGAAAGTCGTTCATCAGCCGCCGTACCGTGCGACTTAATCTTTAAGTCCGCACGGTGAGGACCGTAAACCGTGAATCCTCTTTCCCGATCCTTACCCCGTGATGCCTCAAGCAGCTCAGAGTAATCCAACGTTTCTTCCCAGCCCGCATAGTACGAAAGGGTTAAGTTGCTGGCAGGGAGGTATTGGGACAACACGCGCTCTAGTTCGGGCAGCAGCTGAGTTGCAAGCGATCGTCTTTGACCGCTCAAATCATTCGCAGCAGCTGCAAGCTCAAGCTCCCAAACTTTTAATTCAGGAATCGAAATTTTAGCAGATTTAAGCAGAGAATTCCGTTGTGCCAGCGCGCGCTTTGCACGAGACCACACAGCTAAAAATTCTGGTTCCACGTGAAACACGCCCCAGTCCAAAAGCTGCCTGCGCGCCAAGGAAGGCCCAGAAATCAACAACAATGACTCTGGATCAAACAACTGAAGGGGAAGATGCTGGGCTAACTCAGAGAGTGAGCTAGCGTTGTGGCCATTAACTCGCGCCTCCGTAATGCCAGAAGAACGCTTTAAGACGCCTAACCGAGATCCATTGGCAAGTTCAGCAAACACCGTGGCTACGTCGTGACCATCCTTAACAATACGACGAGCTCGTTGGGTTCGAAAAGATCGTCCCAAGCCTAAAACAAAAATCGCCTCCAATAGAGACGATTTTCCAGACCCGTTTTCACCATAAATCAAATTAAACCGTGAGCCTGGCTCAATAGAAACATGTTCAAGATTTCTTAACTGAACAACATCCAGCTTGGCCAAGCTCACGGTTTAAACGTCACGATTACAACCGCATGGGCATAACAACATAGAGCGCATCAGCCTGTTCATCATCGTTGTCTTGAATCAGTGCCGAGCTATTGGTGTCGCCCAAAATAGCTTTGGTGTAAGCCCCATTCAAAGCATTCAATACATCAAGAACATAGCCCACATTGAAGCCAATCTCTAAGTCCTTACCGTTGTACTCGACTTGGATTTCTTCTTCGGCTTCTTCCTGATCCGGATTAGTAGCCAGAATTTTTAACTGATCGCCAGCAATCTGTAATCGAACACCGCGGAATTTCTCATTACACAAAATAGCAGCACGCTGGAGTGAAGACTTAAGTTCTTCACGACCCGCCACCAAAATACGGTCTCCACCCTTAGGTAGTACACGCTCATAGTCAGGGAAGCGACCATCGATTAATTTTGAGGTAAACGTGACCGCACCAACGGTGACACGAAGATGGTTGCTACCCAAAGTCAGTGTGACTTCCGAATCATCATCGGAAAGCAAGCGCGCAAGCTCTTGAATACCTTTTCTAGGCACAATAACTTGTGTCTTTTCAGATACTTGGCCAGAAATTGGTGCGTCGCAGAGGGCCAAACGATGGCCATCGGTAGCGACCACACGCAAACGTCCTTCTGTAACTTCAAACAACATGCCGTTCAGGTAATAACGCACATCTTGCTGGGCCATGGCAAAAGACGTCTTATCGATCAGGCGCTTGAGCGACTTTTGCGACAGTGTCATGGTTAACGAGCCAGACAGAGTGTCGTCCAAATTCGGAAAGTCATTGGCTGGCAAGGTGGAAAGGGTGTAGCGACTCTTTCCAGATCTGAGCAACAGGCGCGCACCATCCAAGGAGAGCTCTACAGTCGCGGTGGAGGGCAAAGCACGGCAGATATCTAACAGCTTTCGACAAGGCACGGTAATGCGGCCATCACTTGCGTCGGATGTCAGTTCATGGCGAGCAACCAACTCCACTTCAAGATCGGTACCTGTCATAGCCAATTGACCAGACTCAACCACCATCAAGACGTTTGAAAGCACTTGCAAGGTTTGTCGTTTCTCAACGACGCCTGACACTTGTTGCAGGGGTTTAAGTAACTGATCACGTGTCATCGACAATTTCATCGTCATTTTCCTAAATCAAGCCTGCAGCAGGCGTAGCAAATTGTTGTAATCTTCGTCGAATTGGGGCTCATCTGCTCTCAACTCGCGTACTTTTTCACATGCATGAATCACGGTGCTGTGATCCCGACCATCAAAAGCCAACCCAATTTCAGGGTAACTGTTCTGCGTGAGCTCACGCGAAAGCGCCATCGCCATTTGACGCGGTCTAGCAAAACCGCGATTGCGCTTTTTCCCCGTCAGCTCACGCAAGTTGATTCGATAGTACTCAGCAACCACACGCTGGATATTGTCGATATTAAACTGCCTAGCGCGCACAAGCAGCAGGTCACGCAGCGCTTCTTTAACTAAATCTAAAGTGACAGGTAGTCCACGAAAACGAGCTGTGGCGATGACCTTATTCAAGGCGCCCTCAAGCTCTCGCACATTACCCTGAACATGCTCAGCAATAAAATGGGCTGACTCGACTGGCAGACCCATACCAATGGAGCCTGACTTTTTCAGCAGGATCGCTACACGGGTTTCTTTATCCGGCGGATCCACTTGTATAGACAAGCCCCAAGAAAATCTGGATTTGAGGCGATCATCCATATTATTGATTTCTTTAGGAATTCTGTCAGAAGTCATGATGATCTGACGCGATTCCTGAAGCAATGAATTGAAGGTATGAAAAAACTCGTCCTGAGTACTTTCCTTCTTAGCAAAAAATTGGATGTCGTCAATCAAAAGCGCATCTAGCGAGCGATACAGACGCTTGAAGTCATTCATCATATTGCGTTGCAAAGCTGTGATGAAGTCCCCCACAAACCGCTCCGATGTTAAGTACATGACACGAGCAGAAGGGTTACGACGCAAAATCTCGTTGCCAACGGCATGCATTAAATGCGTTTTACCTAGGCCTGTAGGGCCATAGATAAATAAAGGATTGGAATGTGGTGCGCCAGGGTTGTCTGCGGCCTGCAAACAGCCAGCATGAGCAAGCTGAGCCCCCTTACCGGCAACAAAGTTGTCGAAGGTAAACAAGGGATTCAAGCTACTAGCAGGGCGCGGTAGAGGCTCAACCACAGGCTTAACTACAGCGGAGCCTGAAGCCCCTGAATTTGTCGGTGGGCGAGTCACAACGGAAGGAGCAGCGCGATCGCCACGGCTACCTACGCGAATCGCTACAGTCTCAATGCGGCCCGAACTAATATCTAGCACGAGCGCCTGGATACGCGCCAAAAACTTATCTTGAATGTGTTTAACAAAAAAGGGGTTAGGAGCAAGCAGAACAAGGCTATCCGGAGACTCATCCACTTGCAGAGGACGGATCCACATTTGAAAAAGATTGGACTGGAACTCACTCTCTAAAACAGAAAGCACTTGACTCCAAACACTGACTGACATCTAAAAATTATCCACAAGTTAAAGTGAGCGCTTATAAGTATCGTAGGGTAGCACGAGAATAATTATCCACAAGCTTAACCTTGCTGTAGATAAGATTGGTGATAACCAAGACAGCGGGCACAGTCAAAGATGTTAAAAAGTCCACACAATGAATTCATCCACACTTCCACACAGGGTTAAAGACGTCATACAAGGGCATAAAAAGACAACTTTTGACTCTTATAAGTAATTGTTTTTATTGAAAATAAATGACTTATAAACAAAAACAGTGGCAACCTATAACCATAACCAAAGCTCTTAAAATCTAAATATCTTTATATAAGAAGGTTGATCAACACGATCTGTTCATAAGTTTCACAACGATCAACAACTTAACTCGCCAAGATGTTTGACAAGAGGTACCTAAACGCCTAATATCGCGCACCTTTCCGCCCCGTCGGGCTTGAACAGATCGGATCACAGATCATGAAGCGTACTTTCCAACCAAGCACTATCAAACAAAAGCGTACTCACGGTTTCCGTGCACGCATGGCCACCAAAAACGGTCGCGCCGTTCTCGCACGTCGTCGTGCTAAGGGTCGCAAGCGTCTGACTGTCTGAGGCATTACAGTCTGAGATCGTGACCGAACAGCGTTTTCCACCGACTGCTAGACTGCTAACGCCAGCAGACTTCAAAGCGGTAATGGACAACGCTGTTTTCAAATCAAATCTCAATCAACTTTTGTTGCTCGCTATACCCTCTACGACTCAACGATCACGCATCGGATTTGTCATAGCGCGCAAAAAAGTAAAACGTGCCCTCGATAGAAATCGAATTAAGCGCGTGTGTCGAGATCACTTCAGACATCATCAAGCCGATTTTCCTGCGCTTGACATCGTCTACCTTGCCAGACAAAACCTCCAAACTCTCGACAATGCTGCCCTACGCACATTGCTCGACGATGGCTTTCGTCAACTGAAAAGAAAAGCCGAAAAACAGTTAAAGGTGGCAACGTGAAGTGGCCTTTTATCGCGCTGATTAAGTTTTATCGCTATTTCATCAGTCCCTTACTTCCACCTCGATGCCGTTTCGAACCCTCATGTTCAAGCTATTCGCTTCAAGCGTTTCAGCAATGGCCCTGGTGGAAAGCAATTTATTTAACGCTACATCGCCTTGGAAGGTGTCACCCAGGGTGCTCAGGTGGGTATGATCCCGTACCTGAAAATCCTTCATCACTTCGGCAGGAACCGTAAAAATGGAAATCCGTCGCACACTGATCTTGGTCGCCTTAGCGATCGTCAGTTATTTTCTTTTTTTAAGCTGGCAGCGCGATTACGCCGTTCCTACGTCAAGCACTGCTTCAAGCTTAATGAGCAGCAGTCTCAATGCGCCGGCTCCAACGGTAACGAATGAAATTCCAACGGCTACAACGCCTGCAACCACGGACGTGCCAGTTGCCACAGTTCCGGTTGTCGCACCGGTCGTGTCGGTTGATACAGCAGAGCAAATGTCCGCCAATACAGCCGCAATTAACGTAAAAACCGATGTATTGAACTTACGGATTGATTTGAACGGTGGCGACATCACTCAGATAGCCTTACCTAAGTACACCAAAAAGGTAGACAGCACAGATGCGTTGGTACTTTTAGATCAAAGCCCAGAAAGAACGTACATTGCGCAAAGCGGTTTGATTAGCGTGGCAGGTCAACCGGGCGGTTTAGATGACCAGGCCGGTGGTCGACCCGTGTATAAAACAACGCAAACCGAGTTTTCACTTCCAGACGGTCAACAGGCTCTGGAAGTTGCGTTAACCACGACCAATGAAGCAGGCGTTACTGTTCAGAAGGTTTTCGAATTTAAACGGGGCGAATACCAAGTCAATGTTCGTTATGTGGTGAAAAACGAAGGTACTCAACCTTGGACAGGCCTTATGTTTGGCCAGCTGAAGCGTGACAATAGTACGGATCCCAGTGCTGATACTCACTCCTTCGGCATGGTGACCTTCCTAGGTGGCGCTTGGTGGACCCCAGAAAAAACTTACAACAAAGTCTCCCTAGATAGCTTTGCCAAAGAACCCTTGAACACCACGGTGACCGGTGGTTGGGTTGCTTTAGTTCAGCATTATTTTGTTGCCGCTTGGGTTCCTAACGCGAAAACACAAAATATGGTGTCTACCCGTGTTTCCTCCAATGGGAGCGAGAATTTTATCGGCTTTACCTCACCAGCGATTGTGGTTAATCCAGGCGCCACTGGCGTAACTGAAGCTAAACTCTACGCTGGTCCTAAAATCCAAGACAAGTTGAAAGATCTTTCCCCAGGCTTAGAACTGACGGTGGACTACGGTTGGTTATGGCCTGTTGCTCAGTTCCTGTTCTGGTTACTGAAATCCATTCATGGCTTTTTAGGCAACTGGGGTTGGTCGATTGTTGTCCTCACGATTGTTGTAAAGGCCGCGTTCTATCATCTGTCCGCCACAAGCTATCGCTCAATGGCCAACATGCGCCGTGTGATGCCAGAAATGGCGCGCATGAAAGAACAATTTGGCAATGACAGAGCCAAACTGTCACAAGCGATGATGGAGCTGTACAAAAAGGAAAAAATTAATCCGTTGGGTGGTTGCTTACCCATCTTGGTACAAATGCCTGTGTTTATTGCCTTGTACTGGACCTTGATGGAGTCTGTAGAGCTTCGTCATGCCGGTTGGATTTTGTGGATTAAGGATCTTTCACTGCTCGATCCGTACTACATCTTGCCATTGCTGATGGGCGTCACGATGTATATTCAGCAATCGCTAAATCCTGCGCCAACAGATCCTACGCAGGCAAAAATGATGAAGTTTATGCCGGTCATTTTCACGGTGTTCTTCCTCTGGTTCCCAGCAGGCTTGGTGCTGTACTGGCTTTCAAACAACGTGTTGTCGATTGCGCAGCAATGGGCAATTACGCGTCAAATTGAAAAAGCTGCAGCTAAGTCTAAGTAAACAGACTGGCGGACTATGGATACGATAGCCGCCATTGCAACGCCGCCCGGAAAGGGCGGCGTTGGCATCGTTCGTATTTCCGGGCCGAAAGCGCCTGAAATTGCAGCCAAACTGACACATAGTCTGAACTGGCCTATTTCCCCCCGAAACGCCATTTTCACCACTTTCAACAATCTTGAAGGCGAGCGCGTAGATCAAGGCATTTTGCTTTACTTCGCCGCACCACACTCCTTTACCGGTGAAAACGTTGTTGAGTTTCAGGCACATGGTGGCCCCATTGTGTTGGAATGGATTCTGCAATCAGCCGTTTCAGCGGGAGCACGACTGGCTAGACCGGGTGAGTTTTCTGAGCAAGCGTTCTTAAACGACAAAATGGATTTGGCGCAGATTGAGGCGGTTGCCGATCTTATTTCAGCGGCTAGTGAACAAGCGGCTCGTTCAGCGCTAATGTCCTTACAAGGGGTGTTTTCAGCGCGTATTGATGAACTACTGGAAAGCCTCATTTTGTTGCGTTTGCACATTGAAGCTGCAATTGATTTTCCGGAAGAAGAAATCGACTTTCTGGCTGATGGGGTTTTGCTAAAGCAACTTGTGGCGTTGATGGCTCAACTTGAAGTAGTGCTTAAAACGGCCGAACAAGGCGTAATACAGCAGGAAGGAATGCGTGTGGTTATTGCTGGCTTACCTAATGCGGGTAAATCCAGTTTATTAAATGCTTTAGCAGGCGAAGAAATTGCCATTGTGACGGACATTGCCGGCACAACACGCGATGTGTTACGTGAGCAAATTCAAATCGATGGCATGCCATTACACGTTATTGATACTGCAGGCTTGCGCGAAAGTCCCGATGTAGTTGAGCGTGAAGGCATACGCCGTGCATTAGTCGAAATTGAGAAAGCCGATCAGGTTTTATTTGTTTGGGATTGTAGCCTTGAGGACAGTGATCCCATCGCCCAGCTCAAGCAGTTTTTCCCTCACTGCCCTGAACGACTCACTCTAATTGCTAATAAGTGTGATGCCAGCGCTTGGCTTCCGGGTAAAAGGACGTATGAACTACACGGCCAAAACCATCCACTCATAGTAGTTTCTGCACGAGAAGGTGATGGCTTAATCGAACTTAAGCAACACTTGAAACAACTCATGGGCTATGAAGCAGAAGGCACGGGTCAATTTTCAGCCAGACGGCGACATGTGGATGCCCTGAAACGCGCTCAGCAAGCCTTAGACAACGCCGAAACGATGCTCAGATTGCACAGAGCAGGGGAGCTTGCTGCCGAGGATTTACGTATTGCGCAACAGTGTTTATCGGAGATCACTGGCGCGTTTAGCTCGGATGATCTGTTGGGCAGAATCTTTTCCTCGTTTTGCATCGGTAAGTAACTCAATTTTCCACTCATCGGATTTTTAGTAGAGAAATTCGATTAGAAATTGACCATATCCATAATTGGTACTATAGTACAAGTTGTGAGCCTGACCCAACCGGACTAGACTTAAAAAAAGGCTCAAGCAGGAGCAATAATGAACAAAAAGCAGCTAGGTATTGGCGCACTCGTTGTGGTCGCAGTCTTGGGGGTTTTTCAGGTAGCTACATTGCCACCTAAACCGTTTGAGATTCCTGCGGTTCCAGAAACCATTCCGCTTCCTAAGCCTCCGGCACTAACGGCCTACGATATGCCTACGGGTAACGTGCCCGTGAGTAACGAGCCCTATTTTTCAACGTTCCGTAGTGTTTCTCTCGAAGACTTATCCGAGCGAAATCTAAACACGGGCGTATATTCCGGCACTCCATACTGGAAGCAGCGCGAACAATGGTTCAAGGATCATTTCTACGACACCTTAGCCTCACGCAAAGTATGGAAAGAAGGAACATCCCCAGACACCCACAAACGCGGTGACCCCGTCACGTGGACGTCAGAACCTATTCCGCAATACGTTCCACCGCCCTGCACCGAAGCGCAACCAACCGGTTACGACGCTGAAGGCTGCCGTTATGTATTGCAGCTTTTTAAAGACGTAGAAGCGAAAGATCCCGCAAAAGCGACAGCTTTACGTGAGCAGGTACGTCGGGGCCGTGATGTTTGGTACAAGGGCACCTTCGGCAATCAAGATGAAAATTACCTGCTGCAATCGCGTGTGGTGGGTAAGGAAAATATGAACTACCCATGGCTGGATACGCGCACACGGCCGTATCGCTTTAGCAAATGGGGTTTGATCAATGACCCGGACTGTGTTCAGGGCGATGCTTCCACAAACTGGTACGACAAGTGCCAAGATCCGCATTCCTCTGGCGTTCTCGGTTACCGGAAATACTATGCTGACCCCATCAAAGATTCGTCAGGCAAGGTTGTCTACGACCCTAAAACGGCGCCCTATGATGCTAATGAAATTAAGCAAAATAAGCGCTTTGTTATCGGCCACCCTTGCGTACAGTGCCACGTAGGCTTTGATCCGACGAACGCACCGAAAAATCCAAACCAACCTACGTGGGCAAACTTGAATGCCACGATTGGTAATCAACACATCGTGCAGCCTGACGCCTTTTTCCATGGTGCCCCAACGAATAGTCCCGCGCGTCAAATCTTGAAAGGTGGACGCTTAGGAACGATTGATACTTCTTTGGTTGCCTCGGACTGGATGCACAACCCAGGCACGCAAAACAACATCATGGACTTCCATAACAAGCGTTTGTTTTCGCATGAAATGAAGGACCCCGTGACGGGCAAGATCAGCACAGCGAATACGCGTCATGTCCTAAAAGGTGGTGAAGACAGCGTGGGCGAGCATTTAGCGCTGATTCGAGTTTACGTGAACATCGGTATGTGCACGGAAGAGTGCTGGACGCCGAACTTCCCGTACCCTGGTCGTCTCATTGGCCGTGGCACAAAGCAAAGCCCGATGCGAATTATGCAGTGCGCCGCAGAGTGTGATCCTTGGAACTATGCCGATGCCAAGATGGATGACCTAACCGCCTTCCTCATCACTGGCGGCCCAACCTACGTGATGGCGGCAAAGGATTCGACAGGCACGGGTAGTCAGTTTGTAGACACTAAGGTCGTACCAAAAGGTCGTCAGGTATTTGCTCGTGAATGTGCCGCTTGCCACAGTACGGTGATGGCGCCGGAAAATATTCGTAACGACAAGAATGCGCTGGGCAAGTTCTACGAAGGCCATATCTTCGGTAAAGAAGACTATTGGACGTTTGAGTACAGCGATGCTGAGCGCAACGATCCAAAATTCATCGCGCGCTTCATGGCGAAGGATGCAAAGGGCCAGCTTCGTCCTAAGCAATTCGCAGAAAAGGGTATTTTTGGTCAAGACTGGTTAGGCAATGACGAGCGCGTGCCGTTCAACATTGTCGGCACGAATATGTGCCGTGCGCTGCACAATAACCACAATCAAGGCCATATCTGGGAAGAGTTCTCCTCGGAAACGTACAAGAAATCGCCTTCGCCTGGCTCAATACCCAATGTCTTGAATCGCATGATTCCGTTTATTGGCGGCACAAAACTGGGCGAGCGTAAAGTAGAGGGCGGTCCTGGCTATCTGCGGAATATTTCCTTGCTGTCGGTTTGGGCTACCGCCCCGTTCCTGCACAACAACGCCGTGGGTGAAGTTACTTACTTACCGGATGGCTCTCCCGACTACACCCTGGCAGGACGTATTAAGCAGTTTGAAATGGCCTATGACGAGTTGATGACCTCGGATAACCCGAAAGACGCTGTCCATCGTCCGCAGAAGACACTGAAAACAACGGAAGATATGCATGTCACGCCACGAGAAGACATGCAGGGCTATCCGAAGATTCCGGTGAAGAAAGGGACGCCCGTTGCGAATTTCGCCTCACAAAATCCGCATAACGCGCTGTTTATGGGCTGTGATGATCCGGTGGAGAACAAAGGTCACCAGTTTGGGGTGAGCTTGTCGAAAGAAGACAAATACGCCCTACGTGAATTCCTGAAGATGATGTGATGTAGTTGAGCTGTCAAAGGCCGCCTGCGGGCGGCCTTTGTCGTGGAGGGCAGGGTGCGTATAACCAAAAAAATCGGGCTAAGCCTGATGGTATCGATCATCGCTTTAGCGATGGTGCTGTGGTTAAAGCCTCAGCATAGCGACGCCGAAATTAGCCAATTAGCCGCGTCGACGACATCCAAAAAGTCGGGGCTCTATGATCAACTAGTGCCGGCTTCAGACTTACCACCGGCCGGAACACGCTCGTTGTTCGACCACCTAATGGTACAAAATGATGGTTTGCCCTATCCGTTTGAAAAGCTCGTAAAACTGGTTAAAGACCAAGACCCCATGGCAGAAATCCCCATTTCCGTCATGATTCCCCACGGAAGATCCTTACTGAAGGCGCAGGCCAATGAGCAGCACCCACGGCTGTTAATCGCGGCGGATTTTCAGGGAGCGAACAAGCCCAATAGCCTAGGGGCAACACCGCGTGGTCAGCTGTTTTTGGGTTTCGTCGAGCAGGCCAATGAAATTGAGGTGTTGAGTTTTAACGAGGCCGCAGGGCGATTTGAATTCCAACTCGTGCAGAACTACTGCAAGGGTTGCGTGCCACGCATCGTCTATGCACGGCGAGCGATCTGCACCACCTGCCATCAAGGCGGCGGACCCATTTTCCCGCAGCGACCGTGGAATGAAACTAATGGCCAGACGGAAACAGCCGCCGCGATACAGGCGGCTCGTGCCGGTGCGGTTAACTACATGGGGCTAACCATTAAGCAGCCCTTATCTTCACCCGAGCGTTTCGACCAACTAACGGATTTGGGCAATTTTTTTAACGTCACGCAAAAGCTTTGGTTAGACGGCTGTGGCGTGAAAGGCAATGATTGCCGTCGCTTAATGCTGAGGTTGGCCCTGCGCTATGCCGATAGTCCTGGTAGCTTCGACGAGAATTCAGTGGACGCTAAACAACTGCTGAAGCTGCAAGCCCAGACCTTCCCGACTCAGGGCATTTCGGTGCCCGAATCCGACTTATTCAATCGAGACCCAATGGCAGAGAAACAGGGTCTAAAAGGATGGTGGCGGAGCCTGTGGACTCGTGACATTAAGTTCGGAGAAGGCGCTAAAGATAACGAAGACTTATCCGCTTTTGACCAACTGCCAAAACTGCCGGTGAGACTAGATCCGCTGACGTTAAGACCGCCCAAGCAAGTCATCACCAGTCAGGACCTGGCTGGCGTATACGGTTTAGCGAGCTATTTTAGTGAGGCGGATTTAGCCAGCCTGGGTGCGGTTACCGGCTTTAATGTGGCGACGCTCGAGCGCAAAGTAGATGCACTGCCTAACGCGCTGTTCGATGCCAAGCCCTTTGTGCGCGTGAATATGATGCGGGCATTGTTAAACCAGCCCAGCACGTATTGCTGTTTGGACACCTCAGAAATGTCGCCGCCTGTAGCCACTGGCGTTCCGCCCTTAGCCATTAAGAAACATCCAGCGTTAAAGCCCTATGAGGAATACTGCTTTGCCTGTCATCGGGGCAATCCGGCGAAACGCTTGAACTTTATGGCAGGTGCAACGGAAGATGAAGTGCTGGCGAATATACAAAATAAAGTAGAAATTCGTGAGGCCCTAGACTGGAGTCGCTACGCCGGGACGGAGAAAGCCAGCAAGCTGATGCCGCCCGAAGATTCTGTGCAGTATCAGGCCATGAAAGAGGCTGTAACAAAAGATGCTGCAGTGCTAACTCGAATGCGCGATGTTGTGCCCAACTTATTCGGGTTTTAATACTGAGAAAAATTATGACGGCAGTAAATCTTAAAAAAATGACCGCCGTTGTGGGGCTAGTCGGTGCCTTTTTGCCGGGGCTAGCACAAGCCACGCCAACCTTGGCACGGGCGTATAAAAGCGAGTATGGCTATATGCCATCCTGTAATGCCTGTCATAGCCAGGGCGGCGGGTCGACACTTAATACTTACGGCAAGTCGTTTAAAGCAGCCGGTAAAAACCTCGCGGCGTTTAGCAAAATTGCGGGCCAAGATAGCGATGGGGATGGCGTCCCGAATAGCGCCGAGTCTGCGGCTAAATCCAATCCGTCCGATAAGCTCTCGACGCCATCCAAGCCCGGCAACTGGCTGGATATGGCCAGCTTGATTCCTCGCGAAGTCCGAGCAAAGTTTCCCAAAGTCCTGACCTGGCTGCCCAAAGATGCCCTGTTAAACAATGCCGACATCGCCGCCGCAAAAGCGCTGGGCGCAACACTCAAGGCCAGTGACGAAAACACCATCTACATTCCCTTGGAAAACCAACGACCAGCAGGCACAGCGCTTATTTTTCCAGTGAACTATCAAGGCAAGACCTTTTTCTTGCTGATGACCACGGACCGAATGCTGGCTATTTCCTCCGTGTCGGTACTTCATGCCGATGCCATGCCAAGCGCTAAATCCAGCAAAATTTTTAGCAGCTTTGTCGGCAAAACCGTACAAACGCTACCCGTGTCAAATGCCAGCACCTTAGACGGAGCCATTTCCATGGCCGTGAAGCAGGCGAGTGCACTGCTCTATGTACGGCTTAAAGGAGCATAGTCATGTCCGAAAAATTTGATTTTTTTAGCGATGCCCCAGTGGTAGACCCCGCCATTGTGCAAGTTACGGCTGAGCCATCTGCGTGGCTGACATTGGGCGGGCCGATTGGCTTAGTGTTTTTCTTTCTGTTGATTTGCTTCTTATTGCGTTGGTTTATTCCCTTTCGCGATACCCCGTTGCACTTCAATCTCAGAGACTTACCCGTCGCGGCACAGCGGGGCATTGGTTTATCCACGATACTTTTTGGAATCGCTTTCTTTTTTGGTTTAGCAGAAGTGCACTACCAGTTAGGCGTGCACGGAAGTACAGACGCGTATTTTGAAAACATGACACAAGGCAAGCTGATTGCCTTTACTCATGCGCATCTGTTTGGCTTTACCACGGCGTTTTTTATTATCGGTATTCCGTTTTCCATGCACTTTCACCGCGTACAAACGTATCAGTGGGTGTTTCCTGCGGGCTTGGCTGCCGCACTCACCGATATCATTTCATGGTGGGGCATTAAGTACATTTCACCCAACTTCGACTACGTCACCATGTTTTGTGGCGCCGTTTATGGTGGGGCTTACTTGTGGATGCTGATCGGCATTATCCGCATTATTTTCTTCCCGAATCTTCGCTGGTTTCCAGACGATATAAACGAAGGCCGCGGATAAGAGGCGTCAGTGTTAACATAGCGCCTCGTTTTTAGGGGTCTATGTGCCGTGTCATCGAAATTACCGCTGTTTAACAAGCTCGCCATTTTGCCTGAGTTGCTCACCACGCTGAGCGAACTGGGCTATGAGCACATGACCCCTGTACAGGCTGAAACCCTGCCTTCGTTGCTGGCTGGCCGCGATGTCATCGCGCAGGCCATGACCGGTAGCGGCAAGACCGCCGCCTTTGGTATTTCGCTGTTAAACCGACTGGTAGTACGCGACTTTACGCCGCAGGCACTGGTGCTTTGCCCCACGCGCGAACTCGCGGATCAGGTCACCAAAGCCCTGCGCCAATATGCGCGTGGTTTGGGCAATATTAAAATGCTGACACTCTGCGGCGGCATGGCCATGGGGCCGCAGCTGAACTCCTTAGAGTTCGGCGCGCAAGTCATCGTCGGCACGCCCGGCCGCGTGCTAAAGCACCTTAAGCAAGGTTCCTTGTCTTTAACCGGGCTGAAAACACTGGTGCTGGATGAAGCCGACCGCATGCTCGATATGGGCTTCCATGCAAGCATGGTTGAGGTCTTAGAGTTTGTGCCCGTCAAACGGCAGACCCTGTTGTTCTCGGCGACGTATAGCGAAGAAGTACGCGCTTTGAGTGGCCGCTTTCAAAGCAATCCGGTGGAAGTCACCGTCGTTTCCGAAGCAGCCGTTTCGCCTATTGAACAAGTGTTTTTTGAGGTCGATCCGAAGGCACGCGTGGCTGCGGTCATGGCGTTGTTACGACGCTATCAGCCGGAGTCCGCCGTGCTCTTTTGTAACACCAAGCAGCGCTGTGAAGAGGTGCTGACGGCACTGCGCGAGCAGGGCTTCCCGATTTCGGCGCTGCACGGCGATTTGGATCAGCGTGATCGTGATTTAGTGTTGGTGCAATTCGCGAACCGAAGTCGTCCGTTGTTGGTGGCCACGGACGTGGCCGCGCGCGGGCTTGATGTAAAGGATCTGGCCGCGGTGATTAACGT
>Ga0255139_1000102_pt1 | contig 30969 bp, 42 predicted proteins | sample Law_Colum_RepB_8_FD_188549 | JGI IMG/M metagenome (GOLD analysis project Ga0255139, IMG submission 188549) | Freshwater microbial communities from St. Lawrence River, New York, United States - Law_Colum_RepB_8d | ecosystem: Environmental > Aquatic > Freshwater > River | place: USA: New York...
CCTGATCGCTCCAATCGCTATGGAAGAAGGTCTGCGCTTCGCCATTCGTGAAGGCGGTCGTACCGTCGGCGCGGGTGTTGTAGCTAAAATCTTCGCCTAAGGGTGAGTGTCAATGGGCCTGTTTCGACAGGCCCATTGAGTGGCAAGCAATACTTAGCGGTATTGTGGGTGGAATATAAGGACTTTGCGTGATTAGTAGTTGCGCAACGAAAAGATATCCACTACTATGCGCCACCCCTGACAACAGGGTGGTGTTACAGCCGGGGCATTGTTCCCGGACCGGTTTGTGAGAAGCCTTCCCCTGATAAGCAAGTCAGTGGTGGGCTAGTTCTTTTTTGCTTTGGAGTTGCTGGAATGGCTAGCCAGAGAATTCGCATCCGCCTGAAGGCGTTCGATCATCGTCTGATCGACCAATCGGCGCTTGAAATTGTCGAAACCGCGAAGCGTACAGGTGCCCAGGTTTGTGGCCCTATCCCGATGCCAACGCGTATCGAGCGCTTCAACGTCCTGACGTCTCCGCACGTCAACAAGGATGCGCGTGACCAGTACGAAATTCGTACTCACAAGCGTCTTGTGGACATCGTGATGCCAACGGATAAGACCGTTGACGCACTGATGAAGCTGGACCTCGCCGCTGGCGTGGATGTTCAGATCAGCTTGGGTTGATCGTTCAGCATTGAGTCTCTTGAGAGATCAAGTTGCTAAAGAGGTTTGAATAAATGGCTATTGGATTAGTCGGTCGTAAGTGCGGGATGACCCGCGTGTTCACGGAGGCTGGCGTTTCTGTGCCGGTCACTGTGATCGAAGTCGATCCGAACCGCATCACACAAATTAAGTCGCTGGAAAGCGATGGCTACCAGGCTGTTCAAGTAACAACTGGTGAGCGTCGTGCTTCTCGCGTAACCAAGGCCATGGCTGGTCACTTTGCTAAGGCAAGTGTTGCAGCGGGTCGTGGCGTTTGGGAATTCCGTGTTGCTGGCGAAGAGGCTGCAGGCCTTGCCGTTGGCGGTCAGCTTGAAGTTACGCTGTTTAGCGTTGGTCAGGCCGTAGACGTTACCGGTGTTTCTAAAGGTAAGGGCTTCCAGGGTCCAGTTAAGCGTTGGAACTTCCGTACGCAAGACGCTACCCACGGTAACTCTGTATCGCATCGTGTCCATGGTTCCACTGGTCAAAACCAGAGCCCAGGCAAGGTGTTCAAGGGCAAGAAGATGGCCGGCCATATGGGTGCTGAGCGCGTCACTGTCCAGGGTCTGGAAATCGTTTCCGTTGATGTTGAGCGCAGTGTGCTCGTCATTAAGGGTGCCATTCCGGGTGCTACCGGTAACGACGTCATCGTACGTCCGTCCGTTAAGGCCTGAGGGAGATTAACGTGAACCTGAAGACTGTTTCCGGAGCAGCCTTAGAGCTCTCCGAAGTTGCCTTCGGCAAGGACTTCAATGAAGCCCTCGTACACCAAGTTGTCGTCGCCTACATGGCTGGCGCACGTCAGGGTACTAAGGCTCAGAAGTCCCGCGCAGAAGTCAGCGGTGGCGGCAAAAAGCCGTTCAACCAGAAAGGTTCGGGCCGTGCACGTGCCGGTTCGATCCGTAGCCCAATTTGGCGTGGTGGTGGTAAGAGCTTTGCTGCCCGCCCACAAGACTGGGATCAAAAGGTTAACCGCAAAATGTATCGCGGTGCTATGCAGTGCATTCTGGCTGAACTCGTTCGTCAGGATCGTTTGGTTTTCGTTGACGACTTCACTGTCTCGGCGCCAAAGACCAAAGAACTGCTCGGCAAGCTCAATGCTCTGGGTCTGAAAAATACCCTGATCATTACGGATGCTGTTGACGAGAATCTTTATCTCGCCGCACGCAATCTGCCGCATGTCGAAGTGATCGACACCACGGCTGTTGATCCGGTGAGTCTGATTGGCTTTGAGAAGGTGCTGATGTCTGTACCTGCAGCCAAGAAACTTGAGGTGGAACTGGGATGAACACAGAACGTCTGTTGCAGGTATTGCTTGCGCCGCATGTCTCTGAGAAGGCCACGATGATTGCTGAAAAGCATAATCAAGTGGTGTTCAAAGTTCGTCGCGACGCCAACAAGCTGGAAATCAAAAAGGCCGTGGAAACACTGTTTAAGGTCGAAGTTGCGTCGGTTAACACCACGCTGACTAAAGGCAAGAGCAAGCGTTTCGGCGGTTCCCTCGGTCGTCGTCAAGACTTCAAGAAGGCTTATGTCTCCTTGAAAGATGGCGCTCAAATCGACTTCGCCGCAGCTGTTGCAGCTGAGTAAGGGCCGGGAGTACTGACATGCCAATCGTAAAATGTAAACCGACTTCCCCGGGTCGTCGCTTTGTTGAGAAGGTCGTTCATGACCATCTTCACAAAGGTCGTCCGCACGCACCGCTCGTTGAGAGCAAAAAGCGTTCCGGTGGTCGTAATAACAATGGCCATATCACCATGCGTCACATTGGTGGTGGTCACAAGCAGCTTTATCGCGTCATCGATTTCAAGCGCGGCAAGGACGGCATTCCAGCCGTTGTTGAGCGTATTGAATATGACCCGAACCGTACCGCGCATATCGCTTTGTTGAAGTATGCCGATGGTGATCGTCGTTACATGGTGGCTCTCAAGGGTCAACAGGTTGGCGATGCTGTGATGTCCGGCGATGCCGCTCCGATCAAGGTCGGTAACGTGCTTCCGCTGCGTAACATGCCGCTCGGTTCGACCATTTGCTGCATCGAATTGAAGCCAGGCAAGGGTGCACAGTTAGTGCGCTCGGCGGGTACTTCGGCTCAGTTGCTCGGTCGCGACGGTGCATACGCCATTGTTCGTCTGCGTTCGGGCGAAATGCGCAAGATTCATGTGGATTGCCGTGCTGCCTTCGGCGAAGTGTCCAACAGCGAGCACAGCCTGCGCTCACTGGGTAAGGCTGGTGCCAGTCGCTGGCGCGGTATTCGACCAACAGTTCGTGGTATGGCCATGAACCCGGTTGACCATCCGCACGGTGGTGGTGAAGGCCGTAACAAGGGCATTCAGCCGGTGTCGCCATGGGGCACGCCATCCAAGGGTTACAAGACCCGTAACAACAAGCGTACGAGCGGCATGATTGTCCGCGACCGTCGCGTCAAGTAATGGGTAGAGGAGAGCCACTATGCCTCGTTCACTGAAAAAAGGTCCGTTTGTAGACACTCACCTGTTCGTTAAGGTGGAAGCTGCAGCGGCCGTACATTCCAAGAAGCCCATCAAGACCTGGTCGCGTCGTTCGATGATTCTCCCAGAAATGGTTGGCCTGACAATTGCCGTGCATAACGGCAAGCAACATATCCCAGTCCTCGTGACTGAGCATATGGTCGGCCACAAACTGGGTGAGTTCTCGCCGACTCGTACCTATCGTGGTCACGCTGTCGACAAAAAGTCGAAGCGATAAGGAGAGCATGATGGAAGCTATCGCCAAATTGCGTGGCGCGCCGATCTCGGCCCAGAAAGCCCGCCTCGTCGCTGACCAGGTTCGTGGTTTGAAGATTGAGCTGGCGCTGAACACGCTGACGTTCAGCAACAAGAAGGCTGCTCACTTTGTTAAAAAAGTGATCATGTCGGCTATTGCTAACGCCGAACATAACCAGGGTGCGGATGTGGACGAACTTCGTGTCGCCACTATCTGTGTGGATGAAGGCATCACGCTGAAGCGTATTCAGCCGCGTGCTAAAGGTCGCGCTGATCGTATCAGCAAGCGTACCTGCCACATCACCGTCATCGTGGCCGAAGGCAAGTAAGGGGCTGAAGAAATGGGTCAGAAAGTTCATCCAATCGGTATTCGCCTGGGCATCGTTAAGAAGCACAACGCGAACTGGTACGCCAGCCCGAAGCAATACGCTGAATTCTTGCTCGCCGACCTCCAGGTGCGCGACTTCCTGAACGAGCGCCTAAAGGCAGCTTCGATCAGCAAGATCCTCATCGAGCGTCCGTCCGAGAATGCGCGCATCACGATCTCCACAGCTCGCCCAGGCGTTCTGATTGGTAAGAAAGGTGAGGACGTAGAACGTCTGCGCCGTGATGTTGCCAAGCTGATGAAGATGCCAGTGCAGATCAACATCGACGAAATTCGCAAGCCGGATCTCGATGCGAAGTTGGTTGCAGACAGCATCGCGTCGCAGCTCGAGCGTCGTGTGATGTTCCGTCGCGCCATGAAGCGCGCTGTACAGAACTCCATGCGTGCCGGTGCTAAGGGTATCAAGGTCGAAGTTTCGGGTCGTTTAGGCGGCGCTGAAATCGCACGTACCGAATGGTACCGCGAAGGCCGCGTGCCACTACATACCCTGCGTGCAGACATCGATTATTCGATTGTTCGTGCAGAAACAACTTACGGCTGTATCGGCGTCAAGGTGTGGATTTTCAAGGGCGAAATCCTTGGTGGTATGGAGCAGGTAGCTGCCCCGACCCCAGTGGAAGAAGCTCGTCCCGCCAAGAAGCGCGGTGCGAAGAACTAAGGGGTTGAGAGATGTTACAGCCTAAGCGTACCAAGTTTCGTAAGGTCCATAAGGGCCGCAACACGGGTCTGGCACTTCGTGGCAGTTCCGTGGCATTCGGCACGATCGGCCTGAAGTCGATTGAGCGTGGTCGTATTACGGCCCGTCAAATCGAAGCTGCTCGTCGTGCAATTTCCCGTCGCGTAAAGCGTGGTGGCAAGATCTTTATCCGTGTTTTCCCGGATAAGCCGATCACACAAAAGCCACTCGAAGTACGTATGGGTAAAGGTAAAGGTAGCGTGGAATACTGGGTTGCCGAAATTCAGCCAGGCAAGATGCTGTACGAAATCGAGGGTGTTGCTGAATCCTTGGCTCGTGAAGCCTTCACCTTGGCTGCAGCTAAGCTTCCTTTGAAGACCACTATCGTGACTCGGACGGTGATGTAATGAACGCCAAAGAATTGCGTGAAAAAAGCGTCGAAGACCTGAACAAGGAACTCGACAACCTGAACCGTCAGCAGTTCACTCTGCGCATGGCTCAGGCCACTGGTCAGCTGACTCAAAACAGCAAGATCGGCGTTGTTCGTAAGAGCATCGCTCGTATCAAGACCCTTCTGACCGAGAAGCAAGGTAACTGATCATGACGGAACAGAACCAAATTCAGCGCACGCTGACCGGCAAAGTCGTCAGCAACAAGATGGACAAGTCCATCACTGTTCTGATTGAACGTAAAGTCAAGCACCCGGTGTACGGCAAGTACATCACTCGCTCGACCAAGCTGCATGCGCATGATGAACAAAATGTTTGCCAAGAAGGCGACATTGTTACGATCTCCGAGTGCCGTCCATTGTCCAAAACAAAAAATTGGACTTTGGTGGCTGTCGTCGAAAAGTCCGACGCTCGCTGAGTTTGAATTGCGGCCGAAGGCCGCATCAGTTATCATTTCGCGCCCCGCGAGTCGGGGTCCCATTTTTTGGGTTTGGAGAGAGCAATGATTCAGACCGAAACGATGCTCGAGGTCGCTGACAACAGCGGCGCTCGTCGCGTCATGTGTATCAAGGTATTGGGCGGTTCGCACCGTCGTTATGCCTCGGTCGGTGACGTCATCAAGGTCACAGTGAAGGAAGCGATTCCTCGTGGCAAGGTCAAGAAAGGCGACGTAATGAACGCTGTTGTAGTGCGTACCAAAAAAGGTATTCGCCGCGCAGACGGTTCGTTGATTCGTTTTGATGACAACGCCGCTGTGATTCTGAATAACAACAAGGCACCGATCGGCACCCGTATTTTCGGGCCGGTGACTCGTGAACTGCGTACAGAACAGTTCATGAAGATCATCTCCCTCGCGCCTGAAGTGCTTTAAAGGTAAAGAGTGATGGCAAAGATCAAGCGTGACGACGAAGTGGTCGTGATTGCAGGCAAGGACAAGGGTAAGCGCGGCAAAGTTGCAAGCGTTCTCGAAGGTCGTGTCGTTGTCGCCGGGATTAACCTGGTGAAAAAGCATGTCAAGGCCAACCCGAACAAGGGCGAGCAGGGCGGTATCTTGGAGCGCGAAGCGTCCCTCGATATTTCCAATGTCGCTTTGTTCAATCAGGCAACCCAGAAGGCAGACCGAGTCGGTTATAAGGTACTTGAAGATGGCGAGAAGGTTCGCGTATTCAAGTCCACCGGCGAAGTTGTCGACATCAAGTAAGGTAGATTGGTTGAAATGGCCAGACTGAAAGCTGTTTACAAGAACGAGATCGCGCCTAAGCTGCAGGCGGAGCTCGGTCTCAAGAATGTGATGGAGATTCCTCGCATCACGAAGATTACTCTGAATATGGGAGTGGGCGGTGCTAGCCAAGATAAGAAGCTTATCGATGGCGCCGTGGCCGATATGCAGCTGATTTCTGGCCAGAAACCCGTTGTCACGCTCACTCGTAAATCCATCGCTGGCTTCAAAATCCGCGACGGTTGGCCCATTGGCTGCAAAGTGACGCTTCGCGGCGACATGATGTACGAATTCCTGGATCGACTGATTGGTATCACGATTCCTCGTATTCGCGACTTCCGTGGTTTTAGCCCGAAGTCGTTTGATGGTCGCGGGAACTATAGCCTCGGTATCAAAGAACAAATCGTGTTCCCTGAAATCGAATACGACAAAATCGAGAAGCTCCGCGGTCTCGACATCGTCATTACCACATCGGCTCGCACCGATGAAGAAGGTCGCGCACTGCTGCGTGCCTTCCAATTCCCGTTCAAGTGAGACTGAATCATGGCTAAGAAAAGCATGTTGAACCGCGAAGCCAAGCGCGAAAAGCTGGTCGCGAAGTACTCCAAACTGCGCGGCGAATTGAAGGCCACTATTGCTAGCGTGACTGCGACTGATGAAGAGCGTTGGGCTGCCATTCTGCGTTTGCAGGATCTTCCACGTGATTCGAGTCCTTCGCGTTTGCGCAATCGTTGCGGCATCACAGGTCGTCCTCACGGTTTCTTCCGTAAGTTCGGCTTGGGTCGTATCAAACTGCGTGAAGCAGTGATGCGTGGTGATGTTCCCGGCGTCGTTAAGGCCAGCTGGTAAGAGGATTTTAGAATGAGTATGCAAGATACCGTTGCGGACATGCTGACCCGCATCCGCAATGCCCAACGCGCCGGCAAGCCGACCGTTGGCATGCCATCGTCCAAGCTGAAAGTGTCCTTGGCGAAGCTGCTGCAAGATGAAGGCTATATTGCTTCTGCTGATGTTTCGGCGGAAGTGAAGCCGGTACTGACGCTCGCCCTCAAGTATTACGAAGGCAAGCCAGTTATCGAAGAAATCAAGCGCGTGAGCCGTCCAGGCCTGCGTATTTACAAAGGCAAGGATGACCTGACCCGCGTTAAGCAGGGTCTGGGCATTCTGATTGTCTCCACCAACAAGGGCATCATGACTGACCGCGCCGCACGTGCTGCTGGCGTTGGTGGTGAAGTCATCGCTCTCGTTTCGTAAGGATGACTGAAGATGTCTCGTGTAGCTAAATCGCCGGTCACTATCCCTACTGGGGTTACAGTGACCATCAACGGTCAGGATGTGCAGGTTAAAGGCGCCAAGGGCGAACTTTCTACCGTATTGCATAGCCTGGTCGCTATCGCTCAGGAAGGTACTGAGCTGAAGCTGAGCCCGCGTGAAGACTCGCAGGCTGCGTGGATGCAGGCTGGTACCGCTCGTGCAGTAATGAACAACCTCGTTATCGGCGTTTCTGCTGGTTTCGAGCGTCGTTTACAGCTCATTGGTGTGGGTTATAAGGCTGCGGCTAAGGGTAAGGTTCTGAACCTCGCTCTCGGTTTCTCGCACCCTGTTGACTACAACCTGCCAGAAGGTGTGACCGCGGAAACGCCAACACCAACTGAAATCATCCTGAAGTCGGTCAACAAACAGTTGCTCGGCCAGGCCGCCGCCAATGTGCGCGCTTATCGTCCACCAGAGCCTTATAAGGGCAAGGGTGTGCGTTACGTAGGTGAAAATGTCCTACGTAAAGAAGCGAAGAAGAAGTAACGGGTAGGTATCGTCATGAACGAAAAGAAAGTAGCTCGCCTGCGCCGTTCGCGCAGCACGCGCATCAAAATTCGCGAACAACGTGCAGTGCGTCTCTGCATTAACCGCACCCCACGCCACATGTACGCACAGCTGATTTCGGCTTGCGGCGGCACAGTTCTGGCTCAGGCTTCCACGCTTGATGCGGTTCTGCGCGATGGCGCTACCGGTAACGTCGATGCAGCCCAGAAAGTGGGAGCGCTGCTCGCTGAACGTGCTAAAGCTGCGGGTGTCACTAAAGTGGCATTCGATCGCTCTGGCTTTAAGTATCACGGCCGTGTCAAAGCACTGGCTGACGCCGCGCGTGAAGCCGGTCTGGAATTCTAAGGGTTGAATCATGGCTAAGCTTGAACAAAACGAAGGTTTCGTCGAGAAGCTGGTTGAAGTCAACCGAGTTTCCAAGACGGTGAAAGGCGGTAAGATTTTCGCTTTTACAGCACTGACAGTGATTGGCGATGGCAATGGCCGCGTTGGTTTCGGTCGCGGTAAAGCACGTGAAGTTCCAGCGGCCATTCAAAAGGCTCTGGAAGCTGCTCGTCGCAACATGATCCAGGTTGATCTGAATGGCACAACCATTCAGCACCCAATCAAGGGTCAGCACGGCGCAACGCGCATTTACATGCAGCCTGCTTCTGAAGGTACTGGCGTTATCGCTGGTGGCGCTATGCGTGCTGTTCTGGAAGTTGCTGGCGTGCAAAACGTGCTCGCTAAGTGCTACGGCTCGACCAATGCCAATAACGTGGTTCACGCTACGTTCAACGGTTTGTCGTCCATGACTAATGCTGATCAGGTCGCTGCTAAGCGTGGTCTGACAGTTGAAGAAATCCTGGGGTAATCAGATGAAAACCATCAAGGTTACGCAAGTGCGCTCCAGCGCACACAAACTCAAGAACCACAAGCTTTGCTTGTTGGGCTTGGGTCTGCGTCGCATCGGCCATTCGGTTGAAGTGATTGATACGCCGTCAAACCGCGGCATGATCAACAAGGTTCACTACCTTGTGAAGGTGGAGGGTTAATCATGTACCTGAATGATCTGCAACCGGCCGAGGGTTCAACCCACGCGCCAAAGCGTCGCGGTCGCGGTATCGGTTCTGGCTTAGGCAAGACCGGTGGCGTGGGTGTTAAGGGCCAGAAGTCACGCGGTAAGGGCAAAGTCCGTACCGGTTTCGAAGGCGGCCAGATGCCATTGTATCGTCGTCTTCCAAAATTCGGCTTTACTTCGCTTAAGCAGCAAGTAACCGCTGAAGTTCGTCTTTCCGAAATCGCTCATGTTGAGGGCGAAATCACATTGGATAGCCTGAAGGCTGCCAATATTGTTCGTAAAGACATGGTTCGTGCTCGCATCATCCTGTCGGGTGAAGTGGCTCGTGCCGTAACTGTTAAAGGCGTTGCAGTGACCAAGGGCGCGCGCGCTGCTATTGAAGCAGCTGGCGGCAAGGTCGAGGAATAAGCACGATGGCAAACACCGGTAACAAGCAACAAGCGCGTGAGATGCTCCAAAATCCTGGCATGCAAAAAGGCATGTCCGAGCTTTGGCAACGTATCAGCTTTTTGTTGTTTGCTTTGCTGGTGTTTCGCCTCGGTGCCCATATTCCTGTTCCGGGCATCAATCCGGATCAGCTAGCAGCTCTGTTTGACCGCAATAAAGACACCATCCTGAGCTTGTTCAACATGTTCTCGGGTGGTGCTTTAGAGCGTATGTCCATTCTTGCATTGGGCATCATGCCGTACATTTCGGCCTCTATTATTATGCAGCTGGCTTCGAGTGTGATTCCTTCCCTCGAAGCGCTGAAGAAAGAAGGTGAGTCTGGCCGTCGTCAGATTAATCAATACACGCGTTACGCAACAGTATTGCTGGCATTAGTCCAGGCCATTGGTATGTCAGTTGGTCTGCAGTCCCAGGGCATTACCATTGCGACAGGTATGGCTTTTTATGTTCCTGCCATTGTGTCTCTCGTGGCTGGTGCAATGTTTTTGATGTGGCTTGGCGAGCAAATTACCGAGCGCGGCGTAGGCAACGGTATTTCCATGCTTATTTTTGCCGGTATCGTTGCGGGTATGCCCAGCGCAATTGGTGGCGCACTCGAGTCTGCTCGTCAGGGTGAAATCAGTGTTATTGGTTTGATTGTTGTGGGTGTACTTGCGCTTGCTGTCGTGGCCGCTGTGATTTTTATGGAGCGCGGGCAACGCCGTATTACGGTGCAGTACGCTCAGCGTCAGCAGGGTAGAAAAGTGTTTGCGGCACAGCAAAGCCATTTGCCTTTGAAGTTGAACATGGCTGGCGTGATTCCTGCTATTTTTGCTAGCTCATTGCTCTTGTTTCCAGCGAGCTTGGGGCAGTGGTTTGCTCAGGCACCTAATCCAAATGCTGTTCAGCGTGCCCTGCAAGAAGTATCGCTGTTGTTGGCTCCCGCACAACCTTTGTACTTAGTCTTGTTCGCGGCCTTAATTATTTTCTTCTGTTACTTCTACACGGCGCTGGTATTTAACCCCCGTGATGTAGCGGACAACTTAAAGAAGTCGGGTGCTTATATTCCAGGTATCCGTCCGGGCGAGCAAACCAGCCGCTATATCGATTCCGTTTTAGGTCGTTTGACCTTGGTCGGTGCAATCTACATCACAGCGGTTTGTTTGCTGCCGATGATTTTGCAAGTTGCCTTCAATGTGCCGTTCTACCTCGGTGGTACGTCCTTGTTGATCGTGGTGGTGGTGGTCATGGACTTTATGTCTCAGGTCCAGTCCCATCTGATGTCCCATCAGTATGAATCCCTGATGAAGAAAGCCAACCTCAAGGGCTTCGGCCCGGCTGGCCAGATTCGTTAATTCGTTCATCACTGATTTTGTTGGAGAAGTTGAACCATGAAAGTTCAAGCCTCAGTAAAGAAAATTTGCGGCAACTGCAAGATCGTTCGTCGTAATGGAAGCCTGCGGGTTATTTGCAGCGCGGAACCGCGCCACAAACAGCGCCAGGGTTAATTCTCAGTTATTGGTTGCTTTAGACTGTCGGAGTCGTTAGACTCTCGCGCCTTTCGTGCATAGTCTGAATCACCAGTCTGATACGCCAAGAAGTGGAGTAAAGGTCAATGGCTCGTATAGCCGGCGTCAACATTCCTGATAACAAGCATGCGGTCATCTCGCTGACCTACATCTTTGGTATCGGTCGCACAACATCTGCCAAGATTCTCGAGGCAGTTGGTATTGCTCCGGCTACTAAGATTAAGGAACTAACAGATGCGCAGCTAGATCAGGTGCGTGCTCAAGTGGCTACGGTAACAACAGAGGGTGACCTCCGTCGTGAAGTATCCATGAACATCAAGCGTCTCATGGACCTGGGTTGCTACCGTGGCATTCGCCACCGTCGCGGTCTGCCGGTTCGTGGTCAGCGCACTAAGACCAATGCTCGTACTCGTAAGGGTCCGCGCAAGGCACTTAAGAAATAAATTTCATTCATTCTGCTGAACTCGGAAGCTAAAAGATGGCAAAAGATAATTCGCGCGGTCGCAAGAAGGTGACCCGTCAGGTCACCGACGGCATCGCGCACATTCATGCTTCTTTTAATAACACCATTGTGATGATTACCGATCGTCAAGGTAACGCACTGGCCTGGGCCACCTCCGGTGGTCAGGGCTTCCGCGGTTCCCGCAAGTCCACCCCATTTGCCGCCCAGGTGGCCGCCGAAGTAGCTGGTAAAGCTGCCCAGGAATACGGTCTAAAGAATCTGGATGTGCAAGTTAAGGGTCCGGGCCCGGGCCGCGAGTCCGCCGTGCGTGCTTTAAACGCAGTGGGTTATAAAATTAATAGCATTTCAGATGTGACGCCTATCCCGCACAACGGGTGTCGTCCTTCCAAAAAGCGTCGCGTGTAAGAGGAGACTGGGAAAATGGCTCGTTATATTGGTCCCAAGTGCAAGCTCTCCCGTCGCGAAGGCGTCGATCTTCAATTGAAGAGCGGCGTCCGCGCACTGGATTCGAAGTGCAAAGCGGATACCCCACCAGGTCAACACGGCGCGTCCCGCAAGGGTCGTATGTCGGACTTCGGTACCCAGCATCGTGAAAAGATGAAAGTTCGTCGTATCTACGGCGTGCTTGAGCGTCAGTTCAGCAACTACTACAAGGAAGCTGCCCGTATTAAGGGTGCTACCGGTGAGAACTTGCTGCAACTGCTCGAATCGCGTCTCGACAACGTTGTTTATCGCATGGGCTTCGGTTCGACCCGTTCGGAAGCACGTCAGCTGGTTAGCCACCGTGCCATTTTGGTCAACGGTGTTCGCGTCAACGTCGCCTCCATTCAGGTGTCGGCTGGTGATGTGATTTCTCTGCATGAGAAAGCTAAAGCGCAGCTGCGTGTTAAGAATGCTCTGGAACTCGCTGCACAGCGCGGCATTCCAGCATGGTTGACCGTTGATGCGACGAAGATGGAAGGTACTTTCAAGTCTCGTCCTGAGCGCAGTGATCTGTCTTCAGATATCAACGAAAACTTGATCGTTGAACTGTACTCCAAGTAATCGATTGATTTGAGGTCTCTTCCATGTCACAGGTCAATGAGTTTCTGACACCGCGCAGCATTGCTGTACAGGCTGTCAGTGGCAACCGCGCCAAGGTGACCCTGGAGCCGCTAGAGCGCGGCTTTGGTCACACATTGGGTAACGCGTTGCGTCGCATTCTGCTCTCGTCCATGCCTGGCGCTGCCGTGGTGGATGTTGAGATTGAAGGCGTTGAGCACGAATACAGCGCCATCGAAGGTGTTCAGGAAGATGTCATTGAAATCCTGTTGAACCTGAAAGGCCTTGCTATCAAGTTGTTCGAACAACAGGAAGCTGTTCTGCACATCGACGCTAAAGGTCCATGCGTAGTTACAGCCGGTGATTTAACGATTCCACACAATGTTGAAATCGTTAATCCAGAGCATGTCATTGCCACATTAGGTAGCAACGCTCATCTTAAGATGAAGCTGCGTGTTGCTCGTGGTCGTGGTTATGAGCCAGCTGACTCGCGTTATGACGACGAAGAAACGCGTCCGATTGGCCGTCTGCTGCTCGATGCTTCGTTCAGCCCTATCCTTCGCGTTGCTTATGTCGTTGAAAGTGCTCGTGTAGAACAGCGCACTGACCTTGACAAGCTAGTGATTGACTTGGAAACCAATGGCACCATCGAAGCAGAAGAAGCGATCCGTCGCGCTGCTACGGTTTTGCAACAACAGATCTCGGTCTTTGTAGACTTAGAATCTGATGCTGCTCCGGTTGCTGCTGGTGGCGCAGGTCCGGATGTAGATCCGATCTTGTTGCGTCCGGTTGACGATCTGGAATTGACTGTTCGTTCAGCCAATTGCTTGAAAGCAGAAAACATTTACTACATTGGTGATCTGGTCCAGCGCACCGAAGTAGAATTGCTGAAAACGCCGAACTTGGGCAAGAAGTCGCTGACCGAAATCAAGGATGTATTGGCTTCCAAGGGCTTGTCCCTCGGTATGCGCCTTGATAACTGGCCTCCGGCTAGCCTGCGTAACGATGACCGTTTGAATTTTCGCGGTCGTTGATCGGCAACTGAATTAGTGTAGGAAAACTGCCATGCGTCATCGTAATAGTGGTGTAAAACTCGGCCGCACCAGCAGCCACCGTATGGCCATGTTCCAGAACATGGCAGTGTCTCTGTTTGAGCACGAACTGATTCGCACAACTCTGCCGAAAGCGAAAGAACTTCGCCGTATCGCTGAGCCGCTAATCACGCTTGCCAAACACGACAACGTTGCAAATCGCCGTTTAGCATTTGCTCGTACGCGTTCGAAAGAAATCGTTGGTAAGTTGTTCACTGTGCTCGGCCCACGCTACAAAGAGCGCAATGGTGGTTACCTGCGTGTTCTGAAAGCTGGCAACCGTCCTGGTGACAACGCGCCTATGGCGTACGTTGAACTGGTTGATCGTGCCATTGCTGGTGCAGCGGTTGATGCTGAATAAGCATTAATGGTTGAGTTAAAGAACCGGCTTAGGCCGGTTTTTTTTCGTCTGTATATTCGCTCTTGGCGAGGCAGCTTAGCGCTGCTTGGCCAAGAGCGGAGCTAAAAAGCGTCCGGTATGTGATCGCTCTACTAGGCAAATCTGCTCAGGAGTGCCAGTCGCTAGGATTTCGCCGCCGCCTTCGCCGCCCTCTGGCCCTAAGTCTATGACCCAGTCCGCTGTTTTAACGACATCTAGGTTGTGCTCAATAATGACGACTGTGTTGCCTTGGTCGCGTAGGCGGTGAAGCACGCCCAGCAATTGCTGAATATCATGAAAGTGTAGGCCGGTCGTGGGCTCATCCAGAATGTACAGCGTACGCCCGGTGTCACGTTTTGATAGCTCTCGTGACAGCTTCACACGCTGCGCTTCGCCGCCGGACAATGTGGTGGCTGCCTGACCCAGTGTGATGTAAGACAGCCCTACATCCATTAGCGTCTGTAGCTTCCTCGCGAGTGCAGGAACGGCATCAAAGAAATCACGTGCAGCTTCCACGGTCATCTCTAAGACTTCAGTGATGTTCTTATTTTTATAGCGAATATCTAATGTTTCGCGGTTATAGCGTTTGCCTTTGCAAACATCGCAGGGCACATACACATCGGGTAGGAAGTGCATTTCAACCTTAATAACGCCATCGCCCTGACAAGCTTCGCAACGGCCACCTTTCACGTTAAAGGAGAATCGGCCGGGTCCGTAGCCGCGAGATCTTGCTTCTTGAGTTCCGGCAAAGAGCTCGCGTACTGGGGTAAAAATGCCGGTATAGGTTGCCGGATTAGAGCGCGGGGTGCGTCCAATCGGGCTTTGATCAATATCAACGACCTTATCTAAAAGCTGCATGCCTTCAATGGCATCGTGTTCGGCAGGTGTCCTTTCGGCAGCGCCGTTGAGTGCATGTGCGGCAACGGGATACAGCGTGGCATTGATGAGGGTGGACTTGCCTGAGCCTGATACGCCCGTGACACAGGTCATTAGCCCCAGCGGAATTTCTGCCGTGACATTCTTCAGGTTATTTCCGCGGGCACCGACCAGCCGGAGTAATTGCTCTGGATTATACGGATGGCGCTTCTTGGGGATTTCAATGCGCTTACGCCCGGAGAGGTAATCCGCTGTTAAGGAGCCTTCGGTGTTTAGTAGGTCTTGATAGCTGCCCGAGGCAATGACACGTCCGCCGTGTATGCCAGCGCCGGGGCCAATGTCGATGACATGATCCGCAGCTCGAATAGCGTCTTCGTCATGTTCAACGACGAGGACAGAGTTACCTAAATCGCGCAGATGCACCAAGGTCGCCAGTAGTCGCTCGTTGTCTCGTTGATGTAAGCCGATAGAGGGCTCATCAAGCACATACATGACACCGACTAGGCCGGCACCGATTTGTGATGCCAAGCGAATACGTTGCGCCTCTCCACCCGATAAGGTGTCTGCCGAGCGGTCGAGACTGAGATAGTCCAAGCCCACGTTCACCAGGAACTGTAAGCGTTCGCGAACTTCCTTCAGGATTTTTTCGGCTATCTCGCCTTTCGCGCCTGGTAAGCGCATGAGGGCAAAGGTTTCGTTAGCCTTAGCGATAGGGAGTCTCGAAATCTGCGGTAAGTTCAGTTCGTTGATGAACACGTTGCGCGCTTCGCGTCGCAGTCGTGAGCCGCCGCAGTCGGAGCAGGGGGCAGAGTTCAGTAACTGGCCCAGCTCTTCGCGCACGCTATTCGATTCGGTTTCACGGTAGCGTCGTTCAAGGTTGGTGAGAATGCCCTCGAAACTGTGTTCACGAATCACCTGTTTGCCGCGGTCGCCCACATAAGTGAACTGAATCTCATCGTCCCCAGAGCCATGAAGCAAGATGTGTTGAATCTTTGGGGTGAGTTTTTCCCACGCAGTATCAAGCTCGAAGCGATAGTGCTGGGCTAATGATTCCAACATCGCATAGTAATAAAAATTGCGACGGTCCCAGCCCTTTATCGCGCCCTCAGAAAGTGAAAGCTCCGGATGATTGATCAGTCGTTTGGGGTCAAAAAACTGCTTTACACCTAGGCCGTCACAGCTTTGGCAGGCGCCTGCGGGGTTATTAAATGAAAATAAGCGAGGTTCAAGTTCGGTAATGGAGTAGCCGCAGTGCGGGCAGCTAAATCGTGCGGAGAAGACTTGCTCTGGCAGGCTGCCATCTAAGCTGGCGATCCAAGCCACGCCCTCGGCAATGCGTAATGCCGTCTCGAAGGATTCGGCCAGGCGTAGGCTGAGGTCGGGGCGTACTTTAAAGCGATCAACCACTACTTCAATCGTGTGTTTCTTTTGTTTGTCGAGCACCGGCGCTTCGTCTAAATCGACGACAAGGCCGTTAATGCGAGCGCGCACAAATCCTTCTGCTTTGAGTTTCTCAAATACATGAAGATGCTCGCCTTTGCGCTCACGAATGACGGGTGCGAGTAGCATCAGCCCCGTACCTTCAGGCAAAGCCAAAACATGGTCGACCATTTGGCTGACGGTTTGAGCGGCAAGCGCCACATCATGATCTGGGCAGCGCGGGGTGCCGGCACGGGCAAACAGCAATCTTAAGTAGTCGTGAATTTCCGTGATGGTGCCAACCGTGGAGCGCGGGTTGTGGGATGTGGACTTTTGTTCAATAGAGATGGCTGGCGAGAGCCCCTCAATATGATCCACGTCCGGCTTTTCCATGAGGGATAGGAATTGCCGCGCATAGGCCGACAGCGACTCAACATAGCGGCGCTGGCCTTCCGCATAGAGCGTATCAAAGGCGAGTGAGGACTTACCGGAACCGGACAGCCCCGTGATCACCACAAACTTGTTGCGTGGAATATCGACATCAATATTTTTTAAATTGTGGGTTCGGGCCCCGCGAACTTTAATGCTACTCATGCCGTCTCAGCGCGCTCGTAAAAATCAATCAAGCAGTATACGCAAAACTCATGGCATGGCGCAGAGAACAGACTGTTGGGTGTTCAGTTCTTCGAGGCGAAAGCACTGTTACACTATCGCCTTTCTATAGAGTGTTTGTCTGAAATGTCCCGTTATTCGCCACTCGAGCGCCGCGCTGTCTTTTCGTTGTCAGGCCTTTTTTCGCTGCGAATGATTGGTCTTTTCATGATCCTGCCGGTCTTTTCTGTCTATGGCACGACGCTGAGTGGCGCAACTCCCCTGTTAATAGGCTTGGCAGTAGGTGCATACGGGCTGGCGCAGCTGATGCTGCAAATCCCCTTTGGATTATTGGCGGATCGTTTTGATCGCCGCCGGTTAATTCTGATTGGATTGGCTCTGTTTGCTTTGGGTGGTGCTATTGCTGCGCTCTCAACGTCGATCTGGGGCGTGATTTTTGGGCGCTTTCTGCAGGGCTCGGGCGCGATTTCTGCGGTTGTGATGGCCTTAATGTCGGATACCGTGCGTGAAGAAAATCGCACCAAAGCCATGGCGACGATTGGCATGAGTATTGGCGTTTCCTTTGCTGTCGCCTTCGTGCTCGGCCCGGTGCTGGCGAATGCGGTAGGGCTATCGGGACTATTTGCTGCTACTGCGCTGATGGGCGTTGCGGCGATCTTCATTGCGCTGAAGTTCGTGCCAAGGGCGGCCGTTGCTCGAAGGCAACTGCCGCTGCGCTATCGGGAGCAGCTGGCGGCACTTTCGCGTCATCCTGAATTGTCGCGGCTGAATATGGGCATTTTTACCCTGCATTTAGTCATGACAGCCTGTTTTGTGGCGTTGCCGCCATTGCTCGTTTCCGCAGGCTTGCCCGTGGCAAAACATGGCTGGTTATATTTGCCGGTTATGCTGCTGGCATTTATTGCGCTGATTCCTGCCGTGATTGTGGCTGAACGACAGCAGCGAATGAAGGAAGTCTTCCTATTTGCCATCGTCATGCTCGCGATGGCGATGGTGGCACTGTCGCAGGCACAGGGCTTGGTCGCGTTAATTGCAGCGGTGTGTCTGTTCTTTTTCGCCTTTAATCTGTTGGAGGCCTTGTTGCCGTCGCTGGTCAGCAAAGTCAGCCCTGCTGGTAGCAAGGGAACGGCGATGGGGATATACAGTAGTAGCCAGTTTCTGGGGGCTTTTTTGGGTGGCATTCTCGGCGGCTTAAGCCATAGTTTGCCGGGGCAGCTCAGTATCTTTGTGATTCTTGCGCTCGTGGTATTACTTTGGATAGGGCGTGCTGCAGGAATGAGTCAGCCGCGTTATGGCAAGAGCCTAACACTCCAGCCGTTACCCGGCGTATTACTGACAACAGCACAGATTGAGGCGCTGCAAGCACTGGTGGGCGTGGAAGAGCTAGTGCACTTGCCGGAAGAGTCTGTGGTGTATTTAAAAGTTGATCCAAAGCAATGGTCAGATAGTGCCTTATCCGGCTGGCCAGTGAAAATTTTACCGACGTGACTAGCGGGGCGCCGATGCGTGCTCTACAGTTCTGTCACAACAATAAGCCCTTGGGGTGGAGTGAGTTATGCGTGGCGTTAACAAAGTCATTTTAATTGGCAATTTGGGCAAAGACCCCGAAGTGCGCTATCTGCCATCAGGCGGCGCTGTGGCAAACATTACCGTAGCCACGAGTGAGTCTTGGAAAGATAAAAATACCGGTGCGATGCAAGAGCAAACGGAATGGCATCGTGTGGTTTTTTATGGCCGTTTAGCTGAAATTGCAGGCGAGTATTTGCGCAAGGGCTCTAAGGTTTATTTAGAGGGCTCATTGCACACGCGCAAATGGCAGGATAAACAAACCAACCAAGATCGTTATAGCACTGAAATTAAGGGTAACTCCTTGCAAATGCTAGACACCAAGGGTGGCGGGCAGTCCAATAGCTATGAGGGCGGCGAAGATCAGAGCATGCCTAATTATGCAGACTTTGATGCGCCAGCCGCTCAAGCTCCACGCGCGGCAGCGCCAAGGCCTAATCCTTCTGCTCCAGCTCGCCCGGCGGCTCCAGCAGCAATGGAAAGCTTTGATGACGATATTCCCTTTTAATGGGATCAAGGCCAATGTGATTTTCTGAATTAACCCCTGACTTTCAGGGGTTAATTATTTTAAACAGTAAATTTATTCATTAAGCCTTGTTGACTGCGCTCATAATGGATATATTTCGCTAGTTATTTATTAATCAGCACTTGAGGGTATATTCATGGCTAAGCAGTTAAATGCAATGTCTGTTCAGGAATTGGAAGCCCTGATTCAAAAAGCGCAGGAGCTCATTGATGCCAAGAAGGCACAAGCCAGCAAATTGCAAGGTGCACGTGCTGAAATCGAGCGTATTGCTCGTGAGGCAGGAGTCAGCGTTGCTGAGTTGGTCGCACAGGCTGGCGGCGGTAAAGTGGCCAAGGCGGCCTCAACGCGCCCACCGGTTCCTGCGAAGTATCGCAATCCTGCAGATGCCAGCCAGACCTGGACAGGTCGTGGTAAGCGCCCACGCTGGTTGGCCGATGCCATTGCAGCCGGTGCTGCTCAAGATAGCTTTCTCATCTAAGCTATGGTCGTGCGGTAACTGAAAAAGCCACCCTTGCGGTGGCTTTTTTCGTTCACGCAAAACACACAAGCATGAGGGTGTTTTCAGGCTATTATCACGAACCTTTACAGTGTGCTGACATTGGGTCGCAGGGTCGGCGAGGATATGCGGTGTTAGGAAGAAAGCAAAAATGGTTCATGATGGCGATGCCCATTGTCATTGTGCTTCTTGTTTCACTGGTGCTTCATGCGCCGGCTAGCTTAGTCGTTTCACGACTAGCACCGGTGATGGCGGCAAATGGCGCCGATGCGGGTAGTGTCGCCTTGGGCGGAACCTTGCTTGACGGTCAATTGCAAACGCGACGTCAAGGCATGCCTCTTTACATTGCTTGGCAGTTACAGCTGAGTTCGCTGTGGCGTTTTGCCTATGGCGCTGACCTCATCTTGGGTGGTCCGGTCGCACTAAAAGCTAACTGGCAGAAGCAACCCGGCCAGTGGTCCTTGCAGGTTACGGATGTGCTTACTCAGGCGGGCGATGCCAGTTGGCTGTTGCCGCAATTGGTGATGCCGGCGTGGCGCAGCGACACCATGCAGTTTGCTCGCAACACAAAGGGCGAGTGGCTTAATGCGTCGGGCGAGCTAGTGACTCAAGGCGGTTTGCTGAGACTGAACTTGCAAGGCCAAATTCAGGAAATGCAAATTCCTGCAGCCTTACTGCGCTGGCGTATCGTTAATCAGAACTTGGTCGGCGAGTTGTCGCAGCGTGCTGATGGCGGCGCCTTAGCTGCGGTAACATTGACGGCAGATCAGCGCATTCAGTGGCAAATCCGTGAGCGACTCCTGCGACTGAAGCCGGGCTATCTTGGCAAGAATGATTTGGACTTGGTGGTGTTGACGGTGTCAGAGCCGTTATCGTCCCAGGGCGGTTAATAGGAAATGATGATGGATTCAGCGCAGTGGCGAGATAGATGGCAATCCTTATGGCGAGATCCTGCGGGTTCGGTGATCGCCATGGTTGCACTGACGCTGGTCGCAACCCTGGTGGCTTGGCAGTTGGGTAAAGTTCTATGGGTGTTTAGCGCGGGCTCGTCACAGCGCTTGCAGCCTCCTGCGTCAGGGCCGGTGGTGGTATTGCCGTCACGAATTGAGCCGCAGCGTATTGCTGGATTGTTTGGTGAGACAGAAAGTTCCCCGGCGGCATCCAGCGAGCAAAGCACCACCTTGCAACTCAGGCTGGACGGGGTCATGACGAATCCCTCGCGTCAGCTTGCGAGAGCATTTATTGCGGATCGAACAGACAATAAAGTACAAATTTATCGCCCGGGCGATGCCTTGCCGGGTGGTGCAGAGCTGTTGCGCGTGGAAGAAAGTCTGGTGGTATTAAGCCGTAACGGACAAGAAGAAACACTGCGTTTTGATAAGCCTGGCACACCAGCGCCGGGAGCTAACGCACCGAATACCCCAATGCCAAACACCGCTGCACAAACACAAAATGCCTTGGGTGCTGCCGCTAGCCGCTTAGCCAACTCACCGATGGCCGCGTTGCGACAGATGGGCTTGCGCCGAACGTCGCAGGGATACATCGTGAGCATCACGGCACCCAAAGACATGCTGCAGCGCTTCGGCTTGCAGCCCGGTGATCGCATCGTCAGTGTCAATAACCAAGCGGTGGGTAAAGACCTTGATGCAGACCAAAAAACCATGAGCCAGTTGCAACAGGCGGGCAGTGCTCGCGTGGAAGTGCAGCGTGGCGCACAAACCATCACACTCGAACAGAAATTGTGAGCCTCATGAACATGCCTCCTTTGAAACCCCTCGCACTTAGTCTGTTACTGCTGATGGCCCCCTCCGTGTGGGCGGAAAAGACGTGGAAAATTAACCTGAAAGATGCCGACATTTCTGCGCTTGTGAATGAAATGGCGGAAATCACCGGTAAGAACTTTGTCGTTGACCCTCGGGTAAAGGGCAATGTTACGGTTATTTCCAGTCGCGCCATGTCATCGTCGGAACTGTACGAGCTATTCCAAAGCGTTTTGAGCATTAATGGCTTTGCAGCGGTACCGAATGGCCCTGTCATTAAGATTCTGCCAGATACCAATGCGCGCCAATCCGGTGTGCGCGTGGATGCTGCGGGATTGGGTAGCGGTGAAACGTTGGTGACTCGCGTCATCATGCTTCAGCAAGCGAATGCCAATGAGTTGTTAGCGGCCCTTCGCCCCATGATGCCGCAGTTTGCACACATGGCCTCGGTGCCGGGTGCCAATGCCTTAATCATTTCGGATCGCGCGAATAATGCCGACGCCATGGAGGCGGTGATTCGTGAGCTGGATAGTGGGCAGCCAGACGATGCGATTGAAATTATTCCGTTGCGGAATGGTAAAGCCGAAGACCTCATCAATATTTTAGAAACGATGGAGGCTGGCGGTGCGGCGGCCGGTCGTGATGGCAAGGCGCCGGGCAAGGTACGCATTGTGGCCGATGAGCGAACCAATCGCTTGCTGGTGCGCGGCGATAAGGCGTTGCGTGATCGTGTTCGCGCCATGATCCGTAACTTGGATGAAGCGCCCGAGCAGAGTGATGAGGTCGTTAAGGTCTTCCGCTTGAAATATGCCAATGCTCGCCAAGTCGCTGAAGTGTTGCGTGGCGTGCTGGCGGATGAGAAAGATAAATCCAGTACCACGACGAGTGCCGGAGCGAGTTCGCCATCGAGCGGCACCACCAACCTCAGTAGCAATGGTGATAGCGGCTCAGGTCGCAGCCAGCCGGGCACAACCACGATTACCGTGGGCTCATCCAGCCTGATTGCCGACGAGTCACAAAACGCCCTTATTGTGCGGGCTAGCCCTCGCCAAATTCGCCAAATCGAAACCATCTTGGTCGACTTGGACTCGCGCCGTGCACAGGTGCTAATCCAGGCCGCGATTGTCGAAGTCTCGGGTGATAACGCAGCGCAGCTCGGCGTGCAGTGGGCCTATGGTTCGCCCACCTCCGGTGTTGGCGTGATTAACTTTAATAACGCAGGCGCGAGTGCCGTTAGTTTGGCCACGGCGGCCGCTACCGGGAATTTCGCCGGTGCGGGCATTGGCCAAGGCGCACTTTTGGGCATTGGTACATCGAGCAAAGACAGTAATGGCGACCGCACTTTCATCGGGGCATTGGTTCAGGCCCTGGATTCGGTCGCCGATGCTAACTTGCTGTCGACACCCAGCATCATGACCTTGGTCAATCAAGAGGCCAAAATTGTGGTGGGTCAGAACGTGCCGTTTATTACCGGCTCGACGGGTACGGCAGGCTCCGGCGTGACCAACCCCTTCACCACCATTCAACGCCAAGATGTGGGTATTACCTTGAAGGTCACCCCATCGCTGAGCGAAGGCGGCACCGTGCGCCTGGATGTGGAGCAGGAAGTATCCTCCGTGGTGCCCTCCGTTGATGGCATCCGCTCCTCCGACATCATTACCAATAAGCGCTCAATTAAAACCAGCATTTTGGCTGACGATGGTCAGACCATCGTATTGGGTGGCTTGGTACAAGACGATGTGAAGAAGTCGACCAGTAAAGTTCCGTTCTTGGGCGACTTGCCGGGCGTGGGCGTGCTCTTCCGTGCCACCAGCGAATCACGGGTAAAACGCAATCTATTGGTGTTCTTACAGCCCACTATTCTTCGTGATGCAGCGTCTGCTGCTGCGCTGACGCAGAAGCAATATGCCTCTGTGCGTCGCGTGGACCTGGGTCTGGATAAGGAAGGTCGTCTGACGCGTTTACCCGCAAATATCCAAGAGATCTATCAGGGCGGTTTGCAGCGTGATGCGCGCAATGCACCGGTAAAGGCCGCACCTGCACCAGTGGCACCAGCAGCCAATGCGCCTAAAGCCCCAGCGTCAGTGGCTCCAGCGCCTGTAAAGGCTCAAACGCCTGCGCCACAAGCGCGTAACGATGAAAACGCTCCTCAGGTGTATGCCGCCGATAATGCCGCAGCCATTCAGGCGCAACCGTTGTCGTTGGTCGACGTTGAGGCGCAAGCGCTTCGTTCTCAGCCTGTGCCTGTCGCAGAGCCCGCACCTGTTCCGCGCCGGGCTGTTCAACCCATTCCCTCGCAGGCCAGCTATGTGCCGCCTTCGACAAATCCTGACCCCAGTGCAAAGCCATTCAGTGCGGTCTCGGCAGACCCTGTAGCAGCTGCATACGCGCCGTATCAGCCGGTACAGCAAATCGACGCACGACCCGCTGAGCGAGTAGAGCCAGCCAGTAAGGTGCGCGAAGAGTCCGACTTCAGGCCACAGGCTAAGCCATTCATGGACGATCAGGATCCCGCCTTGCAAGCGGAGCAAACGCCCCCGACTTCGAAAAAGAAGTCGAAAAAGTCAGAGCCGAAGTCTGCGCCTAGCGATCGCCCTGGGATGCGTAAAATCACCACGGCCAGTGGCGGGGTTTATTACGTCCCGGAGAACCCAACATCGACCCCTGAGTCGAGTGCTGCGCAGTCACAGCCTGCCGCAACGACAGCGTCAGGCAGCGAAAAGTCAGGCATGCGTGAGATTCGTACCAGCAGTGGTGCGGTGTATTACGTACCAGACACCGCGCCAGCTGAGTCCACTAGCGCGCCTTAAGGCGTGGGTAATACGGTGTGCAGTAATGGCCTGAGTGCCAACTGCGCACCGAGTTGCCTTAAGTTCCAGTAGTGTCCGCCCAAGGCACGATTGACCATCACGGTTTCTGGTACGGGTTGAAAAGCCCGCCAATTTGGCAGTGACTCGCGACTCAACGCAATCACCCGTTCGGCCAGGGGGAAGCGGCCAAAGTCGGTGGGCTCCTCGCTAAAACTCTCCTGCATCAAGTCCAGCCACGGTCTATAAAATGACGCTGCTAGCGCCGGCGTATGTTCCGTTTGGCGTCCGCCCAACGCAATTAAGCCCTGCTCAATGGCGGCGCTATCGCCCGCGAGAGCAGCACGAGTCATGTTGGCGTAGCAACGCGAAATATGCGGCGAGACTTTTTTGATGCAGCCGAAATCGTAAATCACCAGTGAGCCATCCAGCCTTGCGGCGAAGTTGCCCGGATGGGGGTCACAGTGGATTTCGCCAAATTGATAGAGCTGACGACCTAGGGCCTGAAACAGCGTTGCCGCGATTTGATTGCGTAAGTTCTGGTCGTAGCGCTCATCGAGCTGGCCTAGGCTATCGCCCGGTTCGTAGCTCAGGGTGAGGACACGGGTATTGCTCAGCTCGGTCAGTACGGCGGGAATCACAATGCGCGGGTTGTCCGCGTGATAGTGCCGAAAACGCTCAATAGCGGCGGCCTCGATGCGGTAATCCAGCTCAGCTTTTAGGCTCTGCTCAATTTCACGGAAGAGGGCGTCGAGAATGTCATTTTTAACGGGAAGCACCCGAGCAATTTTGAGTGCAACTTTCAGCTGCTTGAGATCGGCCGCAACAGCGGCGTCCACGCCGGGATACTGCACTTTCAGCACGACTTCTCGGCCATTGTGTAGGCGGGCGCGATGCACTTGCGCAAGCGATGCACTGGCAATGGGCTGTTGCTCAATGTCGAGGAAGTGACGGTTGAGATCCGGGCCAAAGGCCTCTTGCAGGCGGGGCAGTATCGCGCTGAATGGTTGTGCTGGCGCATCGTTTTGTAAGCGAGTTAGCGCATCCACCAGCTCGGCAGGCAGAAGGTCGCGGTATTGCGAGACCACTTGCCCGACCTTCATCACCGCGCCCTTCATTTCGCCCAGTGTGGCCGCGATCTCCGTGCCGATGCGCGTGTACAACGCGGCATCTTGGGCGTTGCGTTCGCTGCCATCTTGCCAAAGCCGCTGCCAGCGATCTCGGGCGGCGTGGCCGCTAATGCGAGCGGTCATGCCGGCCAGTTTGAGCAGGCGTTTCGTGGTCGGGCGCGGTGTGTCGGTCATAAAGCCTCAGCAGATGCGGGCATACTCCGCAAAGTCGGGTCGGGGTGCGCGGGGGTGTAAGCGCGAGTGGTCACCATACCCGAGATTAATCAGTAAATTGGATTTGACAGACGTGCCTTTGAAAAAAGTTGCATCTACGCCGGCGGCATCAAATCCGGACATGGGGCCTACATCCAATCCTAATGACCGCGCAGCCAGCATGAAATAGGCGGCTTGTAAGCTGCTATTGCGCAGTGCGGTTTCCGCGATCAGCGCGTCATTGCCCGCGTACCAACTCCGGGCGTCGGCAAAGGGAAAGAGGCGGGGTAAATGCTCTGGGAAGTCATAGTCCATGCCGACGATCACGGTGACAGGCGCTGCCAAGGTCTGCTCAATATTGCCCGGCGCTAAATGCGGTTTTAGCTGGGCTTTGGCTGCTTCGCTTTGCACGAAGACAAAGCGTGCGGGCAGTGAGTTAGCCGCTGTTGGGCCTTGAATAGCCAGGGCATACAGCGCATTTAGCGTGTCAGCGCTCACAGGCGTATTGAGCCAGTGATGATGGGTGCGAGCCTCACGGAAAAGTTGGTCAAGGCTAGCGTTCGATAGGGCGGTTAATGTCGTCATGGTCATCTCACGGTAGATCAAAGTAGAGGAATTCGCTGTCGGCTTCGGCCTGCAACGTCAGTTCAGTTTCATCGTGTATGGCGGCGCCATCACCGGCCATGAGCAGTTGCCCATTCACGCGTATACGGCCGGAGATGAGCTGAAGCCAGGCCTTTCGGCCTTCATGAAGCGCTTGGCTCAGCTGCTCATGGGTAGACAGGATGCCGCGATAAATGCGGGCATCTTGGCGTATGGGTAGCGCCTCAGGAACTTCGCTATCTGGGGCGACAATACAGGTCAGTCCTGATGTGCGCTCGAAGCTTTTTTGCGCATAGCGAGGAGCCAGGTCGCGGACATTCGGCTGCAGCCATATTTGTAGTAGCTCCACCGGCACATCGCCGCGATTCATTTCACTGTGCTCAATGCCGGTACCGGCGCTCATGAGTTGAAACTCGCCAGCGGTGATGTCGGCAATGTTGCCTAGGGTGTCGCGATGACTCAGTGTGCCGCTGAGAACATAGGTCAGAATTTCCATGTTGTCATGGCCATGCTGACCAAAGCCTGATTTGGCACGAACGATATCCTGGTTAATCACGCGCAGGACAGAGTGGCCCATGTGCTTAGCGTCGTAATACCCAGAAAATGAAAAGCTATAGCGCGCCTGAAGCCAGCCAAATTGGCCTTGGCCGCGCTCATCGCTAGGGCGACGTGTGATCATGACGACCTCCGGTTGGGTGTAGGAGGTCAGCTTAGTGGTCTGAGTGTTTCGTTTAAAGCCTCAGTTCGGCAACACATTGTTGCCAAAAATGATGCTAATGGGTCGGGTTAGCGGGCGTGCTCGGCCACGCACCGGTGGATAGCATCGGCTAATTGATCTGCGGCAAGGATGACCGCACTGGCCCAGTCGTTGGCCGCTTGACCGTCGGCACCATCGGTAATGAATTTGAGGCAGACAAAACGCTGTTGCTGCTGATGGCAGACTTTCGCCAGCGCATACGCTTCCATGTCGATGGTGTCGAGCGTGAGCTGTGGGTGAGCGGCCGTCACGAAGCTATCACCGGTATAGCAGGTGACCTGTTGAAAGTCCGAAACTGGTAAGCCATTACTCAGCACAATGGGGGTTTCGAAAGGGGTTTCGCCTAACGCGAAGCCCATGGCGGTGGCATCCATATCGCGCTGATGAAACTGAGTGGCTACAACCACTTGGCCCGCTGTTAGGGTGTGTGAGCCTGCTGAGCCGGCATTAATGACTAGGCTGGGCGTGTCGCCCTGCGCGAGTCGCTGCATGAGGGCAATGGCAGCATTCACCTTGCCCACGCCGGTATAGAGAATTTCAAAGCCAAGGCTATCCAAACGGTTGTTAGCGTTTTCTTGTGCTAGGGCCAGTACCAAAAGCGGCTTGCTCATGCGGTTTGTCTCAATAAGTCCATAGAGATAAAGGGACGTTGCCTTGGCATTGATAGTTGTTCAGCGCGGCTAGATTGATCAATACCACAGCGCCACGAATGTCATGACCAGCCTGAAGGCAAAGTGCTTCTGTGGCGCCTAAGGTGCCGCCGGTGGCTAACACATCGTCGATTAGCAGTACGCGGCGTGGACTCACGGTGGCATTCATTTCCAGCGTGTCTTCCCCATACTCCAGTGCATAGCGCTGACGGAACACGGGAGGAGGTAGCTTTCCGGGTTTGCGAACCATAATCACGCCCTTACCCAGCGCCTGAGCCAGACCGGCGGCGAGCAAAAAACCGCGAGATTCAATACCCACTAAAGCATCAATGCCATTCCATTGTTCCGGAGTGAGCAGTGCTTGCAGCGCTTGCACCGTAGCGCTGAAGTGCTCGGCTAGGAGCGGTGACATATCTCGAAACAGTATGCCAGGCTTAGGAAAGTCCGGCACTAAGGTGATCGCCGACTCGAGTTCGGCCAAGGATATTGGGGCGGCGCAATTCATTCAGGGGCTCCGCGCCAAGGCTTAGCGCGATAAGTTTAATGCCATGGGGTTGGGCAGCACTTCAGCCAATCGGCTCATGCGCATGCCAAGCTCTGGATACGAGTCGGCGGTGACGGTGATGTGGCCTAGCTTCCGACCGTCGCGCTCACTTTTGCCATACAGGTGCAAGTGGGCATCGGTGACACTCAGCACATCATGGGCACTGGGGTGCTTGCCGATGATGTTGATCATGGCGCTAGGCTTTTCCGCACGGGTCGAGCCCAAGGGTAGGCCGGCCACGGCACGCACATGGTTTTCGAATTGCGAACTGTGTGCGCCTTCAATGCTCCAGTGACCGGAGTTGTGCACACGTGGCGCAGTCTCGTTAGCCATCAAGCCGTGACGTGTTTCAAACAACTCCAGCGTGAGCACACCAACATGGCCGAGCTCGCGCAAAATCGACGAGATATAGCGCTCAGCGGTGAGCTGCGTATTTTCATCGAGATGGGGCGCGGGCACGATGGAGTGGCTGAGGATGCCGCCATGGTGATGGTTCTCTGCCAACGGATAAAACAACGTAGCGCCGTCTTGGCCGCGCACGGCAATGATCGAGAGTTCACGCTTGAACTGAATAAACTCTTCGGCGATTAGCGGGGCATGAGCGCCCAATTTTTTCCAGCACGCAGAGATTTGCGTGGCATCACGCAGTAGGAACTGACCTTTGCCGTCATAACCTTCAGTGACGGTTTTCACCACGAGGGGTAGGCCCAGCGCGGCGACCGCATCGTTCAAGTCCGATTCAGCGCGAATTTCGTGGTAGCGGGCCGAAGGGATATTTAACGCAGAAAACAGCTGTTTCTCGTTGAGACGATTTTGCGACACCGCCAAGGACTTCACCCCGGGATAGACCGGCTTGCGTTTGGCGATGGCTTCGACCCAGCCCGTGGGAATATTTTCAAACTCGTAGGTGAAGACATCGGCGCTATCAATAAACGCTTGCAGGCTGGCTTCGCTATAGGTGTCATCGCCAAAGCGTGGGCCTAATGCCGCAGAGGGGCAATCCACTGCTTTGTCGAAGAAGGCAAATGACAGGTTTAGCGGGTAGCCCGCCAACGCCATCATGCGACCAAGCTGGCCGCCGCCAAGTACACCAATGCGCAGACTCATGTCCGATTCCTCAAGTTATACGCCGGTCACGCCCGGAATAGGGTTGGCCAATACCGTGTCTGTCTGACGCGCACGGAAAGCTTCAATGGCTAGACGCAGCTTGGGATTATTCAGCGCCAAAATCTGTGTTGCCAACAGGGCCGCATTGATGGCGCCGGCTTTACCGATAGCGAGTGTGCCAACCGGAACACCACCTGGCATCTGAACAATCGATAACAAGGAGTCCAGGCCGTTCAGCGCCTGCGATTGCACTGGCACACCGAGCACGGGCAGTGACGTTTTGGCCGCGCACATGCCGGGCAAATGCGCTGCGCCGCCGGCCCCGGCGATGATGACCTGAATGCCACGGCCCATGGCTGCATCGGCGTAGGCAAAGAGCTTGTCGGGGGTGCGATGGGCGGAAACGACTTCGGCTTCGAACGCCACGCCTAAATCCCGCAAGGTATTGGCGGCATGTTCCATGGTGGCCCAATCGGATTGGGAGCCCATGATGATGCCAACGAGAGGCTGTTCACAGTTGTCGCGAGATGTGCTCATGGTGTCCGTGCCGAGTGGGTGGAAAACCGCGCATTTTCCAATAATCAGGCGGTCAGGGCAAGGCCAGTAATGGCAGAGGCGGCCGCGATGGCCAAGGTCAGCAAAAACAACAGGAAGAGAAAGCGCCAAAACGGCTTAAAGCTGGTCGGCATGGGTTCGCGTTCGAGGGGCATTAGACTAACTCCGGGGCATTTCTGTGCAAATCATCGAGTGACGGCGGCGCAGGTCTTTGCGAGAATCACGCGGCCTAATACTACGCAGAGTGTGTGATGAAAGCTGTTTTGTCGATGGGTTGGCAAGTGATCTGTTTTCGCGCGGGCCCCGATGCCCTGCCTTATGCACCGCGCTTATTACTGCCTTTGGTAGCGCTCAATTTATTGATTAGTTTTGCATTGCAAACGCTGGGCGGCGACAGCAATACCGATAAGCCGGTAGTGGCCCTATCTGCTATGGCCATGGGTGCCGAAGCCCTGTGGCTAGCGTTCCTGCTGCAGCGGCGCGAGTGGATCAATCGTTGGGTGCAGTCCTTTATGGCGTTGGTTTTGGTTGATACCTTAATTACGCTGATGGCCGCACCACTGGCCATGCTGTTAGCTCAAGGCGGCGGTGTCTTTATCACGCTGGCGGCGATGGTGCAGGTGGTCATGACCTTGTGGAGCCTGTCTGCACGCGGCTTTGTTTATCAGCACAGCTTGGATATTCCGCGTTGGAAAGGGGTACTGCTGGCATTAGTGCCTTTGTTTATTGTCATGCTGCTGACGTTGCAATTCTTCCCTGAACTCATCCCCGCGCCGCCGCAAGGAACTTGATCATGCACATTCATATTCTCGGTATCTGCGGTACGTTCATGGGCTCGCTGGCGGTGCTGGCGAAGTCCTTAGGGCATCAAGTCAGCGGCAGTGATGCCAGCGTATATCCGCCCATGAGCACGCAACTAGCGGCTCAGGGGATTGACCTCATGGAAGGCTATGCTGCCGAGCATCTTCAGCCGCGCCCTGATCTGGTCATCATTGGTAACGCCATGAGTCGCGGTAACGCCGCGGTGGAATATGTTCTGAATGAAGGTATTGCCTACACCTCGGGGCCAGCGTGGTTGGCGCAACAGGTGCTGCAAGGCAAGCATGTGATTGGCGTTGCCGGCACGCACGGCAAAACCACCACGACCACTATGGTGGCTTGGGTGCTGGAGCAGGCCGGATTGCAGCCCGGCTTTTTAATTGGCGGCGTGCCGCAGGGGTTTGATGCCAGCGCCCGCTTGGGTGGCGGCCAATATTTTGTTGTGGAAGCAGATGAGTACGACTCGGCTTTTTTCGATAAGCGCTCGAAGTTTGTTCATTACGCGCCGCGCACGGCTATTTTGAATAACCTTGAATTTGACCATGCCGATATTTTCGATGACCTCGCGGCCATCCAAAAGCAG
>Ga0255139_1000103_pt1 | contig 30649 bp, 27 predicted proteins | sample Law_Colum_RepB_8_FD_188549 | JGI IMG/M metagenome (GOLD analysis project Ga0255139, IMG submission 188549) | Freshwater microbial communities from St. Lawrence River, New York, United States - Law_Colum_RepB_8d | ecosystem: Environmental > Aquatic > Freshwater > River | place: USA: New York...
TTAAGCGGCGAGTGCGAAACGTTCGTCGTTTGCAGTTAGTTTTTTTTCCGAAGATTAACGAGGATCAGAACCTCGACATGCCCTGCCACGCGTCCGAACCCATGTCGAAACCAGTGCAGCCCCTGAGTTGGCTATTTTAGGCCTTGTTCAGGAATTTCAAGAGATCTATTGGCGAATCAATGTGCAAATGGGCATTCCAGCGCGCAATATCGGTCTGCTGGCCCAGATAACCATAGGTAGCGGCCACCGTGCCCATGCCCGCAGCCAAGCCTGCGACGATGTCGCGCTCGTCGTCACCGACATAAACACACCGGGCCGGATCGACCGACAAGCGCCTTGCCGCTTCAAACAAGGGCTCAGGGTGGGGCTTGGCATGGGGCGTGGTGTTGCCGCTGACAATTGCACCCGCCGAAGAAAACAGCGGCATGGCCGCAGTCAACGGATCCGTGAATCGACTCGATTTGTTGGTGACCACCCCCCAGGGCATGCCTTGCGCCACCAAGCTGGCAATCATGTCGACGACGCCATCAAAAATGCGGGTGCGTTCGGTCATGCAGCTTTCGTAATTGACGAAAAACTCCTCGCGCATGGCTTCAAATTCAGGGTGCTCGGGTGTCAAACCAAAAGCGATGCCAATCATGCCGCGCGCACCAGCACCAGCCATGTGCCGGTAATGCTCCAGCGGATAAGAGGACAAGCCCCGGTCGACGCGCATTTTGTCTACGGCTGCACCCAAATCGGGGGCACTGTCGATCAGGGTGCCATCCAAGTCGAACAGCACGGCTTCTACATTTTGGAACATGGGTTGATCAGCCTTTACGGCAAGCCAGCAAATAGTTCACGCTGGTGTCCTGGCTGAGCCAGTAGCGCTTGGTGAACGGGTTGTATTCCATGCCCTTGAAGCCCTGAGGCTGGAGCCCGGCTTCACGCGCCCAAGTGGTCAATTCGCTGGGCTTGATCAAGCGTGCAAATTCATGCGTGCCCTTGGGCAACAACTTGAGGATGTACTCTGCGCCCACAATCGCGAACAAAAAAGACTTGGGGTTGCGGTTGAGCGTCGAAAAAAATACCCAGCCACCAGGCTTGACCATTTGCGCACAGGCTTTGATCACCGACGACGGGTCGGGCACGTGCTCCAGCATTTCCATGCAAGTGACCACGTCAAACTGCTCTGGCTGTTCGGCGGCCAAACCTTCTGCACTGACTTCACGGTATTGCACACCCGTGGTGCCCGCTTCCAGCGCGTGCAACTGAGCCACTTTGAGGGACTTGGTGGCCAAGTCGATGCCCGTCACTTGAGCACCCTTTCGGGCCATGGCGTCCGACAGGATGCCGCCGCCACAACCGACATCCACCACCTTCAGCCCGCTCAAAGGCACCAGGCCGTTGATCCACTCCAGGCGCAAGGGGTTGATTTGGTGCAGCGGACGAAATTCGCTTTCAGGATCCCACCAACGGTGAGCAAGGTCAGAGAATTTGGCCAATTCGGCCGGATCAACGTTGGAAGTGAATGAATTCATGGGCTTGATTGTCGATCAACATGCCTGGGGACGAATCAGCAGGCCAAAAAAAAGCCCCATTGCTGGGGCTTTTTCGTGATCCCGTGAAGGATTACTTGTTGGGGCGTGTACCCACAACTTCGATTTCCACGCGGCGGTTCTTGGAACGGCCAGCAGAGGTCTTGTTGTCAGCCACTGGCTGCTTCTCGCCCTTGCCTTCTGTGTAGACGCGGTTCTTTTCGATGCCTTTGGTCACCAAGTAAGCCTTCACAGCGTCAGCACGCTTGACAGACAGTTTTTGGTTGTAAGCATCGGTGCCTACGGAGTCGGTGTGACCCACGGCGATGATGACTTCCAGGTTGATGCCCTTGACCTTACCAACCAGATCGTCCAGCTTGGCTTTGCCTTCGGCTTTCAGGACCGACTTGTCGAAGTCGAAGAAGGCGTCAGCAGCGTAAGTCACCTTGGTGGCGGCAGCTGGTGCAGGTGCGGGCGCTGGAGCAGCTTTGGGGGCTGGAGCTGGAGCAGCTTTAGGGGCTGGTGCGGGCGCAGGTGCTGGTGCAGGAGCTGCTTTAGGAGCAACGATGGCACCGTCGCAACCAGCGGCTGCAGTAGCGGGTGTCCAGTTGGCATCGCGCCAGCACAGTTCATTGGTACCGTTTTTCCAAACCAGCTCACTGGTGCCATTGCGCCAGTTGTCGATGGTCTGAGCGCCAGCGGCGGTTGCGAGAGCTGCGGAGGCAAACAACATCGCCACTTTGTTGAGTTTCTTCATGGTCTTCCTCTTGAGGGATAAAGCCGCAGACTCGCTGCGAGAAAATTGACGCAGCAAATGACCGTCACTTGCTACGTTGGGTTTTATTGTGCCATAGACGACGAAGGGTTCAGTCAAATGCCAGACAGACGATAAAAGCATTACCTAAAATGCATCACAAATGTTGCATCGACGCGACACCGGCTTGCACCTAAAATGGCAGGTTTACATCGCGTCACACTTTCCCTTCTATATATGACCCAGTTCGCCAAAGAAACACTGCCCATCAGTCTGGAAGAGGAAATGCGGCGCAGCTACCTCGATTACGCCATGAGCGTGATCGTGGGTCGTGCTTTGCCCGATGCCCGCGACGGCTTGAAGCCGGTGCACCGCCGGGTGCTGTTTGCAATGCACGAGCTGAACAACGATTGGAACCGCCCTTACAAAAAGTCGGCCCGTATCGTGGGTGACGTGATCGGTAAATACCACCCGCACGGTGACCAGTCGGTGTATGACACCATCGTGCGCATGGCGCAAGATTTTTCGATGCGCCACATGCTGGTCGATGGCCAAGGCAACTTCGGTTCGGTGGATGGCGACAACGCCGCCGCGATGCGTTACACCGAAATCCGTTTGGCCAAGATCGCTCACGAGATGCTGGGCGACATCGACAAGGAAACCGTCGACTTCGGCCCCAACTACGACGGCTCGGAAAAAGAACCTTTGGTGCTGCCTTCGCGCCTGCCCAACTTGCTGATCAACGGCTCGGGCGGTATTGCCGTGGGCATGGCCACCAACATTCCGCCGCACAACCTCAACGAGGTGGTGGACGCCTGCCTGCATTTGTTGCGCAACCCCGAAGCCTCGATTGACGAGTTGATGGAAATCGTGCCCGCCCCGGACTTCCCGACTGGTGCCATCATTTACGGCATGACCGGTGTCAAAGAAGGCTACCGAACCGGCCGCGGCCGCGTGGTCATGCGCGCCAAGTGCCACTTTGAAGACATCGACAAAGGCCAACGCCAATGCATCGTGGTCGACGAGTTGCCCTACCAGGTCAACAAAAAGACACTGCAAGAGCGCATGGCCGAGTTGGTGCACGAAAAGAAGATTGAAGACATCAGCCACATCCAGGACGAGTCCGACAAATCAGGCATGCGCCTGGTGATCGAACTCAAGCGCGGTGCCGTGCCCGAGGTCGTGTTGAACAACCTGTACAAACAGACCCAGCTGCAAGACACCTTCGGCATGAACATGGTGGCCTTGATCGACGGCCAGCCCAAGCTGTGCAACCTGAAAGACCTGATCCAGGTCTTTTTGCAGCACCGCCGTGAAGTGGTGACGCGCCGCACCGTGTTCGAGCTGCGCAAAGCACGCGACCGTGGCCATGTGCTGGAAGGCCTGGCGGTGGCTTTGGCCAACATCGACGACTTCATTGCCATCATCCGTGGGGCCCCCACGCCGCCTGTGGCCAAGGCCGAGCTGATGACCCGCGCTTGGGACAGCCAAATGGTGCGCACCATGCTGACGCGCGCCCGCGACGACGGCTCGGTGGTCAACGCCGACGATTACCGCCCGGAAGGCCTGGAGCGCGAATACGGCCTGGGCCAGGACGGCCTCTACCGCCTGTCCGACACGCAAGCGCAAGAAATTTTGCAGATGCGTCTGCAGCGCCTGACCGGTCTGGAGCAAGACAAGATCGTGGCCGAGTACAAAGAAGTCATGTCCGAGATCGAGGACTTGCTGGACATTCTGGCCAAGCCCGAGCGCGTTTCGACCATCATTGGCGATGAGCTGGGCACGGTGCGCCAGGAATTCGGCCAGACCAAGATCGGTGCACGCCGCAGTGAGATCGAGCACAGCGCGCAAGACCTGTCGACCGAAGACCTGATCACACCCACCGACATGGTGGTCACACTCAGCCACAGCGGCTACATCAAGAGCCAGCCGCTCTCCGAATACCGCTCGCAAAAGCGTGGCGGCCGGGGCAAACAAGCCGCGGTCACCAAAGAAGACGACTGGATCGACCAGCTGTTTATTGCCAACACCCACGACTATCTGCTGTGCTTCTCCAACCGGGGTCGCCTGTACTGGCTCAAGGTCTGGGAAGTCCCTGCCGGTTCGCGCGGCTCGCGTGGCCGCCCCATCGTCAACATGTTCCCGCTGCAAGAGGGCGAAAAAATCAACGTGGTGCTGGCCCTGACCGGCGAAGCGCGCACCTTCCCGGACAACCAGTATGTGTTCATGGCCACGTCCATGGGTACCGTCAAAAAGACCTCGCTGGATGAATTCAGCAACCCACGCAAGGGCGGCATCATTGCGGTGAACCTGGACGAAGGCGACTTTTTGATCGGCGCTGCGCTGACCGACGGTCAACACGATGTGATGTTGTTCAGCGACGGCGGCAAGGCCGTGCGCTTTGACGAAAACGATGTGCGACCCTTGGGCCGCAGCGCCCGAGGTGTGCGCGGCATGATGATCGAAGAGGGTCAAAGCGTCATCGCCATGCTGGTGTCCGAACAAGAAGATCCGACCGCTGCGGCCGACGAAACCGCAGCCCGCGCCAGCGTCTTGACCGCGACCGAAAACGGCTACGGCAAACGCACCAACATCAGCGAATACACCCGCCACGGCCGTGGCACGAAGGGCATGATCGCCATCCAGCAATCCGAGCGCAACGGCAAAGTCGTGGCCGCCACTTTGGTGCATGCCGACGATGAAATCATGCTGATCACCGACACCGGCGTTTTGGTGCGCACCCGCGTGGCCGAAATTCGCGAAATGGGCCGCGCCACGCAAGGCGTGACCCTGATCGGCCTGGACGAAGGTGCCAAGCTGTCTGGTTTGCAGCGCATTGTCGAAAACGACGCCAACATCAGTGAGAGCGATGCTGATGGCGCCGCAGACGAGAACGCACCTGCAGCGGAATAAGCGATGACGCGCGCTTTCAACTTCTCGGCAGGCCCTGCCGTGATGCCCGAAGCCGTGTTGCAGCAAGCTGCAACCGAGATGCTGGACTGGCACGGTTCGGGCATGAGCGTGATGGAAATGAGCCATCGCGGCAAAGAATTCATCAGCATATACGAGCAGGCCGAAGCCGACCTGCGCGAACTGCTGGCGGTGCCTGCCCACTTCAAGATCCTGTTCATGCAAGGCGGAGGCCTGGCCGAAAACGCCGTCGTGCCTTTGAACCTGTCGCAAGGCGGGGCCATGGACTTTGTGCTGACAGGCAGCTGGAGCCAAAAGTCGCAAAAAGAAGCGGGCAAGTACGGCACGGCCCGTGTGGCCGCCACGGCGCAGGCCGATGGCTTCACCAACTTGCCCTCGCCTGCCACCTGGCAAATTGGCGCAGACAGCCGCTACGTGCACATCTGTGGCAACGAAACCATCCACGGCGTGGAGTTTCATGAGCTGCCCGACCTGAAATCCTTAGGTTGCGATGCCCCCCTGGTCGTGGACTTTTCTTCGCATGTGGCCTCTCGTCCGGTGGACTGGTCACGCGTGGGTCTGGCCTTTGGCGGCGCGCAAAAAAACCTGGGGCCAGCCGGCCTGACTTTGGTCATCGTGCGCGAAGACCTGATCGGCCATGCCATGCCCCACTGCCCCAGCGCCTTTGACTACAAGCTGGTGGCCGACAACCAGTCGATGTACAACACGCCGCCCACTTACAGCATCTACATCGCCGGGCTGGTGTTTCAGTGGCTCAAGAAGAACGGCGGCATGGCAGCGATGGAACAACGCAACATCGCCAAAGCGCAGCTGCTGTACGACTTTCTGGACAGCTCCAGCTTGTACGTGAACAAGGTGGCCAAGGATTGCCGCTCGCGCATGAACGTGCCGTTTTTCCTGCGTGACGAATCACGCAACGAGGCGTTTCTTGCTGGAGCCAAAGCCGCCAACTTGCTGCAGCTCAAAGGCCATAAATCGGTGGGCGGCATGCGCGCCAGCATTTACAACGCCATGCCTATTGAAGGCGTGCAGGCACTGGTGGCCTACATGCGCGAATTTGAAAAAACACAGGCCTGAAGTTTTCACCCGAAACAGGCCGCCAGAAAGAACACGAGACATGAGCCAACAACCCATTCAGTCGGATGCCCTGGGTGCCTTGCGCGTGCAAATTGACGCGTTGGACAAACAGCTGCTGAGCCTGCTGAACCAGCGTGCCCATGTGGCCGAGCAAGTGGGCGAAATCAAGCGCGCCGAAGGCTCACCGTTCTTTCGCCCCGACCGCGTGGCGCAAGTCATCGACAAAATCACCCAAGCCAACCCCGGCCCGCTCAAAAACGAGCACGTTGCCTCCATTTGGCGAGAAATCATGTCAGCTTGCTTGGCCCTCGAAGCGCCACAGCGTGTGGCGGTGCTTGGCCCCCAAGGCACGTTTTGCGAACAGGCGGCGATTGAATTTTTTGGCAGCGCCGCCAACCTGATTTACTGCGCCAACTTCGACGAAGTCTTCCACGCCACCGCTGCGGGCACGGCCCAATATGGCGTGGTGGGCATGGAAAATTCCACCGAAGGCGTGGTGGCACGCTCGCTCGATCTGTTCTTGCGCTCGCCCGTGCATGTGGTGGGTGAAGTCAGCTTGCAAGTGCGCTTCAATTTGCTGCGCCAGCTCAACTCGGACGCAGGCATCGAGGTCGTGATGGCCCACCCCCAAGCGCTGGCCCAGTGCCAGGGCTGGCTGTCCAAGCACCTGCCGCATGTGGAGCGGCGCGCCGTATCCAGCAACGCCGAAGGCGCGCGCTTGGCCGCCACCAACCCCGCCTGGGCCGCCTTGGCCAGCGAACGCGCGGCCAGCCAGTTTGGCTTGCACATCGTGCACCACGCCATCCAGGACGAGGCTTTCAACCGCACCCGTTTTGCCGTGATCGCCCTGCCCCAAACCCTGGCCACGCCACCCGCCTCGGGCAAGGACTGCACCAGCCTGGTGGTGTCGGTGCCCAACCGCCCGGGTGCCGTGCACGACCTGTTGGTGCCGCTCAAAAACAACGGCGTGTCGATGACCCGCTTTGAGTCGCGCCCCGCCAAATCGGGCCAGTGGGAGTACTACTTCTACATCGACCTGCAAGGTCACATCAGCGAACCGCATGTGGCCGCTGCCTTGCAAGAGCTGCAAGGCCTGTGCGCCTTCTACAAGGTCTTGGGGTCTTACCCCATTTCGGAATGACGTTCCAGCGCCTGGCCCTGATTGGCTGCGGCCTGATGGGTGGCTCGTTTGCGCTCGCCTTGCGCAAAGCTGGCTTGGTGGAAACCATCGTCGGCTTCAGCGCATCTGAAAAAACCCGCCAACGCGCGCTTGAGCTGAAGGTGATCGACCAGGCTTGCACCAGCGTGGCCGAGGCCGTGCAAGGCGCCGATTTGGTTTTGCTGGCCGTGCCTGTGGGCGCCATGCACAGCAGCTTTGCCGCCATGCGCGACGTGCTGGCACCGAGCGCCTTGCTGATGGACGTGGGCTCCACCAAATGCGATGTCATTGCCGCTGCGCAAGCCACCCTGGGGGATCGCCTGAGTTGCTTCGTGCCTGCGCACCCGATTGCGGGCAAGGAAGTCGCGGGCATCGAGCATGCCGAGGCCGCGCTCTACACAGCGCGCCGCACCATCCTGACGCCCCTGCCCAAAACCAACATCCACCGCATGCAAGCCGCGCACGATGTGTGGACCGCCATCGGCAGCCATGTCAGCACCATGACCCCTGAGGCACACGACGCCACCTTTGCGGCCGTGAGCCACCTGCCCCACATGCTGGCCTTTGCTGCGGTGAACGCTTTGACAGCGCAATCACAAGGGGCTGCGTTTTTGGAGATGGCTGGCCCGGGCTTCAGAGATTTTTCGCGCATCGCGGCCTCGGATGCTTCGGTGTGGCGCGACATCCTGAGCGCCAACCACGCTGAGGTGCTCACGCAAGTAGCGCACTTCCGTGCGGCCCTCGACCAATTTGAAAACGCCTTGAAGCAAGGCGACACGCCAAGGCTGCAACACCTGATTCAACAAGCCAGCGATGTGCGCTCGGCCTGGACACTGCAAGCGGGCAACGCCTGCAACAAAGCCTCTGAAGACTGAACGATGTTCTCCACCGCCTTCCTCGACCTCCCCCCGCTGCAAGGTGCCTCCGGCACCGTCACCCTGCCCGGATCCAAAAGCATTTCCAACCGCGTATTGCTGCTGTCAGCCCTGTGCCAGGGCACGACCGTTGTGCATGACCTGCTCGACTCAGACGACACCCGGGTGATGTTGGCCGCGCTGCGTCAACTGGGCTGCGGCGTGGATGTGGCGGGCACCACGGTAACCATCACCGGCCTGGGCGGTCGCGCCTGGCCTGCGGAGGCGATTGAATTCTTCATGGGCAATGCGGGCACGGCCATGCGCCCACTCACGGCAGCGCTGGCTGTGCAGGGCGGCGACTTCACGCTCAAGGGCGTGCCCCGCATGCACGAGCGCCCGATTGGCGATCTGGTCGATGCGCTGCGTGAACTCGGCTGCGCCATCGACTACCTGGGCAACGAAGGCTACCCGCCCCTGCGCGTGCGCCAACCCACGCTGCAATTGGACAAACCCATTCCCGTGCGCGGTGATGTGTCCAGCCAGTTCCTGACCGCTTTGCTGATGGCGCTGCCGCTGGCAGCGCAGGACCGCGCCATCACCATTGAGGTGGTGGGTGAACTCATCAGCAAGCCTTACATCGAGATCACACTCAACCTGCTCGCACGCTACGGCATATCGGTTGAACGCCATGGCTGGGAACGCTTTGTCATTCCCGCAGGCAGCCGCTACCAGTCACCGGGCAGCATCCACGTTGAGGCCGATGCCTCGTCGGCCAGCTACTTCATCGCACTGGGTGCCATCGCCCAAGGTGACGGCATCCGCATCCAGGGCGTGGGCGCAGACTCGATCCAGGGCGACATCCGTTTCATGGACGCCGCCGCCCAAATGGGCGCAAAGATCACCAGCGGCCCCAACTGGCTCGAAATCAACCGGGGTGCCTGGCCGCTCAAGGGCATCACCCTCGACTGCAACCACATCCCAGACGCCGCCATGACGCTGGCCGTGATGGCGCTGTATGCCGACGGCCCGACCACGCTGCGCAACATCGCCAGCTGGCGCGTCAAAGAAACCGACCGCATCGCGGCCATGGCCATCGAAAGCCGCAAGCTCGGCGCGACCGTCGAAGAAGGCCCGGACTGGATCACGATCGACCCCTTGCCCACCGGAAAATGGCAACGCGCCAGCATCCACACCTACGACGACCACCGCGTGGCCATGTGCTTTTCGCTCGCGGCCTTCAACGCCGATCAGGTGCCGGTGCGCATCCAAGACCCCAAGTGCGTGGCCAAAACCTTCCCGGACTACTTCGAGGCCCTGTTCTCGGTGGCTACAGCCGAAGCCACGCACATCCCGGTGATTTGCATTGACGGCCCCACGGCTTCGGGCAAAGGCACGCTGGCCAGCCGGGTCGCCACCCAGCTGGGCTACCACTACCTCGATTCGGGCGCGCTTTACCGCGTGACCGCCCATGCAGCCCTGCAAGCGGGCCTGACGCTGGAGGCTGCCGACGAGCGCAAGATTGCCGATCTGGCCCGCCAACTGCCCGTGCACTTTGAAGGCGAGCAGGTGCTGCTGGGCGGCGTGGATGTGACCGATGCCATCCGCAGCGAACAAGGTGGCATGAACGCGTCCAAAGTCTCGGTGCTGCCCGCTGTGCGCGAAGCTTTGGTGCAACTGCAGCACAGCTTTCGACGCCTGCCCGGCCTGCTGGCCGATGGCCGCGACATGGGCACAGTGATCTTCCCGAACGCCCCCCTGAAGGTGTTTTTGACCGCCAGTGCCGCCCAACGCGCTGAAAGACGGCATAAGCAATTGATTTCTAAGGGTTTTTCGGCTAATATCGACAGTCTTCGCGCTGACTTGGAAGCGCGCGATGCACGGGACATGTCCCGAAGCGTTGCGCCTCTCAAGCCCGCACAAGATGCCTTGCAACTGGACAACTCGTCCCTGACCATCGAAGCCTCGGTGGAACAGGTGATGGTCTGGTGGCAAAGTCGGCAGGTTTTCGGTTGATCGACGAAAGTCAAAACACCGAACACGGCCACCCAGCCCGCCCTGTGTGGGCTGAATGAAGCTTCCACGCCGCTCCCTTCGTGCAGCTTGCACACCGGCAGCGTGGATTTTTAAAACCAACCGCGGTTCACACCGCACAAGCAACCGCCACAGTCAGCTCCTGGAAACGACGCATTCCGCGTTCGTCAGTCCTGTTTGTGGATGAGGAAATTTAATGTCTGAATCATTTGCCGCCCTATTCGAAGAATCCCTGACGCGCACGGAAATGCGCCCAGGTGAAGTCATCACCGCTGAAGTCGTGCGCATCGAGCACAACTTCGTTGTGGTCAACGCTGGCCTCAAGTCCGAGTCCTACGTGCCCCTCGAAGAGTTCAAGAACGACCAGGGTGAAGTCGAAGTCCAGGTCGGCGACTTTGTCTCCGTGGCCATTGGCTCCATCGAAAACGGCTACGGCGACACCATCTTGTCCCGCGACACCGCCAAGCGTCTGGCTTCCTGGATGTCTTTGGAAAAAGCCCTGGAATCCGGCGAATTCGTCACTGGCGTGACCAGCGGCAAAGTCAAAGGTGGCCTGACCGTGTTGGTCAATGGCATCCGCGCTTTCTTGCCCGGCTCTTTGGTCGACACACGTCCCACCAAAGACCTGTCTCCCTATGAGAACAAGACCCTGGAATTCAAGGTCATCAAGCTCGACCGCAAGCGCAACAACGTCGTGTTGTCACGCCGCGCTGTGGTGGAAGCCTCTATGGGCGAAGAGCGCGCCAAACTGATGGAAACCCTGCGCGAAGGCTCCATCGTTCACGGTGTCGTCAAGAACATCACCGAATACGGTGCGTTCGTGGACTTGGGCGGCATCGACGGTCTGTTGCACATCACCGACATGGCATGGCGCCGTGTCCGTCACCCTTCGGAAGTGGTCACTGCTGGTCAGGAAATCACCGCCAAGATCCTCAAGTTCGACACCGAGAAAAACCGCGTGTCCTTGGGCCTCAAGCAAATGGGCGACGATCCTTGGATGGGCGTCAACCGCCGCTACCCACAGGGCACCCGCATGTTCGGCAAGATCACCAACATCGCCGACTACGGCGCGTTTGTGGAACTGGAACCCGGCATCGAAGGTCTTGTGCACGTGTCCGAAATGGACTGGACCAACAAGAACGTGGCCCCTTCCAAGATCGTTGCCTTGGGTGACGAAGTCGAAGTCATGGTCCTCGAGATCGACGAAGACAAGCGCCGTATCAGCTTGGGCATGAAGCAGTGCCGTGCCAACCCATGGCAAGAATTTGCTCAGAACACCAAGCGCGGCGACCGCGTCAAGGGCCCGATCAAGTCGATCACCGACTTCGGCGTGTTCGTGGGCTTGGCTGCCGGCATCGACGGTTTGGTTCACCTGTCTGACCTGTCATGGAACGAAACCGGCGAAAACGCCGTGCGCGAGTTCAAGAAGGGTCAAGAAGTCGAGGCTTTGGTCTTGGCTGTGGACGTCGACCGCGAACGCATCAGCTTGGGCATCAAACAGCTCGACTCCGATCCTTTCACCACCTTCGTGTCGATCAACGACAAAGGCCAGACCGTCACCGGTAAGGTCAAGACTGTGGATGCCAAGGGCGCTGAAATCGACCTGGGCGAAGACATCGTCGGTTACCTGCGTGTCAGCGAAATCTCGCGTGACCGCGTGGAAGACGCCAGCCACGTGCTGAAAGTCGGCGACGAAGTGACTGCTGTGGTGGTGAACGTGGATCGCAAGACCCGCAACATCCAGTTGTCGATCAAAGCCAAAGACGCTGTGGACCAACAAGAAGCCATGGCTTCCTTGTCGCAGCAGTCTTCGCGTGAAAACGCCGGCACCACCAGCCTGGGCGCTTTGTTGCGTGCCAAGTTGGACAACAACTGATCTCTTTGATCTGAAGACGCTTGCTGTCTGAAAAGCCTGCCCCTGTCATGGGGGCAGGCTTTTTTCAGGCCGGTGCCAAGCACCTGCAAGTGGCATGAACAAGGAAGTGACAACATGACCCGCTCCGATCTGGTTGAAGAACTCGCCGCCCGCTTTGCGCAGCTGACCCACCGTGACGCCGAACTGGCCGTCAAAACGGTGCTGGACGCCATGAGTGATGCGCTGGTCAAAGGTCACCGCATCGAAATCCGCGGCTTTGGCAGCTTCTCGATCAACCGCCGCCCACCGCGTGTAGGACGCAACCCTCGCTCGGGTGAGAGCGTTCAAATTCCGGAAAAACGGGTTCCCCATTTCAAACCTGGCAAAGCCTTGCGCGAAGCCGTTGATGCGGGCACTGTGGCCAGCGTTGCAACGCCCGACGCCAAAACCTGATGGCCACTTGCCCAGCCTGCCGCACCCTGTGCCATGGATCTGCGCAGAGCGCATTCCGTTGACCGCTGAGTCCGCCATTAGAATGGTTTCAGCTTCCGAGGTCCGCACATGAAACGTCTGCTCCGGCTGCTTCAGTGGCTACTGAAAGCGGCGGTTTTTTTCACCCTGTTTGCCTTCGCGCTGAACAACCAGCAAGAAACGCGCGTGAATTTCTTTTTCAGCACCTACTGGTCGGCCCCCACCGTGCTGGTCGTGCTGTCGGCTTTCGCGCTGGGCGTGGTGGTCGGGGTGCTGGGCATGGTGCCGCGCTGGTGGCGAGAAAGACAAGCTGTGAAACAGCAACAATCCGCACCGACCCCGGCACAAGCCGCCACCGAGGTGTCCCGTGGAATTTGACCTGACCTGGATTTTGCTGGGCCTGCCTGCTGCCTTTGCGCTGGGCTGGATTGCCTCCCGCCTCGATTTGCGCCAGATGCGCATTGCCAACCGGCAAGCGCCCCGGGCCTACTTCAAGGGCCTGAACTACCTGCTCAACGAGCAGCAAGACCAGGCGATTGACGCCTTCATCGAAGCCGTCCAAAACGACCCTGACACCTCTGAACTGCACTTTGCGCTGGGCAACCTGTTTCGCCGTCGGGGCGAATACGATCGGGCCGTGCGCGTGCACGAACACCTGCTTTCTCGCGCCGACATCAGCAACGCCGACCGCCAAAGGGCGCAGCATGGGCTGGCCCTCGATTTTCTGAAAGCAGGCCTGCTCGACCGTGCCGAGGAAGCCTTGCGCAAGCTCGAAGGCACCTCTTACGAAGGCCAGGCCCGGTTGGCACGGTTGGCCATTTACGAGCGTTCACGCGAATGGCCCGAAGCTGCGGCCGTGGCACGCTTGCTGGAAAACTCAGGCGAAGCCGATTTTGGCATCCGCATGGCGCATTACCAATGTGAACATGCGCGTGAAGCCGTGCAGCAAGGCGATGCCGCCAAGGCCATGGACATACTTGCCAAGGCCCTGAACGGCCAAGCTGCAGCGCCGCGCCCGCGAATTTTGCTGGGGCAACTTCAACTGAGCCAGGGGCAAGCCCGGTCGGCTTACGACACCTTGGTGGTCCTGTTCGAGCGCAACGACCTGGCCGCCCCCTTGGCTGCGGCCAGTTTGGCCAAAGCGGCCCAAGCCTGCGACATGTCGGCTGCCGCCATCAACGTTTTGCAAGCCCACTACCAGCGCCAGCCCTGCATCGATGTGCTGGAAGCCATCACAGCGCTTGAAAATGCCCACTCCGCCCAAGGCGCATCCGGTCAGACGACAGCGCAACAGCGCTACCTGGACCACCTGCAAAAACAGCCTTCCTTGATGGCAGCCAGCCGCTGGCTGGCTGGCGACAGCCGTGCAGACCACCCTTTGCCTGCTGTTGTGCAAAAAGCCCTGGAACAAGCCACCAGGCCCCTGGCACGCTACCGTTGCGCCGCCTGCGGTTTTGAGGCCAAAGAACACTTCTGGCACTGCCCTGGATGCCAAGCCTGGGACAGCTACCCGCCCCGGCGGGTCGAAGAGCTTTAAAGCACGCCCGTCACATCTGGTTTCAATTTCAGGGGCTGCCCCGCTTCACCCACCGAAACCCGCCTCTCACAATGGTCTGCACGGCCCAAGGTGGACCATTGATCCAGGGAGGCAATATGTTGAAAAAAATCATGGCCCTGTTATGGGCATTGGGCTGGCTGGGTTTGGCTGGGGCCCAGACGCTGGAGCTGAACAAGGCATCGGAGATGGAACTCGATGGCCTCAAAGGCGTCGGCCCGGTGCTGACACGGGAAATCATGGGCCAACGCCAGAAAGCCCCCTTCAAGGACTGGGCCGACTTCACCAGCCGCGTCAAAGGCATGGGCCCACAAAAAGCCAGCAGCCTGTCAGCGCAAGGGGTTCGCGTGCAGGGTCAGGCCTTGGGTGACAAAGCGCCCCATCCGGCAAGCAGCCCAAGCGGCCCCAGCAAAAAATGAACCCGCTGTCACTTTCGAGGCCGCAGGTCGGCTGAGCTGACGAGGCCAGGCCGCAGTGCGGCCAGGCCTGCGCCCTCAAGCCTGACCGAAGCCACCCCCGCCCGGCGTGTGGATCTCAAACACATCGCCTGCCTGCATCTCAACCTGACCAATGTGCGCCAGCTCTTGCACGCTGCCATCGGCGCGCACCACCCGGTTGATGCCGGGTAGGCCGCTGTGCCCGCCCGCCATGCCAAAAGCCGGATGGATGCGCCCGTTGGACAAGATGCCCGCCGTCATCGGCTCCAGAAAGCGCACGCGCCGCACGCCACCATCACCGCCATGCCAGCGCCCCGTGCCCCCTGAGCCTTGGCGAATCGCGTAACTTTCCAGCCGCACCGGAAAGCGGAACTCCAGCACCTCGGGGTCCGTGAGGCGTGAATTGGTCATGTGGGTTTGGACGACCGAGGTGCCGTCAAAGCCGCCCACCAGCTGGCCCTGCGCGTCGTAGCGCCCACCCGCGCCGCTGCCGCCCGAGATGGTTTCGTAATACTGCACACGGGCATTGCCGAAGGTGAAGTTGTTCATGGTGGGCTGACTGCCCGCCATCACGCCCAAAGCGCCAAACAAGGCGTTGGTGATGCAGGTTGATGTCTCCACATTGCCCGCCACCACCGATGCTGGGGGGTTGGGGTTGAGCATGGAGCCCTGTGGAATGATGACCTTGAGCGGCTTCAGGCAACCCGCATTCAGCGGAATGTCGTCGTCCACCAAGCTGCGGAACACGTAGAGCACAGCCGCCATGCACACGGCACGGGGCGCGTTGAAGTTGTTGGGCAGCTGGGCGCTGGTGCCAGTGAAGTCGATCTCGGCCGTGCGCTCTGGCGCATTCACACGCACCGCCACCTGGATCTGCGCCCCGTTGTCCAGTGGCAAGATGAATTGCCCGTCTTTGAGGCGTGTGATGACGCGGCGCACAGATTCTTCTGCGTTGTCCTGCACATGGCGCATGTAAGCCTGCACGACGTCTAAGCCAAACTGCTCGACCATGCGGCGCAGTTCCTGCACGCCTTTTTCGTTGGCGGCAATCTGCGCCTTCAGGTCGGCCATGTTTTGCGCAGGATTGCGTGACGGATATTCGCCGCTTTGCAGCAGCGCCACCATCTCGGCCTCGCGCAGGTGTCCCGCATCGACCAGCTTGACGTTGTCGATCTGCACGCCCTCTTCTTCGATGCGCGTGGAAAACGGTGGCATGGAGCCCGGCGTCAAACCGCCCACATCGGCGTGGTGCCCGCGTGAGCCGACATAAAACACAGGGTCTTTGTGGCCGTCTAGATAGACCGGCGTGATCACCGTGATGTCGGGCAAGTGCGTACCGCCGTGGTACGGGTCGTTCAGCACAAACACATCGCCCGGCTGCATGCAGCCTTGGTTCTCCTTGATCACGGTCTGTATGCTCTCGCCCATGGAGCCCAAATGCACCGGCATGTGCGGCGCGTTGGCGATCAAATGGCCTTCAGCGCTGAACAGCGCACACGAAAAGTCCAGCCGCTCCTTGATGTTGACCGAGTAGGCGGTGTTTTGCAGCTGCAGCCCCATTTGCTCGGCGATGTTCATGAACAGGTTGTTGAACACCTCCAGCAGCACCGGGTCGGCCTGCGTGCCTGCGGCGTGCTGTACTGCCCGCGCTTGCACGCGCACCAGCAGCAAATGGTCCAGCGCTGTGAGGCGCGCTTGCCAACCGGCTTCCACCACTGTGGTGGCATTCTTCTCGGCAATGATGGCGGGGCCGTCGATCACATCGCCGGGGCGCATGTCTTCGCGCACCACCAGCGCGGCGTTTTGCCACTGGGCCACGCCTTGCGCGTTGGCGGCATAGACCTGCACGGTGTCGCGGCGCGGCACATCGCGCTGCGGGTGCACGGACAACACCTCTTCTTCGGGGGCATCGCCGGGCAGTACGGCCTCGACCGACACCGCCTCGACCACCAAGGCCTTGCCCTGCATCAAAAAGGCAAAGCGCTGGCGGTACGCGGCCTCAAACCCGGCCACCAGTTGGGCTTGATCGCCCCAAGGCACGACCAGCGCCGAGTCGGTGCCTTCGTAGCGCAAATGGGCGCGCTGGCGCAACTCGATGCGGTTGGCACTTCCGGCATCCCCCCCCATTTGCACCAGCAAGGCCTGGCGCGAGGTCTCGCCCAAAGCCTGCAAACGCTCGGCCATGAAGGGCATGGCCGCAGCGTCCAGGCGGCGCTCAATGGATTCTTCGCGCATCACGTTCTGGTCGGCCAGGCCCATGCCGTAGGCCGAGAGCACACCTGCCAGCGGGTGCACCAGCACCTGCGACATGCCCAGGGCATCGGCCACCAGGCAAGCGTGCTGACCACCTGCTCCGCCAAAACACTGCAAGGTGTAGCGCGTCACGTCATAGCCACGCGCCACCGAGATTTTCTTGATCGCGTTGGCCATCTGCTGCACCGCGATCTGGATGAAACCATGCGCCACATCTTCAGCAGCACGCCCGGTTTGAGCGGCCAGTTTTGCAAAATGCCCACGCACCACTTCCGCGTCAAGCGGCTGGTTGGCCTCTGGGCCAAACACCGAGGGGAAAAACCTGGGTTGCACCTTGCCCACCATCACGTTCGCATCGGTCACGGCCAACGGCCCACCGCGTCGGTAACTGGCGGGCCCCGGGTTGGCCCCCGCACTTTGTGGCCCCACCCGAAAACGCGCACCGTCATAGGCCAGCAAAGACCCCCCGCCTGCAGCCACGGTGTGGATGCTCATCATCGGGGCGCGCATGCGCACCCCCGCCACCTGCGTTTCAAACTCGCGCTCGAACTGACCGGCAAAGTGCGACACATCGGTGGACGTGCCGCCCATGTCAAAGCCAATCACCTTGTCGTGACCCGCCAACTGCGCCGTGCGGGCCATGCCCACAATGCCGCCCGCCGGGCCGCTCAAAATCGCGTCCTTGCCCGCGAACACCTGCGCGTCGGTCAAGCCACCTGAAGACTGCATGAACATCAGTTTCACACCCGGCATTTCGCTGGCCACCTGGTTCACGTAGCGCCCCAAAATCGGTGACAAATACGCATCCACCACCGTGGTGTCGCCGCGGCTGACCAACTTCATCATCGGGCTGGTTTGGTGCGAAGTGCTGACCTGGGTGAAGCCCACCTCTCGCGCCAGGTGCGCAGCAGCCAACTCGTGCGCCGTGTGCCGCCACCCGTGCATGAACACAATGGCGACAGAGCGCACCCCTTGCTGGTGCCAATGCGTCAATTGGGTGCGCAAATGCGCCTCATCCAGGTGCTGCAAAACCTCGCCATCCACCGCCACCCGTTCAGACGCTTCGACCACCGCGCTGTAGAGCAACTCGGGCAAGACGATCTGGCGGTCAAACAATCGCGGGCGGTTTTGATACGCGATGCGCAGCGCGTCGCCAAAGCCCTGCGTGGTCACCAGCAGCGTCGCCTCGCCCTTGCGCTCCAGCAGCGCGTTGGTGGCCACGGTGGTACCCATCTTCACGCACTCGACCAGATCGGGCGTGACCGGCTCGCCCGCTTTCAGACCCAGCAAATGGCGGATGCCCGCCACTGCCGCATCGCGGTACTGCTCTGGGTTTTCGCTCAGCAGCTTGTGCGTGACCAAGCTGCCATCGGGCCGCTTGCCCACCACGTCGGTGAACGTGCCGCCCCGGTCAATCCAGAATTGCCAACGGTTTTTGCCAGCGGGTGTGGTGTGGGATTCGCTCATAAGTCGCTCAACAATCAAAATATAAAAACCAGGCTCACAAAGAAGCCGCAGCACGCGCCGCTTGGTCGTACATGCCTGAGAGCACACGCAGCAACCGGGCCAGCTCGCCAATGTCACGGTTCAGTCCATCGTCGGCCTTCAGGGCATCGATGAGGCAGCTCTCGCGGATTTCGCGGTAGCGCTGCACATAAGCACGCCCTTCATCGGTCGCGGCGTAAGTGACCTCTTTGCCATGTTTTTGCGACATCACCACACCCAGGCCTTGCAGCTTTTTGAGGGCGTAATTCACCAAATGGGTGTCTTCGATGTTCATGATGAAACAGATGTCGGCCAGGCGCTTGTCACGGGCACGGTGCGTCACATGGTGAAGCACCAGCACATCGAGCGGCGTTAAATCTTTCAGGCCCGCTGCCGCCATGCAGTGGATGATCCAGCGGTGAAACGCGTTGCCCGCCACGATCAAGCCGAACTCGAATTCGCTCATTTCGGCGCTGTCGGGCGAGACCAGATGGGCCGAAGAGACGATGGGGTTGGCGTTCGCCGTGGTGCTTGAATTTTTGCGCGGCATGGAGAGTGTTCAGGCAATAGAGAACTCAAAGTCTATGTCTGTTGATGACAATTTGCCAACAATTTGTTGACATTAAGGGAAAACACCGATCACGGTGCCGCCTCAACTTGCCTACAGTGAACACCTGCCAGATGCACCCGATGCGCGCTCAAAGCGGGCACCTTTCTTGCACGGCCCGTTTGACCGCTCATTCCATCTTTCACAGGAGTTTTCATGCAACGTCGCGCCCTTCACCTCAGCCTGCTGGCTGGCCTGCTCGCGGTTTCCGGCTTCGCGTCGGCCCAAACCAAATGGGACCTGCCTGCCGCCTACCCCGCCACCAACTTCCACTCGGTCAACATGACCCAGTTCGCGGCCGATGTGGACAAAGCCACAGCGGGCAAGCTGAAGATCACGGTGCACGCGAACGCGTCGCTGTTCAAAGCCCCCGAGATCAAGCGCGCCGTGCAAGGCGGTCAAGCCCAAGCCGGTGAAATTTTGCTGGCCAACTTCAGCAACGAGTGGCCCATTTACGCGGCCGATGGCCTGCCCTTTTTGGCCGACAGCTACGACGAGAGCATGAAGCTGTACAAGGCGCAAAAGCCCCTGATGGAGAAAAAGCTGGCCGAGCAGGGCATGGTGCTCTTGTACTCAGTGGCTTGGCCACCGCAAGGCATCTACAGCAAGAAGCCGATCAACAGCGCAGCCGATCTCAAGGGCATCAAGTGGCGCTCTTACAGCCCATCCACAGCCCGCATTGCCGAACTGGTGGGCGCGCAGCCCGTCACGGTGCAGGCCGCTGAGTTCACGCAGGCCCTGGCCACCGGCGTGGTCGAGTCGACCATGACCTCGGGTGCGACCGGCGTGGACAGCAAGCTGTTTGAGCACCTGAAGTTCTACTACGACGTGCAAGCTTGGTTGCCCAAAAATGCCGTGATCGCCAACAAGAAGGCTTTTGATGCCTTAGACAAAGCAAGCCAAGACGCTGTGATGAAAGCCGCCGCCGACGCCGAAACCCGCGGGTGGACCGAGTCGCGCAAAGTCAACGAGACCACTCTCGCCACCCTCAAAGCCAACGGCATGACGGTCACCCCCCCATCGGCCCAGCTCAAGGCCGATATGAAGAAGGTGGGCGACACCATGCTCAAGGAATGGCTGGACAAGTCTGGCGCCGAAGGCAAGGGTCTTGTGGACGCGTACAACAAGAAGTAACACCGGATGAACGCCAGTCTTCCCCCACGCGCCTCATCGGTGCGTCGCTTTCTGGATGGCCTGTACCTGCTCGGGGGGCAACTGGCCGCCCTGTGCGTGCTGGCCATCCTGGTTTTGATGATCGGTGCCTCGGTGGGGCGTGTGCTGGATTGGCGTGTCTCCTGGGTCAACGACATCGTGGCGTGGTTGTGTGCGGCCGCCGCCTTCATGGGCATGGCCTACAGTTTTCGCAATGGCGACTTTGTGCGCGTGACGCTGGTGCTCGAATCGGTGTCTGCGCCTGTGCGCCGCTGGCTGGAATTGATCTCACTGTCCGTCGCGGCCGTGGCCATTGGCTACCTGGGTTATTGGGCCGCGCGCTTCACCTGGGAAAGCTACGAGTTCAACGACATCGCGGGCAACATGGTGGCCATCCCCATTTGGATTCCACAAATGAGCTTTGTCATCGGCTCGGCCATTTTGGTGATCGCCGTGATGGATGAATGCGTCTGCGTGTTCAGGGGCGGCAAGCCCAGTTATGTGGCGCGGGTCGAAGAAAGGCACGCCCGTGGTGATTTTTCCGAGGAGTTGTGATGGGCCTGCTTGAAATCGGGGGCCTGCTCCTCTTTTTGATGTTGCTGATGCTCAGCGGTGGCGTGTGGATCGCCATGACGCTGGCGATTGTGGGCTGGGTCGGTCAAGCTTTCTTCACCAACACCCTGCCCGGCAAAAACCTGTTTTCTTCGTTCTGGGAAACCTCGTCCAGCTGGGAGCTGGCTGCCCTGCCCATGTTCATCTGGATGGGCGAAATACTCTACCGCACCAAGCTGTCCGAGCAGATGTTCGACGGCCTCTCGCCCTGGTTGTCCAAAGTGCCAGGCCGCTTGATGCACACCACCATTTTGGGTTGCGGCATTTTCGGCTCTGTCTCGGGCTCGTCGGCCGCCACCTGCGCCACCATCGCCAAAGTGGCCCTGCCCGAGCTCGAAAAGCGCGGCTACGACCGCAACATCGCCTTGGGCTCATTGGCCGCAGCGGGCGGCCTGGGCATTTTGATTCCGCCGTCCATCACCATGGTGGTCTACGCCGTGGCAGCAGACGCCAGCGTGATCAGGCTGTTCTTGGCGGGCTTTTTGCCCGGCTTTTTGCTGATGGGGCTTTTTTCGGGCTACATCATCTGGTGGAGCCTGCGCAACCCCGACAAAGTTCCACCACCCGAAGCGCCCACCACCTTCATGGAAAAAATGCGGCGCTCGGGCAGCCTGATTCCTTGTGGCTTGCTGATCGTGTTCATCGTCTGGGTGCTGGTGGCGGGCATCGCCACCGCGACCGAATGCGCGGCTTACGGCGTGCTGGGGTCCCTCGCCATTGCCGCCGCAGGCCGCAGCCTGACGTGGGAGAACTTTTGGCAAGGCTTGGTGAGTGCCACCCGCGTGAGCTGCATGATCATGTTCATCCTGGCGGGCGCGGCCTTCTTGACCAAGACCATGGCTTTCACAGGCATTCCGCGCGAGTTGGCCGAGGTTGTCCACGCCATGAACCTCTCGCCCTTTGGCCTGATTGGCGTGCTGGTGTTGGTGTACCTGATTTTGGGCACGGCACTGGACGGCATCTCCATGATCGTGCTGACCAGTGCGGTGGTGCTGCCCATGATCCAGAAGGCCGGCTTCGATCTGGTTTGGTTCGGCATCTTCATCATCATGTTGATCGAGATCGCGGAAATCACGCCCCCCGTGGGCTTCAACCTGTTTGTGTTGCAAAACATGACCGGCATCGACAGCAACCGCATTGCGACCGTGACCCTGCCCTTTTTCGGCTGTTTGCTCTTGGGCATTGGTTTGATCACCGTGTTCCCGTCCATCGTGACCATCCTGCCCGACATGATGATGGGCGTGGCCAAATAAAAGCCACGTCACTCCGGTAAGATGCCGCGCTGGCCCTGAAAGGGCATGAAAGAGTGACGGATGTTCAAAAATGTGATGGTTTACCGCATCGGCGAGGGCTTTGCCCCCACGCTCGCCGATGTGCAAGCGGCGCTGGAGCCGGTGCAATTTGTGGAGTGTGGCGCCAGCCAGGAAAAATCCATCGGCTGGGTGCCGCCCCGGGGTGAGGCCCATGGACCACTGGTGGAGTCGGTGGCGGGTCAGTGGATCATGAAGCTGATGATCGAATCCAAGGCCGTGCCCGGCAATGTGGTGCGCCGCAAAGCCGATGAACGCATTGCCGAGATCGAAGCAGCCACGGGCCGCAAACCCGGCAAAAAAGAAAAGCGCGACCTGATGGACGATGTCCTGCTGTCGCTGCTGCCCCAGGCTTTTGCACGCCAATCCACCGTGATCGTGTGGATGGACTTGGAGAACCGCCGCTTGGTGCTCAACGCGGGCAGCCAAGGCAAGGCCGACGAAGTCATGTCGGCGCTGATGAACGTGATGGGCGGCCTGTCGGTCGCGCTGATCCAGACCGTGACCTCCCCGCAAGCGGCCATGACGCAATGGCTGCTGGCCCCCACACCCGACGAATGGCCCGCTGACCTGACGGTGGAGCGCGAAACCGTGCTCAAGTCCACCGGCGAAGACGCGGCCAGCGTGCGCTTCACACGCCACTACCTGGCCAACGACGATGTGCGCAAGCATGTGCTCGAAGGCAAGCTGCCCACGCAACTGGCCTTGAGCTGGGACGGGCGCGTGGCCTTTGTGCTGACCGAGACGCTGCAGCTGAAAAAAGTGCAGTACCTCGACGGGGTCATGGACGAATCGGGCACCGATAAAAACGAAGACCGCTTTGACGCCGACGTGGCCTTGTCCACCGGCTTGCTCGGCCCCCTGATCGACAGCCTGATCGAGGCTTTGGGCGGCGAAATGGAACTGGGCGCAGCGGCGGCCGATCAGGCCCTGCCCAACCCTGGGCGCACCGTGGTGAACTCGACCATGGCCACGGGCGCAACGGGTGCAACAACCGCCGAAGACGAAGACCCACCGTTTTAAAACACGGTAAACCCAAGCCGAAAGGACCCCCGCCATGCTCACGGTGATCGCGATTTGTCTGGGTGCTTGTGTGGGAGCGCTCTCGCGCTGGCAACTGGGCCTGTGGCTCAACCCCAGCACCGCAAGCGCTGGCCTGCTGCCCTGGGGAACGCTGGCGGCCAACCTGATCGGTGGCTACTTGGTGGGTGTGTGTGTGGGCGTGTTCCAGCAACTGCCCGAGCTTGACCCGGTCTGGCGACTGGCTTTGGTCACCGGCTTTTTGGGGGCACTCACCACTTTTTCCAGCTTTTCAGCCGAGGTTGTGGGCATGCTCCAGCAAGGCCGTTTTGCGCTGGCGGCAGGCACGGCCAGTTTGCACTTGTTCGGTTCGCTGGCCCTCACGGTGCTGGGCCTGCGCACCGTCACGATGTGGGCGACCCGCAGCCATTGATCCGGCCCATCAAGATGGCATGGTGAGTCAGCCATGCGTTCATTTTTTGTAGGAGCCCACCCTGTGGGCGATGGGCGTGGAACACGCCCTTAAGGTGGCCCTGCAAACCATCGCCCACTGGGTGGGCTCCTACAAAAAACCATCCCTTGAATTTGGTTCAAGACTTCAAGAGGCCGGATCCATCAGGACAGCGGGCAGATCAGCCTAGCCGCCCCTCAGGCCAGGCCCATGGCCTGCTGCAAGACCTGCAAAGCCTTCCGGTCGTCATGGCCACGCCAGGCCACCACCTGATCGGGCCGAATCAAGACCCAAGGCGCCTCGTACAAAGCCAGCAGCTCAGGGTCGCTGTGCAGCACCGGCTTCACGTCCATGCCCAGTTGACTGGCCGCCGCCAAAAATGCCTTGGCATCCAAAGGCTGCGGGCCCAGTTGCAGCAAGGTCCATTCGCTGTGAAAGGTGTCATAAAGCGAGCGCCCATCGGCCAGCCAGGCATGCGGCGGACGCCCACCCGGGCAGGCACTGGGCTGGTAGCTGTTGGCCGCATCGGGCGGTGGCGTGCTGCCATCGGCCACCACGATCGCAGAGCCGTCGTAGCGCCCGCCAAACGTCACACCGGGGATGTTGAACTCTAGGCGCACATGCCCATTCAGATGCTCTGACGCCATTTGCCGCGTGCGCTCACCCCGCTCAGACGCCTCCTCCAATTCAGGTGTGGCCGCAAACAAACCCACCGAATCGGCAAACTGGCGCGCATAAGCGGTGTTGCGGTGCGCCAAGGGCATGCGCTCCTGGGCATAGGTGTCCAGCAAGCGCGCAGGCGCCGTGCCCTGGACCACGCTGGCCAGCTTCCAGCCCAGGTTGACTGCATCCTCCACGGCCGTGTTGTAGCCCAGGCCGCCGGTGGGGGTAAACAGGTGCGCCGCATCGCCGCCAATGAACACGCGGCCTTGCTGAAAGGCCGTCGCCACCAGGGCGTGACCCGCCATCCAGGTGCCCACCGACAAGACTTCAATCGGAATGTCCTGGCCCATGGCCTGGTTGAAGATGCGTTGGGCATCTGCGGGCGTCCAGGCATCGGCATCCTCGCCCTCATGCACCGCCGCATGAAATGCAAACTCGCTGCCACCATCGACCGAGGCCATGAAAGCCCGGCGCTGGGCATTGACCGTGACGTACATCCAGGCCTTGCGGTGGGGGAATGCTTTGTAAAAGTCAGGTGCCCGCAAATACACGGCAAACATCTTGCCGCCCATGAAATCACGCTTGATGCCGGTGGTCCCGCCCCAGGCGATGCCCAGTTGATGACGCACCGCACTGCGCGCGCCATCGGCCCCCACCAAATAAGCGGCATGCACCGTCACATCGGCCCCACCGGCCACCGGCGTCACCACCGCATGCACACCGTCTTCAGTTTGCGAGAAATGCTTCAAGGTCCAGCCATAGCGCAAATCGTTGGATGGGCAAACCTGCGCGTGCTGGCGCAAGGTTTTTTCAACGAACTTTTGCGACACACGGTGTGGCAACTCGGCCGCGCTCCAGGAGCCTTGCATCGTCTTGATGGCCTGGGTGGCTTGCGCAGCCGTGGGCAAGGGCAAGCGCGCCAGTTCATGCGCCGTGAATCGTGTGAAATACGCGATATCGGTCGGGTGATCGGCAGGCAAACCCTGCGCCCGGATCTCGTGGGCAAACCCCAGCCGCCGGAAATGCTCCATGGTGCGGGCCTGCGTGGCATTGGCCTGCGGGTTGAACGCGGTGCCCGGTTTCGGGTCCACCAACAAAGTCCGGACACCACGGCGCCCCAGCTCAATGGCCAGCATCAAACCAAAAGGCCCACCCCCTGCGATCAGCACATCCACCACCATCGGGTCTGCTGCGTTGGTCAAGCCTTGCTTGGCCTCTTTCAAAGACATGTTCATTGACTTTTTTTCATCCTACAGATACAGCCCGATGAAGTTGACATGACAGCGCAGCCCCTGTTTTTGTCATCCCGGGCGAAGACCCGGGATCCATCATGAGGTCCGATCGCGAAGCCCAAGGGGCAATGCGCTCAATTCATCATAATGACAATATGACGGTGGTCCAGCTTCGACCGTCCGTCCCGAGACACCCTTTGAGCGACCCCATTTCAAGAAAAAAGACCTCGTCATGAACCCTCTGAACGCGAACCACATCACCGAATCGGTGCTCGAACGCCTGGCCAACACGCCGGATCCCCGGCTCAAAGAAATCATGCTCAGTCTGGTGCGGCACCTGCACGGGTTTGCACTCGAGGTGAAACTGACCGAGGCCGAATGGCTCAAGGGCATCGAGTTCCTGACCCAAACCGGTCACATCACCAACGCGCAGCGACAGGAGTTCATTTTGTTGTCCGATGTCTTGGGCCTGTCCATGCTGACGGTGGTCATGAACAACGACAAACCTGACGCCTGCACCCAGGCCACGGTGCTCGGGCCCTTCCATGTGGAAGACGCACCCCATTACGACCTGGGCGACGATGTCGCCAACGGGGCGCAGGGCCAGCCCTGCCAAGTTCAAGGCAGCGTCAAAGGGGTGCAAGGCGAAGCGGTGGCCCATGCACGGATCGAGGTTTGGCAATCCGATGAGAAAGGCCTGTACGATGTGCAATACGCCGACAGGACGCAGCACCAGGCCCGAGGGATACTCACAGCGGATGCGCAGGGGCGCTTTCACTTCAAGTCCATTTTGGCCATGCCCTACCCCATCCCGCACGATGGGCCGGTTGGGCAATTGCTGCAGGCCACCGCCAGGCACCCGTGGCGTCCCGCACATTTGCATTTCAAGATCGAGGCCCCGGGCTATGAAACCCTGATCACCCACGTCTTTCGCAAAGACGACCCGTATCTGGCATCGGACGCCGTCTTTGGTGTGCGCGAGTCGCTGGTCACCGACTGGCTGCAACTGGCCGATGGCAGTTACCAACTCGATTTTGACTTTGTGCTCAACCCGGTCTGAAGCGCTGGCCACTTTCTCCAGCCTTTCAGCCTAAGTCGTGGCCATGCTGCAGCAAAGCCGCTTTGCCCTGGCGGCTGGCACGGCCAGTTTGCACTTGTTAGGCTCACTGGCCAATACCGCTCACCAAGAGCCATGGAACAAAGGCAAGATCGTTGGACAAAAAGCCCCCTTCAAAGTGAAAGACATCTGGGCTCTGCGTGTCTGTTTCCCAATAGAAGGGCGTGTCCGGGAGCTAGTCCACTTTAATCTCGGTGTTGACAGCAAGCTTCGTGGCTGCGACCTTCTCTCCCTCAAGGTCCGAGACGTCACTCATGGCGACCAGATCGCCACGCGTCCCATCGTCATGCAGCACAAGACCAAGCGACCCGTTCAAATTGAAATAACGCCGGTTACCCGCGAGGCCCTGCAAGCCTGGATAAAAAAATCTTCACTGAGATCAGCGGATTTTCTTTTCCCCAGCACGCTTGACGGATCACGGATCACCCCACCTTGGAACTCGGCAGTACGCAAGGATTCTTGGGCATTGGGTGGAAGAGCTGGGATTAGATCGCTCTGAATATGGAAACCATTCGATACGCAGGACCAAGGCAACGCTCATCTATCGGCGCACTAAAAATCTTCGTGCCGTCCAGTTATTGCCAGGTCATGCAAAGCTCGAATCAACCGTCAGGTATCTAGGCATCGAAGTTGATGACGCTCTTGAAATTTCCGAACAAACAGAGATTTGACTCGGGAACATGAGCTGGACAAGAGCGTTTCAAATTCCTAAATGTTTACTAGATCTCAAATAGGCATTTCCTCATTGGAAATTTTGATATCGCCAAAAAGAGTGCATATGTAACGACGCAACCATTGGTGACCAGGATCTCGGTGCAAGCGGCTATGCCAAAACTGGTGGATCGCGCTCTCATCCACCGGGATTGGCAAATCTCGCTTGATGAGTCCAAACGGCTCCAGGGTCCGGTCAGCAAAGCGCTCGGGCACGGTGGCCATCAGGTCCGAGTGGCTGAGCACATCGCCCAGCGCTACGTAGTGCGGCACCGTCAGGCGAAACTGTCGGTGTAATTTCTGATTTTCCAAAGCCACATCCACCCGGCCATGCCCCGTTCCGGCGGCCACGATGCGCACATGCTCGGCCTGCGTGAAGCTGTTCAGGGTCAACTTGTTGCCAGCGGCCAGCGGGTGGCCCCGGCGCATCAGGCAAATGTATTTCTGTCGAAACAAGGCCTGCTGAAAAAACCCGGCCTGCAACTGCGGCAACAAGCCCATGGCCAGATCGATGCGGCCAGTGGCCATATCCTCTTTAAGGGAAGCCTGCGTCACGCTCACAACCTGCAAGGTCACGCCGGGCGCGGCCCGCGTCAGGGCATCGACCAGCACGGGCAAGAAATACATCTCCCCCACATCGGTCATCGCCAGGGTGAAGCTGCGCGTGCTGGTCAAGGGGTCAAAAGCAGCCCTCACATTCAGGGCCTGCTGCAAACCATCTAAAGCCATCGCCACCGGTTCGGCCAGCTGCAAGGCATAGGGCGTGGGCGTCATGCCGCCCTGTGTGCGCAAAAAAAGCTCATCCCCCAAATGCGCCCGCAAGCGCCCCAGCGCGCTGCTGACTGCAGGCTGGCTCATACCCAAGAGCGGGGCAATGACCGAGACCCGCTTGTGAATCAAGAGGTGGTGGAACACGACCAACAAGTTCAAATCCAGTCTGGTGATGTCCATGCGATAAACGCCTATTTATTTGATTTTCAAATTTCAATTATATTTAAAATCCGATTTACTTAATATCTAATTTTGCGCATGATGCACGTCAAGTTTTGACAAGGAGCCCTCATGCAGGAACACCCCATCCATTGGGAGACGCCCGGCACCAGCCGCGTGCCCTTTGCCGTCTACACCAATCAGGACAGTCACAAAAAAGAGCTGGAGCGCTTTTTCTACAAGAAGCACTGGAGCTATGTGGGCCTGGAGGCTGAGATCCCCAACCCAGGCGACTTCAAGCGCACGGCCATCGGCGAGCGCTCCGTCATTCTGACGCGCAGCCAGGATGGCCAGATCCACGTCGTAGAGAACGTCTGTGCACACCGGGGCATGGCCTTTTGCCGCGAACGGCATGGCAACAAAAAAGAACTCGTGTGCCCTTACCACCAGTGGAGCTATGCACTGGACGGCAAGCTGCAAGGCGTGCCTTTCAGGCGCGGTGTCCGCCAGGACGGCAAAGTCAACGGCGGCATGCCGGCCGATTTCGACCCCAAAGACCATGGCCTGAAATCACTCAAAGTGGCCACCCGCAGCGGCGTGGTGTTCGCCTCGTTTGACCACGATGTGGAGTCGCTCGAAGACTACATAGGTCCCACCATCCTGCGCTACTTCGACCGCCTGTTCAACGGCCGAAAGCTCACGATCCTGGGTTACAACCGCCAGCGCATTCCAGGCAACTGGAAACTGATGCAGGAAAACATCAAAGACCCCTACCACCCCGGCCTGTTGCACACCTGGTTTGTGACCTTTGGCCTTTGGCGCGCCGACAACAAGTCCGAGTTGCGCATGGACGAGCACCACCGCCATGCGGCCATGATCTCCACTCGCGGCACAGCCGGCCAGGCCACGGGCGACAAAGCCCAAGTGACACAGGTCAGCAGCTTCAAGGAGAGCATGCAGCTCAACGACCCGAGCTTTCTGGACATCGTGCCCGAGCCCTGGTGGCAACTGGGCGAACAAATGCCCACGGCAGTGATGATGACGCTGTTCCCCAGCGTGATTTTTCAGCAGCAGGTCAACAGCGTGTCCACGCGGCACATCCAACCCGACGGGCATGGCGCGTTCGACTTTGTCTGGACGCACTTCGGCTTTGAAGACGACACGCCCGAGATGACCGAGCGGCGCTTGCGCCAATCCAATCTGTTTGGCCCAGCGGGCTTCGTGTCGGCAGACGACGGCGAGGTGATCGAGTTCTCGCAGCAAGCGTTTGAGTCCAAACCCGAGCACCGCATGCTGGTGGAGTTAGGCGGACGCGACGTGGGCGAAACCGACCACATGGTGACCGAAACGCTCATCCGGGGCATGTACGAATACTGGCGCAAAGTGATGGAGGATTGATCATGGTCGATATGCAAACTTGGTTCGGCATCCAGCAACTTTATGCCGATTACGCCAGCGCGGTGGACAGCGGTCAATGGGATCTGTGGCCCGAATTTTTCACCGAGCAATGCGTCTACAAACTGCAGCCGCGTGAAAACTTTGAGCGCGGCTTCCCGCTTTGCACGCTTTCTTTCACCAGCAAAGGCATGCTCAAGGACCGCGTGTACGGCATCCAAGAAACGCTGTACCACGACCCCTATTACCAGCGGCATGTGGTGGGCGCGCCCATCGTGCGCAAGGTCGAAGACGGCCGCATCCACAGCGAGGCCAACTACGCGGTGTTTCGCACCAAGCTCGACAAGGAAAGCACCGTGTACAACGTGGGCCGCTACATCGACACCATCGTGCAGACCCCCGATGGCTTCAAGTTCGCTGAACGCATCTGCGTGTACGACAGCGAAATGATCCCCAACTCCATCATTTACCCCATCTGATCAAGAGTCCCCCTATGAGCAACTGGATTGACGTGGCCGCCGAGGCCGATTTGTTTGAAGGTGCAGGCATCGCTGTGGCCCCCGAAGGCCAGGACATTGCGGTCTTCAAACTCGAAGACGGTGTTTACGCCATCAACAACCTGTGCAGCCATGGCAACGCCAAACTGTGCGATGGCTTTGTCGAAGGCCATAACGTGGAATGCCCCTTTCACCAGGCCATGTTTGATGTGCGCGATGGCTCCGTGAGCTGCGGCCCCGCCACCGAACCGGCCAAATCCTGGCCCGTCAAGATTGAAGATGGCCGGGTTTATCTGGACCTGGCCGGTTAAAGATTGACCCGAAACATGACCCATGACATCTCGGTGGTGCCCAGCGGGCTCCGCTTTCTAGCGGGGGCCGACGAAACGCTTTTGAGCGCGGCCATCCGCCAAGGCATCGGACTGCCCTATGGCTGCAAGGACGGCGCTTGCGGTTCGTGCAAATGCAAAAAGATTTCTGGCACCGTGGTGCACGGCCCGCACCAAGCCAAAGCCCTGAGCGACGAGGAAGAGGCCCAAGGCCTGGTGCTGACCTGTTGTGCCACCGCCC
>Ga0255139_1000107_pt1 | contig 29753 bp, 27 predicted proteins | sample Law_Colum_RepB_8_FD_188549 | JGI IMG/M metagenome (GOLD analysis project Ga0255139, IMG submission 188549) | Freshwater microbial communities from St. Lawrence River, New York, United States - Law_Colum_RepB_8d | ecosystem: Environmental > Aquatic > Freshwater > River | place: USA: New York...
GCGACGTCGCCGCAATTGCCACTCGTGGGCCGCTCACCCCCGACCACAGCATTCATACAAAGCCCCACGCTGCGATCTTCGCAGCTGATCCGCTCCCGGGGCTGGCGCAATTTGCCGAAGACTACCGTGCACGTTTCAGCCGACATGCCGGTGCTCACCACACTTGTCTGGACGTTGTTGCCCGTTTCGGGGTGTGGCGGGACAGAGGCATGGTTTATCTGGCGCAGGACGGCAAGCGGCTGAATGTGGTTCAGGACATCAGCCAGCACACCGTGCGTGCCATTCAGTGGGGCGAGGCACTCGGCGGCTGGACGGCACTGCCAGCGCAGGATTTGTTCGATCTGGAATACTGGGAGTTGGAGCAGGCAAAACTCAAACGCGGGCCGGTGCGGGCCGAATTCGAAGGGCGCGTGGTGCTTGTGACTGGTGCAGCCTCCGGGATTGGCAAGGCCTGTGTGGATGCGTTCGTCGCCAAGGGGGCGGCCGTGATCGCTCTGGATATCGCCCCTGGCATTGTCAGTCAGTGGTCCGGCGCTCAGGTACTTGGCCTGATGTGCGATGTTACGTCGGTGACGCAGATTCAGGCCGCGGTGCACACGGGTGTGGCGCACTTCGGCGGTATTGACGTGCTGGTCAGCAATGCCGGCAATTTTCCGGCAAGCTGTCCGCTCGACGCCATGGACGACAAGGTCTGGAACGCGTCCCTTGCGCTCAATCTGAATTCCCATATGGCCCTGTTGCGTGCCTGCATACCGTTCCTGGAAAAAGGACAGCAAGCAGGCGTGGTGTTCATCGGTTCCAAGAACGTCTCCGCCCCGGGGCCCGGTGCCGGAGCCTATTCCGTCGCCAAGGCCGGTCTTGCACAACTGGCGCGCGTGGCTGCTCTGGAGCTGGGCTCGAAAGGCATCCGTGTCAACACCTTGCACCCCAATGCCGTGTTCGACACAGCCATCTGGACAGACGATGTGCTGGCATCTCGCGCGCGCAATTATCAGATGAGTGTCGAGGAGTACAAACGCAACAATGTACTCGGTTGCACGATTGAGTCCCGTGATGTGGCGCGACTGGCGGTGCTGATGGCCGGTGACGGCTTCGCGAAGACGACCGGCGCGCAGGTGCCCGTCGATGGCGGTAACGAGCGCGTGATCTGAGGATTCAGCATGCATGTGAATGGACAGCCCTGCCGCACGATCTGGTTTGATGCCACGCAGGATTGCGTAAAGGTCATCGACCAGACGCGCCTTCCCCACCATTTCGAAATTGCCGCTTTGCGCACGCTGGACGATGCCTGCCATGCCATCGTCAGCATGCAGATTCGCGGCGCGCCACTGATTGGCGTGACTGCCGCATTTGGTGTCGCGCTGGCGCTGCGCGAAGGGGCCGATGACCTCGCTGCAGTCTGTGCGCGACTGCTGAATACCCGCCCGACCGCCGTCAACCTGCGCTGGGCGCTCGACAGAGTCCGCTCACACCTCGAACCTCTGGCATTCGCCGCGCGCGCAGAGGCGGCGCTGGCGCTGGCGCAAACACTCGCAGAGGAAGACGCCCAGGCCTGCAGTGCCATTGGTGACCATGGCTTGCATTTGCTGGAAGAAATCTGGGCAGCAAAGCGCGTTGCCAATCCTGCTGCTGCTTGTCTGAATGTGCTCACCCACTGCAATGCTGGCTGGCTGGCGACAGTAGATTGGGGCACTGCGCTGGCGCCGCTTTACAAGGCGCATGCCCACGGAATCCCTCTGCACGTCTGGGTAGACGAAACCCGGCCCCGCAATCAGGGTGCTTTCCTCACCGCATGGGAGCTGCAGCAGGAAGGCATCCCCCACACCGTGATTGTCGATAACGCCGGAGGGCATCTCATGCAGCACGGGGAAGTGGATCTGTGCATTGTAGGCAGCGACAGAACGACTGCTACCGGCGATGTCTGCAACAAGATCGGGACCTATTTGAAGGCACTCGCCGCCCATGACAACGGCATTCCCTTCTTCGTGGCACTGCCCGTGTCCACCATCGATTTCAGCCTGCAGGATGGTCTGCGTGAGATTCCGATCGAACAGCGCCATGGCAGCGAGGTGTCCCACATGCAGGGACTCAATACGGAGGGCGTTTTGAGTCGCGTGCAGGTGATGGCCAGTCACAGTGCGGTCAACAATTATGGGTTCGACGTGACGCCTGCCCGGCTGGTCACGGCCCTGATCACCGAGCATGGCGTATTCGGTGCGGATGCCGTCAGTCTGCAGACGCTGCGCGCGCAGCTGGGACGCTGATCAGCCCGGTGGCCAGTGCAGGGCGCGTCCGGCCAGCAGATGCAAATGCATGTGGCCGACGGTCTGGCCGCCATCCACGCCGGTGTTGAAGACACTGCGGAAACCCGTCTGTGCAAACCCTTCTTGCTCGGCAATCCTGCGCGCACTCAGCAGCAGGCGACCCAGCATCGCGGCGTCTTCGACTTCCACGTCGGCCAGACTTTGAACGTGTTTGCGCGGAATGATCAGGATGTGTTGTGGCGCAGCGGGATTGATGTCGCGAAAGGCGTAGACATCGTCATCGCTGTATACGGTGGTGGACGGGATATCACCCGCCGCAATCCTGCAGAACAGACAATTGCTTGCCATGGTATGGCTTCCTCCATAGACTTGGTTCAGAGCGTTCGGGGGCAGTCTAGCACAGCAACCCGAGCGGAAATTCTGCCATCGATCAAGGAACGCCAGGCTCTCTGCCCATGTTGAAAAATACCCTTTTGAGCGCAGTACTGCTGCTGACAGCCAGTGTCGTGCAGGCCGAGGTGCCGGTATACGGATTCGAGGTGGTGAACACCTATCCGCACCGCACGGATGCCTTCACGCAGGGGCTGGAATTCAACGGCGGCTATCTCTACGAGGGCACGGGCCGCAATGGCCGCTCGTCATTGAGCAGAATAGACTGGGAAAAAGGGGCAGTACTGCAGAGCATCCGTCTTCCCAGCCGCTATTTTGGCGAGGGCATTTCCATTGTCGGTGAGCGCATTTTTCAATTGACCTGGCAGTCCAATATCGTCTTCGTGTACGACTTGAATACCTTCGAGACCATCACCTCTCACTACCATCCGACCGAAGGCTGGGGGCTGGCCTGGGACGGCACGCATCTGATCCTGAGCGATGGCACTGCCGAGCTGCAGTTCATCGAGCCCGAAACGTTCCAGGTCGTGCGCAAGGTGCCCGTGACGCTGGAGGGCACGCCGGTGAATTATCTCAACGAGCTGGAGTACATCAACGGCGAAGTCTGGGCCAATGTCTGGCAGACGGACGAGATCGTGCGCATCGACCCGGCCACTGGCATTGTGAATGCAGTGGTGGACCTCGAAGGACTCTCGGCGCAGACGCAGACAGGCGGGCCGGATGCCGTGCTGAACGGCATAGCCTGGCTTGCTCAGGAAGGCAGCACCGACGGCCGGCTTTTCGTGACCGGCAAGCTTTGGGGCAATCTCTTCGAGATCACGCTGCAGCCGCGCGAGTAGCCTGTCCCCGGAGTCTTCCATGCGCAAGGCTCTCTCCTTCTCTGTATTTTCACTGCTGGTCCTCTCTCTCTTCGTCTCCTGCGAGACGGTGGGCTATTACGGGCAGGCTGCTAAGGGACAGATGTCTCTTCTGCTCGGCAGGCAGCAAATCGACTCCCTTCTGCAATCGCCAGGCCTTGATGTTGAGACCCGTCGCAAGCTCCAGCTGGTGCTGGATGTGCGAGACTTCGCTGCCCGGGACCTGCATTTGCAGGCAGGCGACAGTTATCTCAGCTTCACGGCACTGGAGCAGCCCTTTGTGCTTTGGAACGTCTTTGCAGCGCCGGAGTTTTCCACGGAGCCAACCCAGTGGTGCTATCCCATTGCGGGCTGCGTGTCTTATCGCGGTTACTTTCGGGAAGAGGCTGCACAGCGCTTTGCCGCCGAATTGACCGGGAAGGGGCTGGATGTCTACAGCGGCGGCGTAGACGCTTACTCTACGCTGGGCTGGTTTGATGACCCGCTCACCAGCGCCGTGCTGCGCCGTCCCGATCATCGGCTGGTCGCGCTGTTGTTTCACGAACTCGCCCATCAGCGCCTCTATCTGCCCGGCGACACCATGTTCAACGAGAGTTTTGCCACCTTTGTGGAGCGGGAAGGGCTGCGCCGCTGGCTTGAACGCCATCCGCAAGGAGGTCTGGGCGAGCAGATGGCGCAGGAGAATCGCATGCAGGAAGCGTTTGTCGCCCTGGTCACCACGCACAGAGACGCACTGAAGTCGCTCTATGCGCAGGTGCTGACAACGGAGGAAAAGCGCGCGGGCAAGCAGGCTGTGCAGGATGCCATGCGCGCGGAGTATGCACAGCTGCGCGAGACCTGGGGCTACAACGGCTACGATCGCTGGTTTGCCGGCCCTTTGAACAACGCTCAGCTGGCAACAGTCGCGTCTTACAACGTGCTGGTGCCCTTCTTTGAAGGCATGCTGGCTGAAGCCGATGGAGACCTTGCGCGCTTCTACCTCGAGGTGGAGGCCATCATGAAACTGCCTGCCGCTGAGCGCGAGCGGCTGTTGCCGCGCTGAAGAGAGACGAGTGGCGAAGTGCTTACTGGCTCTGTGACTGCGTCGGCTGCTGCGCCAGGCGTGCTTCCAGAGAACTGACCAGGTCCTTGTAGAAATCCGAGGCAGTGTCTATGGCGGCTGCCGCGCGATACTGCGCCAGGGCCTCTTCAAGGCGCCCCATGTCTTCATACATCCGGCCCAGCGACCGATGCAGATAGGCATCCTCGGGCATGACTTTCAACGCCTGTACATAGACCTGTGCCGCTTCGTTCGCAAACCCTGCATTGAAATAAGTATTGCCCATCACATAGATCTGCGAGGCATTCTTCGGGTCTTGCTCGATGGCTCTCAGGTCCACCGGCAGGGCTTCTGCAAAGCGCTGTTCATCGCGCAGCAGCTGCCCGAGTGTATTGAGAGCGGCGATCAGCCCTGCTGAGGGCTCCTTCTGCAGGTCGATGAAGCGCTGGAACATGGGAATGGCCTCCAGATAGCGCTTCTGGAAATACAGGATGTTGGCGAGGTTGCGATAGGCATCAGCGAAGTTCGGATCTGCCGTGATGGACAGCTGATACTCCGTGATGGCTTCGTCATGGCGCTCAAGATTGTTGTAGGTGTTGCCGCGCCGGTAGTGGCGCTGGCCAAGTTCCTGATCAACAACTGTGCCGGCCTGCTGTGCGATTCCTTGTGGTGTGCCAGTCTGCAGGAGAAGAGATGTCAGCAGCAGAATCAGGGGGCGGATCATGTTCATTGCGTAGCTACCTCAGGTGGCCGGAGTGTTTTCTTGCAGCGAGACAAGCGTTGCGCCGCTGTCTGCTCGAGTTACTACGCCAATGCAGACGGCGGCGTGATAACCCGCGGCGTGCAAGGCATTGAGACAGGACTCTTCCTGATCCTGGCTGACGGCAGCCAGCAGGCCACCGGAAGTCTGGGGGTCATACAGCAGCTGCACGAGGGTGGAGTCGGCCATCGCCTGAGCATTGGCCAGCACCTCGGCATGGCGCGCGTTGTCACCATGCAGCGAGCTGTGCCAGCCTTGTTCAAGGCACTTCAAGGCCCCGTCGAGCACCGGCAGCGCCGACAGCCAGAGTGTCAGTTCAGTGCCGTTCGTTCCACACATCTCCCGCAGATGCCCCAGCAGTCCGAAGCCCGTGACATCGGTGCAGGCGTGTGCACCGTGTTGCAGGAAGATCTGTGCCGCGAGCTGGCTGGACTGCTGCATCTGGTTCAGCGCCGGCGCGATCCAGCGTTGTCTGGCCTGGTAGCGCATGTCTGCGGCGAACAGTGTGCCGGTTCCAAGTGCCTTGCAAACAATGAGTCGGTCGCCGGTTTGAAGGCCGGTCTTGCGCAGCAGTTTGTCAGCATCGGCGAAGGCGTTCACGCTCAGGCCGAAACTCAGTTCGCCGCCCTCGCCCGAGTGACCTCCAATCAGAGCTGTGTTGTGGGCATTGAGCACCTCGGTACAGCCGGTCATCACCTGCAACATCTGGTCTTCCATGATGTCTGCCGCCGCGTGAGGCAGGCTGACAATGGCCAGTGCGCTGTGGGCAGTGGCTCCCATGGCATGAATGTCGCCAAGGCAATGCACTGTGGCAATGCGCGCAAAAAGATATGGATCGTTCACGAATGCTCGGAAATGATCGACGGTCTGCAGCAGTACGCGCTTGTCGTCAATTCGAACGATGGAGGCATCTTCGGTGCTGCCGTGGGCGCTGAGGATATCGTTGTGCGTGCAGGGGTGCAGATTGGCCAGCACGCGGCTGAGCATGTGGCTGCTGACTTTTCCCGCACAGCCGGCGCAGCGCAGTTCCTGGGCCTGCGCCGGCGGCGAGGGCCTCGAGTATTTCTCCACGAAGCGCTTGTCTATCCAGTCCTTCCAGCGCCATGCCCAGTGGCCTTGGGCCGCCCATTGGCCTCGGGTGGCGATGGCTTGCTCATTGCCGGTGTACAACAGTGCCAGCGCCTTGGTCTGCGGCGTATAGGGAAACAAGGATTCGTCTTGAGCGAAGCGCCGCAGATTGCGCGCCAGTGGCATGCCCTGGCGCACCGCATAGACACCCGCCTTGGGGCGTGGTTGTCCGGCGATGGCCGCGATGTCGCCGGCAGCGAAGACGAAGGGATGACTCAGGGATTGCAGGCGATCGTTTACTCTCACAAACCCTTTGGAGTCGAGTGCCAGGCCAGTGGATTTCAGCCAGGGCGCGGCGGCAGCGCCGGTAGCGATGATCGTGGCATTGCACACAAGGCTGCTCACTTGGCTCTCACGACCGGGAATGCTGTCTTGCACACGCAGCTGGCCGGCTTCCACTGCCAGCACGCGACAATTCAGTCGCACGTCGATATCGCGATCCTGCAGCGCGTGCATGGCCAGCTCCCCGGCCTTGGACGCAAGGCCCCACAACAGACGGGGCCTCCCGCACAACAGCACGATCCGCAGTGACAACCTGGGTCCTCGACTCGTGTGCAGATGTTCCTGCATCGCGCAGGCCAGTTCCACGCTGGCGGGTCCGCCGCCGACAATCGCAAGCGTGTACTGCTGACCCGCCGCAAGGGCAGCGTCATAGTCACGCTGGATCAGTTCCCAGCGCTCCATGAAGGCAGCCAGGGGTTTGACGCTGATGGCGTAGCGGTCGGCGCCGGGAATGGCACTGCTGTCGGGCTGCGAGCCCAGGTTGAGAGAAAGGATGTCGAAATGCACCACTGGCCGCCCTGCGCAGCGCAGGGCGTGATTCACCAGGTCAAATTCCTCGACATTGGTCTGAATCAGTCGCGCGCCGGCCATTTGTGCCAGCGGGCGCAGATCAATCAGGAAGTCGTCTTCATGGGCGTGCCCGGTGATGAAAGCCGGCAATGCGCCGGAGTATGGCGTGTCGACATCACGGGAGATCAGTGTGACATCAAGACCCGGCACGGGGCTCCGGGCCAGACTCATGAGCACGGCCAGATGGCTGTGCCCGCCCCCGAGCAGGACAAGGCGCTTCTTGAGGGGGACGGGTTGTCGGTGGTTCATGCCAGCGTCACTTGCGTGTGCAGATATCGGTTGCCCGGCGTGACACTCAGAGGGAGCGGATGTCCGAACCTGTGTACAGGGCGCTTGGTCGCATGATCCTGTTGTCGATGCGCGACTCCAGGAAGTGCGCGAGCCAGCCTACACTGCGTGCCATGGCGAAGCCAGCAGTGAAGTAGGTGGCGGGAATGCCGATCGCGAGGTTTACGGGGCCTTTGTAGAACTCCAGGTTGGCCCAGACTTCCTTACCCTTTTTCTGCATTTCGGCATTGAATTCTTTCTCAATTTCCTTGAGCGTCATGAACACATTTTCGAAATCTGTGCCTTTGCAAAGCGCTTCCGCCATGGGTTTGAGGATTGCGGCGCGGGGGTCCAGCTTCTTGTATTCGCGGTGGCCCATGCCCATCAGGCGTCCCTTGTTGGCCAGCAGGTCCAGCACATAGGCACGGGCCTTGTCGGGCGAGCCTACTTTGATGGCTTCGTTCAGAGCCGCTTCATCGGCGCCGCCGTGCAGCGTGCCATAGAGAGAACCGACTGCGGATGACAGTGCTGATTCGACCGGTGCCAGGGTGCTTGCGGTCACGCGACAGGTGAACGTACCGGCATTGAAGCTGTGCTCCAGCTGCAGAATTTGAAGGCGCGCCAGGCAATGCACATGTTCGGGCGTTGCGGGTCTGTCGTGGAACATGGTCAGGAAGTTGGCGAGGTACTGTTTGCCGGCATCATAGACAGGCACTTCGTTGGCGACCTGCAGGCGACGGAAGGTGGCGAGCAAAGTCGGAATCTTGGCAACTACTGACAGGCCACGATAGCCGTCAGGGTTCGTGAACGGCAACTCCTGCGGGCCGATGGGTGCTGTGTTGAGCATGGGAATCATCGTCTGCAGCATGCGCATTGTGTGCAGATCACGAGGCAGGCTCTGCAGTGTCGCTATTTCGCTTGCACTCAAGGCCCCATTGCGCTGCAGGTAATGCTGCAGACGCACCTCTTCCTCGGGGGTCGCCAGCTCGCCGAAAAGCACCAGCCACACGACGCGGGTGAAGGACTGCGGCACCAGTTGTTCGATTGTGTAGCCGCGATAACTCAAACGGCCGATGTCGCCTTCCACGTTGCTGATGCTGGTTTCGTCGGCGATGACACCTTCAAGGCCTTTGGAGTATTCGACAGTCATTTTTCGATCCTTCTCTGCGCTGTGTGCATGTCCGAACGGGCATGGCTGACAGCTATTATAGGAATGGCCATTTTGACGGTAAAATTAGCACGTCTTATTGATGATTAAGGTATGCTTATGAAAATTGGCTTGTAGCAACACAGATAAGAGACTCCTCGGCATGTTGTCTTCCCATCTCGAAATCCATGAAATTCGTGTCTTCAAGACCGTTTGCGATACAGGCGGCTTCAAGTCGGCCGCTGATCGCCTGCATGTTACGCAATCCGCTGTCAGTCAGACCATCGCGAGCCTGGAGCGCAAACTCAGCACACGGCTGATAGAGCGGGGCAAGCCCATCGCGCTGACAGAGTCCGGCACGCGACTGCAAGTGTATGCCGGGCGCGTCCTGCAGGAAGAACACTCGGTGCTGGCAGACATCGCCGACATTCGGCAAGGGGTGGCGTCCACGCTGCAGATAGCCATGAGCGGGTCTGTCAGCCAGCTTTACGGAAATGAATTGCTGGAAGACTATTGTGACAGCAATCCGCTGACCCGTCTGAAGGTGGATGTGATGCCCAGCCGCAAGATCATCCAGGGCGTCCTTGCAGACTCTCTGGAGCTGGGCTTTGGCCCGTTCCAGCAGCAAATGCCGGCGCTGTTGGAGACGGTGCCGCTGTTTCAGGAGTCGCGCAAGCTGGTGATCAGTCGCTTTCATCCGCGCCTGGCCAGACTGCTGGAGGACCCGGAGGACACCATCCGGGAAATCCCGCTCATGGTTTCCCACCTCGAGGACCCTGACGTGCGTCCTGCCATCGAGAAGCTGCGCAACGAGTTCGGCACCATCTGGGAGATCAGCAACCTGTCACTGCGCCTGAACATGGCGGCCAAGAACATTGGCATGTGCTACGTGGACCAGCGTGTGTTGCATGCCAGTGCGGTTTGCGCCGATTTCGTGCCACTGCAGGGGCTGGCCTTCTCCCACATCGATCTGACCTTCGGGCTGTATTTCCGCAAACGGCGACTGCTTTCCACCGGTGCCCGCCAGTTCATCGACATCTGCAATTCTTTCTCTTTCGACACGCCACTGGCCAGGAAGCCCTCACGATGACAGCTCTGCAATTGTATGCAGGGCCGACAGCCCTGGCGTCCATCCGGCGTGATGGGCTTAGCCCGGAGCAATTCCGCACCATCGTGGGCGCCTCTGGTGGGCCGAAATGGTTCGTGCTGTACGGACTGGACCGCTATCTGGCCGGGGAGTTCTTTGCAGGGCGCCGGCAACCCCTGGAAACCATCGGCTCGTCGGCGGGCGCCTGGCGCCTGAGCTGCCTTGGTCTTGCTGATCCGCTGGCGGGCATCGACAGATTGGCCTGGCACTATTCCCGCGAGCGCTACTCCGCCCGTCCGACGGCTCAGGAAATTACCGCGGCAGCGGCGCGTCTTGTCACGCTGGTGCTCGGCCCTGGGGGAGCCGCGCAGATTGCGGGCAACCCTCTGGTGCGCGTGCATATTGTGGCAGACCGCGCACGCACCTTGGTCAGCTCCGACCGCAAACTGCTGCTGGCAGCCGGACTGGGCCTGAGCGCGCTGGGCAATGCTCTGAGTCGCCGCCTGCTGGGGCAGTTCTTCCAGCGCGTGGTGTTCCATGCGGGGCCCGTGTCGCAGGCGGTCCAGCAGTGGCGGGAGTTCAATACGGTCTGTGTGCCACTGAGGTCGGACAATGTCGCTGCTGCGCTGCTGGCCAGTGGTGCAATTCCCATCATTATTGACGGCGTACGTGACATTCCGGGAGCGCCGCCGGGCGTCTACCGCGATGGCGGCATCACCGATTACCACTTCAACGCGCCGCTGCGCCAGGGCGATGGACTGGTGCTCTATCCGCATTTCTATTCAAGGTTCACGCCGGGCTGGTTCGACAAGTCGCTGCCATGGCGTCGTGCAGACCCCTCACACTTCGACAATGTGCTGGTCCTGGCGCCTTCGCCGGCATTCGTGGCGGGCCTTCCTTATGGCAAGATTCCGGATCGCAGGGACTTTGAAACGCTCGACGATGCCACTCGCTTTGCTTACTGGCAGACTGTGTTGTCGGAAAGTGCCAGGCTGGCCGACGAATTCTCCACCATGGTGCGCACCGGTCAGGGGCTGGAGCGCATCCTGCCCCTGGCGGCGGCACCCCACTGAAGGAAAGAACCCATGACCGCACGCTTGCTGTTGAAAAATACTATCAAGGCGTTGCTCGCTGCAGCAGTGTTGCTGCAGACAGGCTGCCTGGGTGCGGTGGTTGGCACCGCTGTGGATGTCACCGTGGAAGTCGCCAAAGTGCCGTTCAAAGTAGCAGGCGCCGTGGTGGATGTCGCGACGCCCGACGCTGATGACGAAGAGGACTGAGGACGAGCGCCTTCAGTAGCGAAGGGTATTGCGCGGCTTGAGAGGGGCCAGCAGGAAATAGAAGATCCACGCAAACCATGACAGGAACACGATGGCCAGAATCCAGGCGAATTTCTCGCCACCGCTGGTCACGTCCGATCCCAGGATAAGAAGGATTGGCAGGAACCACACGAAGAAGCAACCTGCCACCACCATCAGGGCAAGACCGGCGGTCAGGACAGGAATCATCATCAGGATGATGGCGCAAATGATCACGAACGTAAGCAACGCGGAAAGTAGTTTCATGGTGTGACTGTGGTGCCTCCTGTGGACGTGGGAAGATTCCCGGCAATGTAAGGTATCAGCGAATTTCGTGCCATAAAATAAGCGCTTGTAAATCATGTTGTTATAGAAAATTAGTGCGGCCGGACTGGCGCAGTCTGAGCTTTCTCGCCAGAGTCTGGCGGATTTCTTCATCGTGTCCTCTTGCGGCGGACGCCCGCTTGCCGGGGAGATGCGGCGAGTCAGGCACAGTGTATCCCTGCCCTCGCCGGTGCGTCATACAGTGTTGTACTGTATAAATAGATAGTATATATATATATACAGTAAATGACTGTACAGAACCTCTAGACGAACTGAAATCCAAGAGCGAGAACGACCATGAGCATGAATCAAAGCGTACGAAACCAAGACTTTTCAGAGACTTACAATGGCGTGCTGGATGCCTCCGTGCAGGAGCAGGAGATCTGGCAGATCGCCGCCCATCTGCCGCATACCACGGTGCACGAGATCCGGCAGCGTTTGTTGAATCTGGCGCGGGACCAGCGTTTCGTCATGAACTACTGGCTGAAGGTGTGCAAACTGCGTGCAGTACGTGGTCTTCCGATGCCGTGGGATGCGATTCATTGAAAAATTACTTTCGATGAATCCTGAGCTTACATGAGCTTCTTCATGTGGCTATTTAAAATCCTTGCTTGATCGAACCGGTTTGTTTGATATGATTGCCGCCAGTCGCCCCGCACGGGCCTGGCCCAACAACCCGATCCTCAAGGCAGCTCATCGATCATTGACTCCTTTCGACGCTAAATTCAGCCTCATTCCCTGCTTGCAGCGCTGCACAGGACGAGTGGCCAGACTTCTGCGAATGCTGACTGTGACGGCCAGCTGTCTGCTGGCTGGCGCGAGTCTGCACGCAGCGGACGAAATGGTGAATGGCACAGAGGGACTGCCGGAAATCACCAGCCCGCAGTCCATCCGTCTGCCAGCGGATTTGAGTCAGGTCGACATTTACCTGGTCACCGTCGATGTTGGCGACAACATCTGGGACAATTTCGGACACACCGCATTGCGCGTGGTGGATCGCTCCAGCAATTCCGATCTCGTGTTCAACTGGGGCCTGTTCGACGCCAGCGTCGGCAATGTCACCTTTGCCAGCAACTTCTTCCAGGGCATTCTCAATTACCAGCTGGGGGTGTCGCCGCCAGCCTGGGAGTTCGGGCGTTATGAGCGTGAGCAACGCTCCGTCTGGCAGGATCACCTCAATCTCACCACCGCCCAGAAAGCCACGCTTTACCGCCGCCTGGCGTGGAATCTGCGCGAAGAGAACATCGTTTACTCCTACCAATACTTCTTTGACAACTGCACTACCCGTGTCCGGGACTACCTTGACGAGGCACTCGGGGGGCGGCTTGCAGAGCAGAGCCGCGCGCAGGTGCCGCGCACGTTCCGCGACGAAGTCCTTTCCCATTACGCGACTGTACCTACGATTGCAGTATCTCTCGATATCCTGATGAATGAACGCATCGACAGGCGTATGACACGCTGGGAATCCATGTTCCTGCCGGCCACCCTGCGGACCGAGCTGCTGGCATTCTCCTCGGATGTCATGAGCGGCGTTCAGCGCCAGCCTCTGCTGGACGAACCACAGGTAGTCATGGAATTCACGCCACCGGCAGCGGGGCCCAATGCCTATCATGTGCTCGGTGCAGCGTTGGCTGGCGCAGTACTGTTTCTGTTTTTGACGCTCAAGCGCATCCCGATCTCCTCCTTTTCCAGCCGCTCGGGATTCACGCTGCGGCTGCCGGCGCTCAGTTACCGGGTGATGGGGATCATGGCGCTGTTGCTGTGTCTGGTGGGGGGCTGCTACGGCCTCATCATGGCGGCAGCGTGGCGTGAGTCTGAGCACCTTGATCTGCACAACAATCTCAATCTGCTGCTGTTCTGGCCTACCGATATCGTCGGCCTGTTGTTCAGCCTGCGTTGGCTGATATCGGGGCGGGTATGCCAGCTTGGCAAGACCACGGTCACTCTGATCAAGTTGTATTTGCTGCTCCACCTCTTCGCGGCCATCGGCTATGTGTTTGTGGCGCTTGCTGGCATTGCGTCCCAGGACGTTGTCTCGCTGCTCATCTTTGTGGTTCCAGCACTCATGGGTTTCGCCGTTCTGGTCTGGAATGCCGGGTTCAGTGCCATCCGGCGCATCAGCTTTTCCTGAGTTCCGCACACAGGCAACCGGTCCAGGCATGGTTGCTGCTGGACAGGCTTGCAATTCCTGACTATTTCTTGAAGTACAGAATTTCGTCCAGGGAGCAGCACATGCGCATGCAAAGGAATGCAGAAGCGCCGGGCGCCGAGTCCGTGCGCGGGCCGGTGGTCAGGGACATTACGCAGGATGGCAAGACCGTTCGTGTCGTCGCCGAATCAGCAGGCACCCGTGGCTGGCAGTTGCGGGTAATCGGCAGGCACGGGCAAGTATCGGAATGGACGGAATATTTCGACAGTGCCGCCGAAGCCATCACGACTGCGTTCACCGCCATTCGCTATGAAGGCATCGAAGATTTCTACGATGATCCGGTGTTCCAGTCCCTCGAAAACCCCTGCAAGCACTGAGTCACGGAAAGGTGCTAGAGTCGGCGCACTCAAGCGCATTGCTTCCGCTGTTGCGGCGGATCGTCGCTGCAGCATGTCTACAGGAGAGTTCGTGTGAACGCCGCCTTTACGCCCGCAGAGCTGGAATTTCAGGAAGAAGTGCGCGCCTTTCTGGCTGCGGAGTTTCCCAGTGTAATCCGCCAGAGAATTGAGCGTCACATGCCGCTGGAAAAGGACGATTTCGTGCGCTGGCAGAAAGTGCTCCATCGCAAAGGCTGGGCCGCGCCCAATTGGCCCGTGGAGTTTGGCGGCACAGGCTGGACGGCCGTGCAGAAATACATCTTCGCGCAGGAGATGGCAAAGGCCGGCGCACCCGAGCCGGTGCCCTTCGGTCTGAAGATGGTGGCGCCCGTCATCATCACCTATGGCAACGACGAGCAGAAGCAGCGCTTTCTGCCGGACATCCTTGCCAGCAATGTCTGGTGGTGCCAGGGCTATTCCGAGCCCAATGCTGGTTCCGATCTCGCCTCACTCAAGACGACGGCAGTGCGCGAGGGCAATCACTATGTCGTCAATGGCACCAAGACCTGGAACACGCTCGGGCAGTATGCCGACTGGATATTCTGCCTGGTGCGCACGGATCTCACAGCCAGGAAGCAGGAGGGCATCAGCTTCCTGCTTGTTGACATGCAGACGCCGGGTATCAAGGTGTCTCCCATCTACCTGCTGGATGGCACCCCCGAAGTCAACGAAGTGCACTTCGACAATGTGCGTGTGCCAGTCGAGAATCTCATCGGCGAGGAGAACAAGGGCTGGACGTATGCAAAGGTGCTGCTGACCCACGAGCGCACCAATATTGCCGGCGTGCCGCGCTCCAAAGTGCGGCTGGAAAAGCTCAAGGCCAGTGCGGCCGCCGCGCCGGACGGACAAGGTGGCAACCTGCTGCAGGACCCGGTGTTTGCTCACAAGATTGCCGAAACCGAAATCCAGATTCTGGCCCTGGAATATGCAGAGCTGCGTGCACTTGCGGCTGTCAGTGTCGGCAAGGCGCCGGGGCCGGAGTCCTCCATTCTCAAGATAGTGGGCACAGAGGCCGCGCAACGTATTGATCAACTGGCCATGGAGCTGGCGGCACTGCAAGGCCTGCCTTTCGTGCCGGAGCAGTTTGAGGCCGGTTTTGACGGCGAATTGATCGGTGCGGAAGGCGCGGCAAGTGCCATGCTCACTTACTTCAACAATCGCAAGCAATCGATCTATGGCGGATCCAACGAGATTCAGAAGAACATCATCAGCAAGGCCGTACTCGGACTTTGAATTGCGCCCGGGACGAGTGAGGACACAACGTGGATTTTTCATTCAGTGATGAGCAGCAGATGCTGCAGGAAAGCGTGCAGAAATTTGTGCACCGCCACTACGCGTTTGACGCGCGTCGCGCCATTCTGGGCAGCGCTGCAGGGTACAGTACCGAGCACTGGGCGTTGTTTGCCGAGCTTGGCTGGTTGACGGTGCCCTTCCCGGAAGCTGATGGCGGGTTCGGAGGCCTGGCCACTGACCTGATGGTGCTGATGGAGGAATTCGGCAAGGCACTGGTGGTCGAGCCGTTTGTAGCGGGTGTCGTCCTGGGCGGCGGGCTTGTCAGTGCGCTGGGCAGCCCGGCGCAGAAAGAGCAACTGCTGCCGGAGGTCATGGCAGGCAGTCTGCAGCTGGCGTGCGCTCTTTACGAAGAACAGGGTCGCTACAACCTGGCCAGTGTGGCGACGACGGCGCAGCTTGCTGACAGCCATTTCCTGGTGAATGGCACCAAGGTGCTGGTGCTCAACGGGCCAGCCGCCGACACGCTGCTGGTGTCGGTGCGCACGGATGGCAGCGAGCGCGATGTGGAAGGCATTTCCGTTGTGATGATCGAATCGAACACCCCGGGCATCGTGCGCCGTGACTACACGACAGTGGATGGGCATCGCGCAGCCCAGATCCGCTTCGAGAATGTGCAGGTACCCGTCAGTGCGCTGCTGGGCCAGAGGGGCGCTGCATTGCCTGCCCTGCAACAGAGCATCGACCGCGCCACCTTGTGCGTGTGTGCGGAAGCCACTGGCGCACTGGACATGCTGTTGCAAAAGACTGTCGAATACACCAGGACCCGCCGTCAGTTCGACCTTCCCATCAGCAGCTTCCAGGCGCTGCAACATCGCATGGCAAACATGTTCATCGAATGTGAACTGGCACGCTCCATCGTGATGATGGCGGCGATGACGCTGGACGCCGACGTGCCAGAAGCTCAGAAGCAACGCGCCGTTTCTGCCGCCAAGAGCCGGGTCGGCAAGGCCGCTCGCACAGTAGGCCAGGAGGCGGTGCAGCTGCATGGCGGCATCGGCATGACTGACGAGCTGGATGTCAGTCACTACTTCAAACGCGTCACGGCCATCGACGCGATGTTTGGCAATACCGATTTCCACACCGCGCGTTTTGCGCGTGTGTGAGGCGGCCACTGCATGGGTGAACTGATCTTTGTTCGGCACGGCCAGGCCTCGTTCGGCGCACAGTCCTATGACAAGCTGAGCCCGCTGGGCGAGGAGCAGGTGCACCTACTGGCTGCGCACTGGCGCGAGACCGGCGAGCACTTTGATCACCTGTACAGTGGCGCGCTGTTGCGGCAGCGCGAAACAGCACAGATTCTGCGCCCACTGGTGGCCGGGGAGGCAGGCTCTCCCCGTATCCACACCGGCTTCAACGAATTCGACGGCACGCCTCTGATCGACATCTACCTGCGCGACCACCATCCAGCGGACGAGCCTTTGAGCCTGCCCATCCACGATCGCACACTGTTTCAGCGCGTCTTCGAAGGCGCCACATCGCGCTGGATCGCGGACGAACTCACGCCCACGCCCGGGGACATCGGATTCGAACACTGGCGGGATTTTCAGGCACGTGTGCATGGCGCGATGGATGAGCTGATGGCCACTCACCAGGACGGGGGACGAGTGCTGGTCTCGACCTCGGGCGGGGTGATCGCGCTGGCGCTGCAGCGTGCGCTGGCCTTGCCGGACGCCCAGGTCATCGCCACCAACTGGATGGTCAACAACAGTTCAGTCACCCGCCTTCGCTACGCAGACGGCAAGGTGTCGCTGGGGCAGTTCAATGCGCTGGCCCATCTGGAGAAACCGGGTTTGCGAGACAAGATTACCTTCCGTTGAACCGCCAATTGTCGGTGACTGCGCCTGCACGGGCTCGCCGTGCTTCCTTGACCCCCTTCCGGAGATAACGTATTTTCAGGCTCCCATGAGCTTTCACCCCTTATCCACCACCAACAAGAAGAGCCCAGCGTGACTGAGACCGCCAAAAAAACCCTGCTGCAGAACATCATCGTGTGTGCCGGCTTCATCAACGGCTTTGTGATCATGACGATCGAGCTGCTCGGTGGCCGCGTCCTGTCGCCGTATTTCGGCACCAGCGTCTATGTCTGGGGCAGCATCATCACCATCTTCATGCTCTCCCTGTCGCTGGGCTATCTGTGGGGCGGGCGGCTGTCTTCCCGCAATCCCAACCCGAATACCTTCGCGGTGTTCTTTCTGCTGGCTGCCATCCTGTCACTGCCCATCATTTTCGTGGCGGAATGGACGATGACACAGGTGTTTCTGAGCATCGAAGATCCGCGCTACGGCTCACTGGTCGCGGCCACGCTTCTGTATTTCCTGCCCATCTTCTTCATGGGTATGGTGTCGCCCTACTCCATTCGCCTGCTGGTGAGCTCGGAGGAAAACAGCGGACGCATGGCGGGCCTGCTGTATTTCGTGTCCACCCTTGGCAGTGCTCTGGGCACCCTGATGACCTCGTTCTACTTCGTGCTCTGGTTCGAGATCGACCAGGTCATGTGGGGTTCAATCGCTGCGCTGCTGCTGTGTGGCGCCGCCGTTGTCCTGGTTCACCGCATTCCCGTGAAAGACACTTCCGGAGTACATCGCTATGAGAATTGAAGAGATGGTTCGCGGCTGGCGCCAGGCTGGCATCATGCTGCTGGCCCTGGTGGGTATCAACGTCAATGCGGCCGAAGTGCTGCATGAAGAGCGTTCCGTCTACCGCAACATCTTCGTGACGGAAGAGGGTGGCCGCCGCTGTCTGCTGTTCAACGCCGTGCGCGGTGAGCGCAACCAGACCTGCATGAACACCGCCAATCCGCGCGAGTTCGTGTTCCACTACGCCAAAATGAGCATGGCGGGCCTGCTGGTGAACCCCAACCCGCAGAACATCCTGATCGCGGGCCTTGGTGGCGGCACGCTGCCCACTGCGCTGCACGAGATGTACCCAAATGCGAACATCGAAGTGCTGGAAATCGACCAGGCCGTGGTCAATGTGGCCCGTGACTTCTTCCACTATGTGGAGAACGACAAGGTCAGCACCCACGTGGTGGATGCCCGTGTGTTCATCAAGCGCGCCGGCCTGTCGGGCCGCAAGTTCGACTTCATCGTGCTGGATGCCTTTACCGGCGAATACATTCCCGAGCACATGCTGACTCAGGAGTTTCTGGAGGAAGTGAAGCAGATTCTCACGCCCGAGGGCGTGGTGGTGGCCAATACCTTCTCGACCAGCGCCCTGTACGACCACGAGTCGGAAACGTATCGCGCGGTGTTCGGTGAGTTCTTCAACATGAAGATGAGCGGGTCGGGCAATCGCGTGATCATCGCCCAGCAGCAGCCGCTGCCCAATGCCGCCGTGCTGCGCGCCAATGCCCAGCCTCTCCATGAACCCCTGCGGCCCTATGCGGTGGACATCCTGGAATTCCCGGCACGCATGAGCACGCGCCCGGACTGGGATCAGAGCCGCCGTGTGCTGACGGACCAGTTTTCGCCCGCGAACCTGTTGGGCCAGTAACAGCTGTTGAAGCTTGCCCTGTGGGAGCTTGCTTGCAAGCGAACTGCCCCCCCACTTTGCGGGGTACCCACACTCTCTCACTCTCTTTAGCATTGCTGACATCTGTTTCCATTGAGCGTCAACATCAAGAGAGGATGTGTCATGAATCTGCCAGGGTCCCTGTTCAAGAAAGTGTGTGCTGCCGGCGCCATGCTGCTGAGTGTGGAGGTGTCTGCCCAGAACCTGCCGGGCAGCGCAGTGAGTGATTCTGCCGTCAGTCAGAGCGCCATCACGCTGATCAGTCTGGCCGAGCAGGTCTACCCGTCCCTGTTCGGGCAAGCCACGACGTGGCGCAGCTATGAAGGCTTCTTCTACAAATATTTCGCCAGCAGCGGCGTCTATGTGGGCATCAATGGCGCCGATCTTTACCTGATGGGCGGCCAGTTCGGCAATTCCCCCAGCTACCAGGGCAAGATTGCCGATGCCGTCATCGTGTTGCAGAGCAGCCCGGGCGCCCCGTCTGATCCCTTCAAGGATGTGGTGGCCGTCAAGAACACGGCCGACCTGATTCGCTACTTCCGCAAGATCACCGTGGACTATGCCACGCTGAGCACCCTCGGCAACGTGCAGTCGTCCGTGGCGCTGGAGGTGCTGGGGCAGGAGACGCTGAGTGGCGCGGCCACCGACAGGATGCGGGTGGCAGTGTCCGGAACCAATGTGTCTACGCCGCTGGTGTACGACATGTGGGTAGACTCCCAGGGCATCATCCGCAAGCTGCTGCAGGGCACCTTTGAATATCCCTACCCGATGTCAAACACCATCGGTGCGGGAATGGTGAGCGGCGTTCTGCTGGCCCTGGCGGCAGCGGATTCGCCCACGGTGAAGGCGGCGCTGAACAATCAGCTGGCCAACAACGCGGCGGTCAAGCAGGGCACCCGCAACACATCCGTCAGTGGCATTCCGGTGCAGCAGTTCACGCTGACGGTGTCGACGACGCCCAGCGTCAGTTTCGAACTTGACCTGAGTGATTTCGGCAACTTCTCAATGGCCACCCGCATGCGCACCGTGCTGCAGTCGACCACCACAACGTTCCAGATGCGGGATATTCAGTTGCGGTGACAGGGTTGTTGCGTGGGCCTGCCTTGAATTCGGCGCGGCCCGCAGCAGACATTGTGTATCAAGACTCTTCCGATCCCGTCACCAGCACCACCACGCGGCGGTCCGGTGCCAGGCAGGCGATCTGCGCCTGAGCCGAGCCCGTGCCACGGCAGTCTTCAGGCCGGGTGACGGGTTCATCGCTGTTCACACCGCGGCTGGTGATGCGGTCCGCTGGAATGCCCGCGTTCACCAGATAGGCTTTCACGGCTTCGGCGCGGCGCTGGGACAAGCCCAGGTTGTAGTCCCGTGAGCCGATGCGGTCGGTGTGGCCGGTGACCAGCACCAGCTCGTAGTCCAGCGTGCGCATGTCCGCGACCAGCTTGTCCAGCGCCTGGGCGCCTTCGGGCTTGATCTCGGTTCTGTCGAAGTCGAACAGGGAGGCGGCGCTCAGTGTCAGCTCGATCGGCAGGGCGGCGGGCGGTGCGGGGGGTGGGAGCGGTGTTGGCGCGGGTGCCACGCTCACCGGTGTCCGTGGCGACTCTGGCGCTCCAGCGCCGAAACGGTAGACCACCCCCAGCGTGAAGGTCTCCACATTGTCCTTGAGTACCGCATTGTCTTCCAGGTCGTAGCGTTCCAGCTCCGCGCGCAGCGCCAGGGTGTCGGTGATGGCATAGCTCACGCCCACGCCGTACTTCTGGTTCCAGCCGCGCTCCGAATCATTGAGGAGCCCGGTGCGTATGGCCGTGCCGCTGAAGCTCTGTCGTACCTTGGCATTGTTCACGCCCAGGCGTGCGAAGGCGGACCATTGGTCCTGCAGGGGCAGCGTGCCCACCAGGTCCCCGGCGAAGCCATTGATGCTGCCGGCCTTGCCTCTCTGCGTGGCAGCGGGCAGCAGGTCCGCGTCGAAGTCGAAGCTGCCCAGATTGAAGTAGCTACCCTCCAGTGCAAAGTGCGGATGGAAGGAATAGCCGGCCAGCACCTTGAAGTGCCTGCCGTCATCCGAGGTGCTCAGGCGGCTGATGCCGTAGCCGCCTGACTGCAGGGCTGAGGTGATGCCGCTGTCGTCGATCTCGGTGCTGACGCGGCCCGCGCCGAGGCCGACATAGGCGCCCGTATCCTGGGCGGAGGCGGTCAGTGGCAGGGCGGCCGCGATGGCGAAGACAAGTGGGCAGGCGGGGCTGATGCGGAGCAAGGCAGTGACGTTCATGGGCGCTCTCCTTGAGAATGTGGAATGGTCACCGGGTGACTTCCCGTTCATCGCCGCGTGGAGACCATTCCTTTTCCACAGGACTCCGACAGGTTACGCCAAAACTATCGTGCTGTGTTGCGTTGGATCAATAATTGACCAAGCGTTTGCAGCGCCCAATCTGTCTACAATTCAAGCGCCAGCCGCGTCGCCTGATCGATCGCCCGTTTGGCATCCAGCTCGGTGGCGACGTCGGCGCCGCCGATCAGGTGGAAGGGCTTGTCCAGGCCTTCGGTGAGTTCGCGCCGGGGTTCCTGCCCGGCACACACCACAATGTGGTCCACAGCCAGAGTGCGTGGTTCGCCATTGATCACCAGGTGCAGGCCCCCATCGTCGATGCGCTGGTAGTCGCAGCCCGACAGCATCTCCACGCGTTTCTTCAGCAGGCCCAGCCGGTGAATCCAGCCGGTGGTCTTGCCCAGTCCGGCACCCACCCTGGTCTGCTTGCGCTGCAGCAGATAGATCTGCCGGGGCGACTCTTCCACCGCTACGCGCATGCCTTCGATTCCACCCCGGGCCTGCAGGCTCATGTCCACGCCCCATTCGCGCATGAATACGGGAATGTCCTGACTCGGGCGCTCGTGGCCATGGCTGAGCAGTTCCGCCACATCGAAGCCGATGCCTCCTGCGCCGATCAGCGCCACGCGCCGGCCCACACTTGCCCGCCCCGCGACCACATCCGCATAGCGCAGTACGCTGGGGTGATCGATGCCGGGAATCTCCAGCGTGCGCGGCATGATGCCAGTGGCCAGGATGACGGCGTCGGCGTCACTGGCATTCAGTGCCTCCACAGTGACGCGCTGGTTCAGGTTTACCGTGACGCCCAGCATCTCCAGGCGCGTGCGGAAATAACGCAGGGTCTCATTGAATTCTTCCTTGCCGGGAATGCGCCGCGCCAGGTTGAACTGGCCGCCGATCTCACCCGCCGCGTCAAAGAGGGTCACGTGGTGCCCGCGCTCGGCAGCGGTGGTGGCAAAGGCCAGTCCGGCCGGGCCGGCGCCCACCACGACGAAACGGCGCGGAGGGCTGGCGGGCGTGCTCACGAGTTCCTGTTCGTGGCAGGCACGGGGATTCACGAGACAGCTGGTCAGACGGCCGTTGAAGATGTGATCCAGACAGGCCTGATTGCAGCCGATGCAGGTGTTGATCTCGGCGCTGCGATTGCGCGCGGCCTTGGCGACAAATTGCGGGTCCGCCAGAAAAGGGCGCGCCATCGACACCATGTCGGCATCGCCTCGCGCCAGCACGTCTTCGGCCACCTCGGGCGTGTTGATGCGGTTGGAGGTGATCACCGGCACCGAAAGATGCGCGCGGAACTTCGCTGTTACCCAGCTGAAAGCGGCACGTGGCACCTTGGTGGCGATGGTGGGAATCTGCGCTTCGTGCCAGCCGATGCCGGTGTTGATCAGCGTGACGCCCGCCGCGGCCAGGGACTGACCCAGCTGCACGGTTTCCTCGAAGCTGCTGCCACCCTCTACCAGGTCCAGCATCGACAGCCGGAAGATCAGGATGAACTCACGGCCCACGCGCTCGCGGGTGCGGCGCACGATCTCCAATGCCAGGCGCGAGCGGTTCTCGAAACTGCCGCCCCAGCGATCCTGGCGCTGATTGGTGCGCGTGGCCAGGAACTCGTTGATGAAATAGCCCTCGGAGCCCATGATCTCCACGCCGTCATACCCCGCCTGCTGACAGAACAGCGCGAACTGTGCGAAGTCCTCGATCTGCTGCAGGATCTGGGCGTCAGTGGCCTCTGCCGGCACAAAGCGGCTGATGGGCGCCTGAATGGCGGACGGCGCGATCATGGAAGGGCTGAGGGCATAGCGCCCCGTGTGCAGAATCTGCAGGCAGATCTTGCCGCCTTCCCGGTGCACGGCGTCGGTAATGAAACGATGGTTCTCGAGCGCGCCTGCCTGCGCATACACCGGCAGCTCGCCGTCGGGCAGGCAGTGGGCGTTGGGCATGTAGCCGCCCGTGACGATCAGGGCCACCCCGCCAGCCGCCCGCTCGGCATAGAAGGCAGCCAGACGTTCGTGATTGTTCGGAATATCCTCCAGCCCCGTGTGCATCGAGCCCATCAGCACGCGGTTGCGCAGCTGCGTGAACCCGAGGTCCAGCGGTTGCAGCAGATGCGGGTACGGGGCCAGTGTGCTCATTCGCCCACGCGGACAGTGAGGATGTCGCAATGCGCGCCGTGCAGCACCTTGTTGGCGGTGGAGCCCAGCAGCAGTTTCCAGCCGGAGCGGCCGTGGCTGCCGATGACGATCAGGTCGGCCACCCGCTCTTCGGCCAGCACCCGGATTTCTGTGGCGGCCGAGCCCATAAGGGTGTGTTGGCGCTCAGCAGGAATGTCGAACTGCTTGCCGATGTCCTGCATGCGCTCATTGGCAATCTCCAGCGCCTCTTCCTGCATCCGGCTGATGTTGATGGCATAGGCGTCGATGGGATAGGCCGCCGCGACGGGCTCGACAACGTGGACCAGACTGAGCATGCTGCTGTCTCCGCCCACCAGTTCGCGGGCCTTGGCGATGACTTTGGCGGATTCATTGGACAGGTCGATGGCAATCAGAACGTTCTTGTAGGTGCTCATGACGGGATTCCTCTTGAGTGGCCTCCGGCAGGTGCCGGAAGTGGCCATGAATCGAGTGTAATCGACAAGCACCTGCCATTAGAAGCGGCACGGGCCCAGCCTTTGACATGCCTCAAAGATAGGGCGAGAACAGCCACGCGAGGGAGTCCCGGAGCTGCTCCAGCAGCGGACGCTTGCTGATTTCGTCCTCCATCAGCGGGTGCGAGAGTGCCTTGCGGCCCTCGAAGTAAGTCGCCAGCTGCGCATTCACGGGAGCACTGAACAGCTCCACGCCCAGCTCGTAATTCAAGCGCAGACTGCGCGGATCCATGTTGGCCGAGCCGATCAGCGAGTAATTCGAGTCGATCAGCAGCAACTTGCTGTGGATGAAGGGTGGCGGCTGGTAGTGGATGGGGATGTCGTTCGCGAGCACCTGCCGCAGGATGTTGAGCGAGGCCCAGTGGGCCGGCTTGATGTTGTTGACGCCCGGCAGCAGGATCTGCACGTCGACACCGCGAAGCCGCGCGCCGATCAGGGCGCCGATCAAGTCCAGGCCAGGCAGAAAATAGGGCGTCATGATCCACACCCGCTGCTGCGCCGCACTGATCACGCCGATCATCAGATCATTGAGACGGTCGAGCGCCTTGTTGGGGCCGTCCAGCACCAGCCGGCTCCACACCGGGGCATCCGGGCGTGGCGGATTGGTGTGGGTGAAGGGGCGCAGATCGCGCGTCTCCTTGCAGTAATGCCAGTCGCGGCGGAAGGCCCATTCCAGTTCATCGACAATGCGCCCGCGCAGCCGGAAGTGGATGTCCAGCACGCGGTGAGGGCTGTCGGTGCGCCCCGCCAGGTGACGGTCGCCGATGTTGGCTCCGCCGGTGAAGGCAAAGTCATTGTCGATGATCAGCAGCTTGCGGTGGCTGCGCAGGTTCAGGTTCAGGGCCGGCGGGTACAGCGTCACGGGGTTGAAGCGCGTGAACTCCAGCCCGCACCTCTTCAGCACGGGGCCAATGCGCCCGGCGCTCAGCCACTCGCCCATGCCGTCGATGATCACCTTGACCTCCAGTCCCCGGTCGCGTGCCGCGCATAACGCATCGACAAATTGCGCCCCCGTGTTGTCCCGGTCGAACAGATAGGTGTAAAGCAGCACCTTGTGGCGCGCCTGGGCGATGGCTTCCAGCATGGCGGGATACAGCGCTTCGCCATTCTCCAGCACCAGCACCTCGTCGCAGGCGGTCAGGCCCTTGCCCACCACGTTCTCACCGACCAGCGACAGCGGACGGAACTGCGTGCCGCTGGGCGTAGGGAACGTGCCTGTCGCGTCCTTGGGCAGCTTGGTGATGTAGTGGCGGCGCGCCGCGGCGTTCACGCGGTTGATGCCGAAGATCAGATAGAGGATCGGCCCACCCAGGGGCAGGCTCATGCACACGGCAATCCAGCCGAAGGCGGCGCGGGAATCGCGCTTGTTGAGCAGTGCATGGGCTGACGCCAGCAGCGAGATGACCAGCAGAACGGGCGGGGCAATCCAGAGCAGGGCCGTAGTCGTGTTCATGAGGCCCGCTCCGTGATCACAGAGGTCTGGGGCACCACTGGAGTGAATTCCAGCAGCAGGTCTGTTACCAGCGCCCGGTGGTCGGAAAAATTGCGCCAGTGCTCCCCGGCGATGCTGCGGCAGTGGCCGATGCGCAGCCCGCGCACATAGATGCGGTCCATGGCCAGGAGTGGCAGAAAGGCAGGATAGGTGCGTGCAGGCTTGCCCATGATGGCCTCGTGCACTTCTTCCACGCCCAGGGCGTCGACAAGGCGGCGGTGCCCCTGCAGGCGCCAGTCATTGAAGTCGCCGGCCAAAATCAGCGGCTCGTCCGGCCCCACCGTGCGGGTGATGTGTTCTATCAGATGCGCGATCTGCAGCTGCCGCTCGCGCTCGAACAGCCCCAGATGCACGCAGATCAGGTGCAGGCCGCCCTCGATGGTGCCGTGCAGGAAGCCGCGCTGCGAGAAACTCAGGATCGACGCGTCGATGTTGTCCCAGCGCACGAAGGGCAGCTCGCTGAGTATGGCGTTGCCGTGATGCCCGTGCTGGTAGATGGCGTTCTTGCCGTAGGCATGGTGCGTCCACACCGTGTCGGCCAGATATTCCAGCTGCGTTTGCGAAGGCCAGGCCCGCACGTTCTTCTGGTGGCGGGCATTGGCGCCAATCACTTCCTGCAGAAACACGATACTGGCGCCGCTCTCGCGCAGGCACTCACGAATCTTGCTCAGCACAAAGCGCTTGGGGCCCAGGGCGAAGCCTTTGTGGATGTTGAGGCTGAGGACGCGGAATTCGTGGGGGGGCACAGGACAGCTCGTCTGATGGGATTGCTGCTGATCTTATCTGAAAGTGCGGCGTGAGGTGAGGCAGTGTTGGTATCCAGTGCAAGCGTCCTTGCGGAGAGCAACGCGTACCACCAGCACAGCAACTTTTCCGTCATCAATGTTGCAGATAATGCGCCAGGCCCGGACGCGATAACGCCACAATCCGGCACGAAGCGCGTCACGTTGGCCGCCCGCTGGTCCAGCAATTTCTGGCCGCGAACAATGTAAAAAGCCTTGATTGTCAATATTTTGCGAAATGCCAAGTGCTGTGCCGGGCGAATTCCACCACTTGCAGGCCGTGTGCTACCATGGCCGCCCCTGTCGCCCCCGGAGTGAGCAGCGCCATCATGACTGAAATTCTGGACGCCTATGTGTACGACGGCGCACGCAGCGCCTTCGGTCGTCAGGGAGGTGCGCTGGCAGCACTGCGCCCCGATGACCTCCTCGCCCATGTTCTCAAGACGCTCGTGGCTCGCAACGCCCTTCCCGGCGCGGCCTATGAAGACGTCATCATCGGCAACACCAATCAGGCCGGCGAAGACTGCCGCAATGTGGGCCGCTTCGCTGCGCTGCTGGCCGGACTGCCCGCCAGTGTGGGCGGGCTGACCGTGAACCGGCTGTGCGGCTCGGGCCTGGCGGCGGTGCTGGACGCCGCGCGGGGGGTGAAGTGCCGCGAGGGCGGGCTGTTCATCGCGGGTGGCGTGGAGTCCATGAGCCGCGCGCCCCTTATCCTTTCCAAGGCCACCAGTGCCTATGACCGCGGCCAGCAGCTGGCCGACAGCACCCTGGGGGCCCGCTTCACCAACCCGCGTTTCGCCGCCGCCTTCGGCAGCGACACCATGCCCCAGACAGCCGACAACATCGCCCGCGAGCTGGGCATCTCCCGCGTCGACAGCGATGCTTTCGCGGCTCTTTCCCAGGCCCGCTATGAACTGGCGCGCGTCGCCGGGTTCTTTCAGGGCGAGATCATCCCCACCGAGGTGCCCCAGGGGCGCAAGCAGCCGCCGCTGGTCGTCAGTGAAGACGAGCATCCGCGTCCGGAGTCCACGCTGCAGGCCCTGGAGCGTCTTTCGCCACTGTTCGACGGCGGTGTGGTGACGGCGGGTAATGCCTCGGGCATCAACGATGGCGCCGCCGCGCTGATCATTGGCAATCGCGCCATCGGCGAAGCCCGCGGCGCGCGGCCACGGGCTCGTCTCGTGGCTGGCGCCATTGCCGGAGTGGAGCCACGACTGATGGGCCTGGGCCCGGTGTTCGCCGCGCGCAAGGCGCTGGCTCGTGCCGGACTGACCCTGGGCGATATGGATGTCATCGAGATCAACGAAGCGTTTGCCACCCAGGTGCTGGGCTGTCTGCGGCAACTGGGCATCGACTTTGCCGACCCGCGTGTCAACCCCAATGGCGGGGCCATCGCCGTGGGTCACCCGCTGGGGGCCTCGGGCGCCAGGCTGGTGCTTACCGCGCTGCGGCAGCTGGAACGCACGGGCGGGAATTTCGCGCTGGTGAGTCTGTGTATCGGCATCGGTCAGGGAGTGGCCGTGATTATTGAACGACTCTAGGAAAACACGCACGACAACACTCACACGCGTGAAAAGGGGGGCACTCATGTCCAGCGTGGTCAGTTACGAACTCATCGACAGCATTGGCGTCATCACCGTCAACAATCCACCCGTGAACGCGCTCTCCCAGGCGCTGCGGCAGGGACTGCTCGACGCGATCACCGCCGCCCAGAAGGATGCCAGCGAGGGGCTGGTGCTGCTGTGCGCCGGCCGCACCTTCATTGCCGGGGCTGACATCACCGAGTTCGGCAAGCCGCCCCTGGCGCCGTTCCTGCCCGACGTGCTGGCCGCGCTGGAGAACTCCCGCAAGCTGATCGTGGCGGCCATTCACGGCACGGCCCTGGGTGGCGGTTTCGAGACCGCGCTGACCTGTCATTACCGCTGCGCCGTGCCCTCTGCCAGGGTGGGCCTGCCGGAAGTGAAGCTGGGCCTGCTGCCCGGCGCCGGGGGCACGCAGCGTGTGCCGCGTCTGGCCGGTGTGAAGGCTGCGCTGGAGATCATCACCAGTGGCAATCCCCTGAGTGCCGCCGAGGCAGCCGACCTGAACCTGATCGACGAAGTGCTGCCGGACGAGAATCTGCGCGAGAGCGCCATCGCCTATGCCCGCGACCTGGTGGACTCTGGCGCCCTGCTCAAGCGCGTGCGCGACATCACCCTCAATGCCCACACGCTGGAACCCGGCTTCTTCGACAACTACCGGCGCAAGCTGGCCGAACGCGCCCGCGGGCAGATTGCGCCCGACCGCATCGTGAGTGCCGTGGAAGCCGCCGTGAACATGCCGATGGATCACGGGCTGATTCGTGAGCGCGACCTGTTCCTGGAGCTGCTGAACTCTTCCGAGTCCCGTGCCATGCGGCACATTTTCTTCGCCGAGCGCGAAGCAGCGAAGATCAAGGACTTGCCGGCCGACACGCCGGTGCGGGACATCCGGCGCGTCGCCATCATCGGCGGCGGCACCATGGGCGGCGGCATCGCCATGTGTTTCGCCAATGTGGGCGTGCCGGTCACGCTGCTGGAGATCGGTCAGGAGGCACTGGAACGGGGCCTGGGCATCATCCGCAAGAATTACGCGATCACCGTGCAGAAAGGCAGGATGAGCGAAGCCGAGATGCAGCAGCGCCTGCAGCTGATCACCGGCAGCACGGCCTATGAGGACCTTGCCGACATGGACCTGGTGATCGAGGCAGTGTTCGAGAACCCTGACGTGAAGAAGGAGGTGTTCCGCAAGCTGGACGCCGTGTGCAAGCGCGGCGCCATCCTGGCCTCGAACACGTCGTACCAGAACATCGACGACATCGGCGCCGTGACCAGCCGGCCCCAGGACGTGCTGGGCATGCACTTCTTCAGTCCGGCCAATGTGATGAAACTGCTGGAAGTGGTGCGCGGCGAAAAGACGGCGAACGACGTGCTGGCCACGGCCATGCAGGTGGGCCGCAAGATCGGCAAGGTCTGTGCGCTCTCACGCGTGTGCTATGGCTTTATTGGCAACCGCATGCTTGAGGGCTACGGGCGTCAGGCGCACATGCTGCTGCTGGACGGCGCCAGTCCTGCCCAGGTGGACGCCGCCGCCGAGGCTTTCGGCATGGCCATGGGCCCGCTGGCGATGAGCGATCTGGCCGGCCTGGACATCGGCTACAAGGCGCGGCAGGCCCGCGAGGCGGTGGGGGAAGTGATTGATCCGGCCACCCATTGTGTGGGCTCGGCGCTGGTGGAATTGGGACGACTGGGCCAGAAATCCGGCGCGGGCTATTACCGTTACGACCCGCAGACCCGCGCCCGCCAAAGTGACCCCGAGGTGGATGCGCTGATCCGCGCACATGCTGACAGGCTGGGCATCGTGCGCCGCGAGATCAGCCAGGACGAGATCGTCGCGCGGCTGTTCTATCCGCTGATCAACGAGGGCGCGCTGATCCTGGAAGAGGGCATAGCGCAGCGCCCGGGCGACATCGACATCGTGTATGTGTTCGGCTATGCGTTCCCGAGCGCGAAGGGCGGGCCAATGTTCTTCGCGGACGAGGTGGGTCTGAAGTCCGTGTACGACACCATCGTGCGGTTCGGCAGGGAGCTGGGCGAAGAGTACTGGAAGCCGGCGCCCTTGCTGGAGAGGCTGGCGCGCAGTGGAAGCACCTTCTCTGAGTGGGACGCAAACCGGTAGGGGGTGGGGGC
>Ga0255139_1000108_pt1 | contig 29645 bp, 21 predicted proteins | sample Law_Colum_RepB_8_FD_188549 | JGI IMG/M metagenome (GOLD analysis project Ga0255139, IMG submission 188549) | Freshwater microbial communities from St. Lawrence River, New York, United States - Law_Colum_RepB_8d | ecosystem: Environmental > Aquatic > Freshwater > River | place: USA: New York...
AGCCCAAAAACAGTCCCAACTGGGCCCAAATGGTTGGAAATCGGCAATGAATCCAGAGCTGGTTTCACCATATGAACGTTCACGCATCAACTCGCGCTTGGGCGGGGGTTATGCAGACCATCCCTAGGTGCGGTTAATCACCGTGACCAGTCCTTTTCTCCAGTTTGTTGATTCGGGGTTAGCTATCCCCCCATTTCGCTCAAATACCGGGCCTTAAAGTATCTTTACCGCAATCGCTAACTGCTACTTTTATTCTAATTAAGGTTTTGCCTAAATTCAAGCGAATTGTCGCGAATTCGTAAAGCTTATTTTGTGTTAATAAAAAATATCAAATAAATCAATAACTTAGAAAGTGAATATTTATATTAATTAACCAATAACCATTTGAATTTCAGGGTTAAAAGGCCAGTTTTGCAAGTGCTTCGTGACTATGTTGAATTGTCAGGTGGTGGTAATGGGCTTCAATCATTCGAACGCTAGTGCCTGCGAGTTTCGCCACGGTCAACACATCAAGGCCAGCATTTAAAAGGGCGGTAATGGTGGTGTGTCGTATCGCATAAAGGGTCACGGCGCTATGTTGTTTGCCTTTTTCATCGATAGACAATTCAAGGCCAGCAGCCACGGCGGCACGTTGTACGGGCTTTTTCCATGCGTCTTTGTCCCAGCTTGCAGCGCCAGCACGGGCAATCAATGGGGCATCAGGTGTCTTTAATCGGGCTTGTTCGGCAAAGAATGCGATTGTTTGCTGGGGCAGGTGCAAAACCCTTGACCCTGTTTTGTCCTTTGGAATCTTGAGCGTGCAGGTCTTAACGTCCAAATCCTTGACGGTCAGTGCAGCCATGGCACCGGGTCGCAGTGGCACCAGCGCCAGCGCCTTGATAAGCACGCCCACATCAGGGTCAGCGGCATCAATCAAACGGGTCAATTCCTCGCGGGTCAATATCACTTGACGGCTTTTGTCAGCCTTTGGAATAGGCTTTAACGTCTTTGACCATGGCAGGCTTGAAGCGGTAAACCCTTCCTTTGCAGCATGATTCAGGGCGGCTCTAAAGCACGTCACGTCACGGTTTAGCGTTGAGGGTGTGCGTGGTTGCCCCCGGTTAGGTCCGCTGGCGCTGGGTGTGTCTTTCAGTGTTTGCAGCCACTTTTTAATCTGTCCGGCGGTCAGCTTCTTTAATTCAGTCCCAGCCAAACCCGCATCATTCAGCACATAAGCATTTAGGCGGCGCTCAATGTCACGGGCGGCAGTCTCACCCTTATGGGCCTTGACGTGTTCCACGTACAGCCTGCAAGCGTCCTTGATGGTGTTCACGTCCATCGATTCGCCTTGAAGCTCCCTTAGCTTGGCGCTGGCACGTTCGGTCAGCAGCTTGTTTGCTTGTTCCACGGCCTGGGCATACCGTTGGTGGTTAGGTGTGTCAGCAAGGTCACCCAATGAAAATTGGACCTGATTTAGAGTGTCAGGCTCTCTATAGCGCAGCAACCATGTCCCCCCGGCGGTAGTCATTTTTCGATAACCAATGAATGCGCCAGTACCAATTTTTGACCAATAGGGGGGACGCCTCGCGGCTAATCGTTCCCGTTCGGATACAGCTTGAATGTTCGCCATGGTTGTCCCTTGAATTCCTAGGTGTCTAAAAAGTACTCAAAACCTAGGTGAATTCTAGCGACTTCAAAAGTATCGGTAAATCAATGTCTTATAGCTATTTTGAAGTCGTATGGGTTCGTAAAAATGCACTTTCCCAGCCTTGACATGGTGGGGGTCGCTAGTTCGAATCTAGTCGCGCCTACCAAATTCGGTAGGGAAAACAAGCACTTAGCGGAAACGCTCGGTGCTTTTTTTCGTGTGTTGTTGTTTGGGTCCGCCCAGCGGACCCACCCTGTTTCGGGCCAAAGCGGCCCGCATTTTCAGGCAGCCACCATGCCCTGATGCCGCAGCAGGGCTTCCAGACTGGGTTCCCGGCCTCGGAAGGCTTTGAACGATTCGAGTGCCGGGCGGCTACCGCCTGCTTCCAAAATCGCTTGGCGGTACAGGCGACCGGTTTCCACGCTGGGCGTGCCGTCGGCAGCAGCTGTTTCTTCAAACGCGGCGTAGGCATCGGCGCTCAGCACTTCGGCCCATTTGTAGCTGTAGTAACCGGCGGCGTAACCGCCTGCAAAGATGTGGCTGAAGGTGTGGGCCATGCGGTTGAAGGCGGGCGGCTGCATCACGGCCACTTCGTCACGCACTTGGCGCAGCAATGGCATGAAGTCTTGCGCCGGGTCGTGTTCGGAATGCACCAGCATGTCGAACAAGGAAAACTCGATCTGGCGCAGGGTTTGCAAGCCGCTTTGGAAGTTTTTGGCGGCCAGCATTTTGTCGAACAGGGCGCGCGGCAGGGGTTCGCCGGTGTCCACATGGGCGGTCATGTGGCGCAGCACCGACCATTCCCAGCAAAAGTTTTCCATGAACTGGCTGGGCAACTCGACCGCGTCCCATTCCACGCCGCTGATGCCCGAGACATCGCGCTCACTCACCTGGGTGAGCATGTGGTGCAGGCCGTGGCCAAACTCGTGGAAGAGGGTGATCACGTCGTCGTGCGTGAGCAAAGCAGGCTGGCCATTCACACCTTCGGCAAAGTTGCACACCAAGTGCGCCACGGGTGTTTGCAGCACACCGGTGTCGGGGCGCTGCCAGCGGCCGCGCACGTCGTCCATCCAGGCGCCGCCGCGCTTGCCAGCGCGCGCTGGCGGGTCGAGGTAGAACTGGCCAATCAGCTTGCCATCACGTTCGATGCGGTAAAACGCCACCGCCGGGTGCCAAACGGGTGCTTGGTCGGGGCGGATGTTCACTTCGAACAGGGTTTCAATGATCTTGAACAAACCGGCCAGCACCTTGGGGGCGGTGAAGTACTGCTTGACCTCTTGCTCGCTGAAGCTGTAGCGCGCTTCTTTGAGCTTTTCAGACAAATAAGGCACATCCCAGGCGTTCAGCGCGCCGGTGATGCCCAGGGCGTTGTCGGCAAATTCGCGCAGGTCGGCCAGGTCTTTTTCGGCAAAGGGGCGGGCTTTGGCGGCCAGGTCGCGCAAAAAGCCGATGACTTTTTCGGGCGATTCGGCCATCTTGGGCACGACTGAGACCTGGGCGTAATTGTCAAAGCCCAGCAGTCGGGCTTCTTCTTTGCGCAGGGCCAGGATTTCCTGCATCAGTGCGGTGTTGTCGAAATGCTTGGCGTCTTCGGGGGCCTGGTCCGAGGCTCGGGTGACGTGGGCTTTGTACAGCTGCTCACGCAAAGCGGCGTTGTCGGCAAACTGCATCACCGGCAGGTACACCGGCATTTTCAGGGTGAGGCGGCAGCCTTCTTTGCCGTCTTTTTGGGCTGCATCGCGGGTGGCTTGCACCACATCGGCTGGCACGCCCTTCAACTGGTCTTCGCTCACATACAGCGCAAAGCTGTCGGTGGCGTCAAGTGTGTTCTCGCTGAACTTTTGCGTGATTTCGGCCAGCCGTTCCTGAATGGCGGCGTAGCGCTCTTTGGCCGCGCCTTGCAGCTCGGCGCCGCCCAGCACAAAGCCGCGCAGGGCGTTTTTGTGGGCTTGTTTTTGTTCAATGTTGAGGCTGGCGGGGTCAATCGCTTTGTACTTGGCATACAGACGTTCATCGCTGCCCAGGCGTGTCCAGAACTCGGTCACGCGGGGCAGGGCAGCGTTGTAGGCGGCGCGCAGCTCGGGCGTGTCGGCCACGCTGTTGAGGTGGCTGACCGCGCCCCAGGCCAGGCCCAAACGCTCGGTGCTCACGTCCAGAGTTTTGGAGATGGCCGTCCAGTCGGTCGGAAAGTCGGCGGCGGTCACTTTTTCCAGTGCTTGGTCGGCTGCAGCCAGCAGCACGTCCATGGCCGGTGCCACATGTTCAGGGGCGATGCGGTCAAACAGGGGCAGGCCGGAGGTGTCGAGCAAGGGATTGGTCATGATTTTCCTGGTGTGGGGCCATCAAGGATAGCGGTTTGGAGGCATGGATCCCGGGTTAAGCCCGGGATGACTTATGACTTGCGGGCCTTGTTTCAGGGGCAAACCCGAGGTGACCCATTACTTGGAGGTGCGTTCGGCCGCTTCAAGGGTGTTGACCAGCAGCATGGTGATGGTCATGGGGCCGACGCCACCGGGCACGGGGGTGATGTAATCGGCGACTTGTTTGACGCCTTCAAAGTCCACGTCGCCGCACAGCTTGCCTTCGTCGTTGCGGTTCATGCCCACATCCAGCACCACCGCGCCGGACTTGACCATGTCGGCGGTCAGCACGTTGCGCTTGCCCACGGCGGCCACGATCACGTCGGCTTGTAGCGTCATGGCTTTCAGGTCGGGCGTGGCGCTGTGGCAAATGGTCACAGTGGCGTTCTTTTGAAGCAGCATCAGCGCCATGGGTTTGCCCACAATGTTGCTGCGGCCAATGACCACGGCGTGCTTGCCGCGCAGGTCGTAGTTGATGGATTCGAGCATCTTCATGCAGCCATAAGGCGTGCAGGGCCAAAAACCCGGCATACCGGTCATGAGTGCGCCCGCGCTGGCGATGTGAAAACCGTCCACGTCTTTCGCCGGGCTGATGGCCTCGATCACCTTTTGCGCATCGATGTGTGCGGGCAAGGGCAGCTGCACCAGGATGCCGTGAATGGCCGGGTCGTTGTTCAGCGCTTCGACGCGGGCCAGCAGGTCGGCCTCGGTCATGGTCGCTTCGTATTTCTCCAGCACCGAGTGCAGGCCGCTGTCTTCGCAGGCCTTGACCTTGTTGCGCACATAAACCTGGCTGGCCGGGTTATCGCCCACCAGCACCACGGCCAGGCCCGGAGTGATGCCTTTGGCCTTCAGGGCCTGGGCACGGGTGGCGACTTCAGTGCGCAGTTGTTTGGACAGGGCGTTGCCGTCGATGATTTGGGCGGTCATGTGTAAAAACTCGAAAAAAGTCAGTGAAAAAATGCAAAACGCCCGGCAGGTGCGGGCGTTTCGGTCAGGGGTGGTCGGATCAGGCCTTGGGTGCGTTTTGCCCCAGCGCGATCTTGAGCAGGTCGGCCACGGTGTTGGCGTTGAGCTTTTCCATGATGTTGGCGCGGTGCGCCTCCACCGTCTTGATGCTGATGCCCAGATCGTCGGCGATCTGCTTGTTCAGGCGGCCGGCGACGATGCGCTCCAACACCTGCGCTTCGCGCCCCGTCAGCTTGGACAGCAAGGCGTCTCGGCTGGCCGCTTGCTGGTAGTCGGCAAACGAGTCACGGGCTTCGTCCAGCATGCGCTCGACCAGGCCCAGCAGTTCTTCTTCCTTGAAAGGCTTCTGGATGAAGTCCATTGCGCCTTTTTTCATGGTGTTCACGGCCATGGGCACATCGCCGTGGCCCGTGATGAACACGATGGGCAGGGGGGATTTGCGCTCGATCAGGCGGTCTTGCAATTCCAGACCGGTCATGCCCCCCATGCGGATGTCGGCGATCAGGCAGGCCACTTCACGGGGGTCGTAGCGGCTGATGAAGGATTCGGCACTGTCAAAGCAACGCACCCGGTAGTCCTTGCCTTCGAGCAGCCACTGCAAGGAATCGCGCACCGCTTCGTCATCGTCCACAACGTACACAGTGCCTTTTTTGGGAATCAAGCTCATTCATTTACCCCGTGGGTTGTTATGTGGTCAAAGCGACTTCGACCGGAATCCAGAAGGAGAACCTGCAACCGGTCACCTCGCCGGCATTGTAGAGGTTCTCCGAGACGATCCTTCCCTGGTGGGATTCGATGATGCTGCGGCACAAATTCAGACCGATCCCCATGCCTTCGACCTTGGTAGAGAAAAAAGCCTCATAGACCCTTTCTGTGTCTTCTGCGGGCAAACCCAGACCGGTGTCGGTGACTGAAAATTCAACCACCGACTGGTCGTCGACTTGCTTGGGCACGATGCGCAATTCGACCTGGCGCTGCCCAGCGGGACGGTTGGCGTTGTCAATCGACTCTGCAGCGTTTTTCATCAGGTTGATCAAGACCTGTTCGATCAGGATCGGGTCCACCAAGAGCTGGGGCAGGCGAGCGGCCACGTGGTGGGTCAGGCGCACGTTGCGTCTGCGCATCTCGATTTCGGCCAGCTCCAGCGATTCGTTCACCATGGCCGACACATCGGACAAGGTGCGGTTGGGCTCACTGCGCTTGACAAAACTGCGGATGCGCAAAATGATTTGCCCGGCCCGCTGGGCTTGCCTGGCGGTTTTGTCCAGGGCCGACAGCAGGTCTTCTTCTTTGACTTGCTGGGACTTGATGCGCGAAATCATCCCGCTGCAGTAATTGCTGATGGCGGTGAGTGGCTGGTTCAATTCGTGTGCCACGCTGGAGGCCATCTCGCCCATGGTGATCAGGCGACTGGCGTTTTGGGCGCGTTCGGCTTGTTGGGCTGCCAGCTCTTCGGCCTGACGGCGCGGGGTGATGTCGCTGGCAATCACCATCTGCGCCAATCGCCCATCGGCCCAGTTGATGTAGCGCGAGCGCACCTCCAGCCATTTGCCCAGTTCAGAGACAAAGATCTCTGAGTTTTCGGATTTCGCCACCGTCAGGCTTTCGGTGGGCAGGCCTGCCATTTCGTCGACATCGTCCAATTCGTCAGAATGTTCGCTGGCACCCGCTTGCTGAACGAGGCGAAGGTGGCCCACGGTGTTCTGGCCAAACCAGAGCCGGTACAGCTTGTTGGCAAACAGCAGCTCTTCGCTGCCCAGGGGGGCCACCGACACAGAAGCGTCGAGTGCCTCCAGCACGATGGTGAAGCGCTCGTGCGAGCTGGCCAGCTGTTCCCGAATCCGGTTGGGCTCGGTGATGTCGGTCATCGAGGTCATCCAGCCGGTTTGCTTGCCGGTCGCATCGATCAAGGGCGACACGTACATGCGGGCATCAAAGATCTGGCCGCTTTTGCGTTTGACCCGCACCTGAAAGCCGCCTGCCGAGTGCTGGCCGCTGATTTCTTCTTCCAGGCGCTTCATCAGCAATTCGCGGTCCTGGTCGGGCCAATAGGGAAAAGGGGCGACGGCCCCCACCAGATCGGACTCGCTCCAGCCTGTCATTTGGCAAAAGGCGGGGTTGACGTAGGTGATGCGTCCACGCAAGTCCAGTGCGCGCATGCCCGTCAGCATGGAGTTTTCCATGGCGCGGCGAAAATTGGTTTCAGCCACCAGGGCTTTTTGGGCCTGAATGCGCCTGCGTGTATGACGCCAGTTGCCGATCAGCATCCAGGCCGTCATCACGCTCAAGACACTGACCAACCAGAACAAGCCGCTCCCCACCAAGCCTTGTGAAGTGCGCCAGGCTTGGGCCCGCAAAATCAGGTCATTGCCAACAGGGGAGACCGGCACTTCGTAATCGTTGTTGGGTGTGTCGCTGCCAGGCAACAAGCGCCACAAGGCAATCCGGCCCGGAATGGTCTGTCCGGCCAGCAAATGCCCTTTGCTGTCTTGCAGGGCAACTGCGTACTTGGCCAGCACCTCGGTGGGAATGCCGTAGCGCAGCAGCCCTTCCATGGTGTATTCCGCCAGAATGACGCCGCTGAATCGTCCTTGGTCATTGCTTAATGGCGTGTGCAACTGCAGCACCGCGAGTTGGGCGTCTTTGTCTGTGTCGGTGTCGATCTGGCCGTAAATGGGCTGCATCAAGTCACGGGCCAGGCTGAAGTGGCTTTCGGTTTCTCCCACTTTGAGTACCGTGCCGGCACGCAAGCGCTGGCTGGGCGAAATGCTGGACACGCTTTGGTTGGCCATGATGCGCCTGCGGTCATCGATCCATGTCAGTGACAAAAACTCGGGGTATTGCTGTACCAAGGCTTCAGCACGGGACAAAAACTGATCGGTGCGTATCTCCTTGTTGGACACATCGCGCGCCAGGCGCATGACCTGTTCCTGCCGCTCCAGCAAGCGCATGCGCAAGCGCTGCTGTGCGTATTCCACATCGCGTTTGATGGCTTCTTGTTCGCGCTCGATCTCTTCGACGCGCAGGTACCAGAATGCACTGGCAATGGCGGCCAAAAAAAGCACCACGGCGACCACCGGGGCCAGGTTGGCGTAGCGGTCTTGTCTGTTGGGGGATTGGCGATGCCACCACGAGCGCCACCAAGCCCATGGCCCGACCTGGGTCACCACCGATGCTGCTTTGTTCAATTCCATGTCTTGAGTTTAGGGGACAAGCCTTCTGCCTTTGACTTGATCCGGGATTGCCAATACTTGAAAACAGGCATTAAATTTTGCATTATGAAATTGAAAAGCACAATTTGAAAAATGAGAAAAAATATGTGAAAATTCAGGCATCATTTGTCAACAACAACCAACAGGAGACACGCATGACAGCGGCAACACCACAACAGCCGGCTCGGGATCTTGACGCACAAGAGACCCGCGAATGGATGGACGCCCTGTCCGCCGTGATTGACAAAGCGGGCCCCGAGCGCGCCCACTTTTTGCTGGAAGAACTGCTCGAAGAAGCCCGCCAGCACAGCATCGACATGCCGTTCTCGGCCACCACCGGCTATGTCAACACCATCGAGCCGAACCATGAGGCCCGTTGCCCCGGCAACATCGAGATCGAAGAACGCCTGCGCGCGTATATGCGCTGGAACGCCATGGCCATGGTCGTCAAGGCCAACCGCCACAACCCCGAAGACGGCGGTGATTTGGGCGGTCACATCGGCTCGTTCGCTTCGCTGGCCCACATGTTTGGTGCCGGTTTCAACCATTTCTGGCACGCCGAGAGCGAAAACCACGGTGGCGATTGCCTCTACATCCAGGGCCATGTGTCGCCCGGCGTTTATGCCCGCGCCTATCTGGAAGGCCGCCTGACCGAAGAGCAGTTGCTCAATTTCCGCCAGGAAGTGGACGGCAAAGGCCTGTCGAGCTACCCGCACCCCAAGCTGATGCCCGAGTTCTGGCAGTTCCCCACTGTGTCGATGGGCCTGGGCCCATTGATGGCGATCTACCAGGCCCGCTTCTTGAAGTACCTGCACGCCCGTGGCATTGCCAACACCGAAAACCGCAAGGTCTGGGTGTTCTGCGGCGACGGCGAGATGGACGAAGTCGAATCTCTGGGCGCGATTGGCCTGGCCGCTCGCGAGAACCTGGATAACCTGATTTTTGTCGTCAACTGCAACCTGCAGCGCCTGGATGGCCCGGTGCGCGGCAACGGCAAGATCGTGCAAGAACTCGAAGGCGAATTCCGCGGCTCCGGCTGGAACGTCATCAAGCTGCTCTGGGGCAGCGAGTGGGACAGCCTGCTGGCCCGCGACAAAGATGGCGCACTGCGCAAGCTGATGATGGACACGCTGGACGGCGACTACCAGGCCTTCAAAGCCAACGACGGCGCTTATGTGCGCAAGCATTTCTTTGGCCGCGACCCCCGCACGCTGGAGATGGTGGCCCACCTGTCCGACGACGACATCTGGAACCTCAAGCGCGGTGGCCATGACCCCCAAAAGGTCTATGCCGCTTACCACGAGGCCGTGAACACCAAGGGCCAGCCCACCGTGTTGTTGATCAAAACCGTTAAAGGTTTTGGCATGGGCAAAGCGGGCGAGGGCAAAAACACCGTCCACCAGACCAAGAAGCTGACGGACGATGACATCCGTTACATGCGCGACCGCTTCAACCTGCCGATTCCGGACAGCGAGTTGCCCAATATTCCTTTCTACAAGCCTGCAGAAGACACGCCCGAAATGCGTTACCTGCACGAGCGCCGCAAAGCGCTGGGCGGTTACTTGCCCAAGCGCCGCGTCAAGGCTGAAGAAAACTTCACCGTGCCGTCTTTGGAAACTTTCAAGGCCGTGATGGAGCCCACCGCCGAAGGCCGTGAAATCTCCACCACCCAGGCGTATGTGCGCTTCCTGACCCAGCTGCTGCGCGACCAGGCCCTGGGCCCACGCGTGGTGCCGATTTTGGTGGACGAAGCCCGCACCTTCGGTATGGAAGGCTTGTTCCGCCAGATCGGTATCTACAACCCCGCAGGTCAGCAGTACACCCCGGTCGACAAAGACCAGGTCATGTACTACAAGGAAGACAAAGCAGGTCAGATCCTGCAAGAAGGCATCAACGAAGCCGGCGGGATGTCCAGCTGGATCGCGGCGGCCACCAGCTACTCGACCAGCAACCGCATCATGGTGCCGTTCTACGTGTACTACTCGATGTTCGGCTTCCAGCGCATTGGCGATCTGGCCTGGGCGGCAGGCGACATGCAAGCACGCGGCTTCTTGTTGGGCGGCACATCGGGCCGTACCACTTTGAACGGCGAAGGCTTGCAGCACGAAGACGGTCACAGCCACATCATGGCCAACACCATCCCCAATTGCGTTTCGTATGACCCCACCTTCGCGCACGAAGTCGGCGTGATCCTGCACCACGGTTTGAAGCGCATGGTCGAGAAGCAAGACAACGTCTTCTACTACCTGACGCTGCTGAACGAAAACTACGCCATGCCAGGTCTGACGCCCGGCACCGAAGAGCAGATCATCAAGGGCATGTATTTGTGCAAGCCTGGCGCCGCGGGCGACAAGCGCGTGCAACTGCTGGGTTCGGGTACCATCCTGCGCGAATCGATTGCAGCACAAACCTTGCTGGCCACCGACTGGGGTATTCAGGCCGACGTGTGGAGCTGCCCAAGCTTCAACGAACTGACCCGCGACGGTCAGGACGCCGAGCGCTTCAACATGCTGCACCCACTCGAGACCCCACGCGTGCCGTTTGTCGGCCAACAACTGGCCAAGCACAGTGGCCCCGTGGTCGCATCGACCGACTACATGAAGGCCTATGCCGAGCAGATCCGTCCTTTCATTCCGAAAGACCGCACCTACAAAGTGCTGGGCACCGACGGTTTTGGCCGCTCCGACTTCCGCAGCAAGCTGCGCGAGCACTTCGAGATCAACCGCCACTACATCGTGATTGCTGCCCTCAAGGCACTGAGCGAAGAGGGCAAAGTGCCCGTCGCTCAGGTGGCCGAGGCCATCAAGAAGTACGGCATCAAAACCGACAAGATCAACCCGCTGTACGCATAAATTCGGGAGACAAACATGGCATTGGTAGAAGTACAAGTCCCGGACATCGGGGATTTTGATGAAGTGACCGTCATTGAGTTGATGGTCAAAGTGGGCGACACCGTGAAGGCCGAGCAATCGCTGATCACCGTGGAGTCCGACAAGGCCTCGATGGAAATCCCATCGAGCACCGCCGGCGTCGTCAAGGAAATGCGCGTGGCGCTGGGCGACAAAGTCAAGCAAGGCTCGGTGGTGCTGGTGGTGGAAGCCGCTGGTGTGGCCGCAGCAACAGCTGCTGCACCCGCAGGTGCCGCGGCACCTGCTGTTCCCGCCGCGGCACCTGCTCCCGTGGCCGCCCCTGTGGTCGCAGTAGCCGCTGGCCCTGTTGAAGTGCGCGTCCCTGACATCGGCGACTTCAAAGACGTGGCTGTCATCGAAGTGATGGTCAAGCCCGGCGACAACATCAAGGTCGAACAATCGCTGATCACCGTCGAGTCCGACAAAGCCTCGATGGAAATCCCGTCTTCACATGCTGGCGTGCTCAAAGAGCTCAAAGTCAAAGTGGGCGACACGGTCAACATTGGTGATCTGCTGGCTGTGCTGGAAGGCACCGTGGCTGCTGCTGCGCCTGCAGCGGCTGCTGTTGCTGCTGTTGCTGCGGCCCCTGCAGCCCTTGCCCCCGCACCAGCTGCTGCACAAACCCCAGTGGCTGCAGCTGCCGCGGCCGCGCCTGCCCACGCCCCTGGAGGGACCACGCTGGGCTTGCCCCATGCGTCGCCATCGGTGCGCAAATTCGCCCGCGAGCTGGGCGTTCCGCTCGAGGAACTCAAAGGCTCAGGCCTCAAAGGCCGGATCACCGAGGCCGATGTGCAAGCCTTCACCAAGGCCGTCATGTCGGGTGCTGCGCAAACCAAGGCGCAGGCAGCCAAGGCCCCTGCCGCTTCAGGCGGTGACGGCGCAGCATTGGGCCTGATCCCTTGGCCCAAGGTGGACTTTGCCAAGTTCGGCCCCATCGAACGCAAGGAGATGGGCCGCATCAAGAAAATCAGCGGTGCCAACCTGTTGCGCAACGCCATCATGATCCCGGCCGTCACCAATCACGACGATGCCGACATCACCGATCTGGAAGCCTTCCGCGTCTCGACCAACAAAGAGAATGAAAAGTCGGGCGTCAAAGTCACCATGCTGGCGTTCTTGATCAAGGCTTGCGTGGCCGCGCTCAAGAAATACCCAGAGTTCAACAGCTCGCTCGACGGCGATGCACTGGTCTACAAAAACTACTGGCACATCGGCTTTGCCGCTGACACGCCAAATGGTTTGATGGTTCCTGTCATCCGTGACTGCGACAAAAAAGGCGTGTTGCAAATCAGCCAGGAAATGGGCGAGCTGGCCAAGAAAGCCCGCGACGGCAAACTCGGTCCCGCAGAGATGACCGGCGCAACCTTCACCATCTCCAGCCTCGGTGGCATCGGTGGTAAGTACTTCACGCCCATCATCAATGCGCCCGAAGTGGCCATTTTGGGTGTGTGCAAGAGCACCATGGAACCCGTCTGGGACGGCAAGGCTTTCCAGCCCCGCCTGATGCTGCCCCTGTCGTTGACATGGGACCACCGCGTCATCGACGGCGCCGCAGCGGCACGCTTCAACGCGTTCTTGGGTCAAATCCTCAGCGACTTCCGTCGCGTTCTTCTCTAAGGATTTGATATGGCAATGATTGATATCCAAGTTCCAGACATTGGCGACTTCGACGAAGTGGCCGTGATCGAGTTGTTGGTCAAAGTGGGCGACACCGTCAAAGCTGAACAATCGCTCATCACCGTGGAGTCCGACAAAGCGTCGATGGAAATCCCTTCCTCCCACGCTGGCGTGGTGAAGGAGCTCAAAGTCAAGCTGGGCGACAAGGTCAAGCAAGGCTCGGTCGTGCTGGTGCTGGACGGCGAGGGCGCTGCGGCGGCCCCAGCCGCTGCACCGGCTACGGCTGCCGCACCTGCTGCTGCGCCTGTCGCTGCCGCTCCTGCACCAGTGGCCTCCAGCTTCGGTGGCTCGGCAGACATCGAGTGCGACGTACTTGTGCTCGGCGGTGGCCCCGGCGGCTACTCGGCAGCCTTCCGCGCTGCCGATCTGGGCCTCAAGGTCGTGATCGTTGAGCGCTACGCCACCCTGGGCGGCGTGTGCCTGAACGTGGGTTGCATCCCCTCCAAAGCCTTGCTGCACGTCGCAGCGGTGATGGACGAAGTGGCGCACATGGCTGACCTGGGTGTGGACTTCGGTGCACCCGCCGTCAACATCGACAAGCTGCGCGGCCACAAAGAAAAAGTCATCGGCAAACTCACCGGCGGCTTGGCGGCCATGGCCAAGATGCGCAAGGTCACCACCGTGCGCGGCTTGGGCCAGTTCGTGGGTGCGAACCACCTCGAAGTGTCTGAGACCAGCGGTACAGCGCAAGAGCAAACGGGCAGCAAAAAAGTGATCGCGTTCAAGCGCGCCATCATCGCCGCAGGCTCGCAAGCCGTGCGTTTGCCTTTCATGCCCAACGACCCACGCGTGGTCGACAGCACGGGTGCTTTGGAACTCAAAGAAGTGCCCAAGCGCATGCTCATCTTGGGCGGCGGCATCATCGGCCTGGAAATGGGCACGGTTTACAGCACGCTGGGCGCACGCCTGGACGTGGTGGAAATGATGGACGGCCTCATGCAAGGCGCTGACCGCGACTTGGTGAAGATCTGGCAAAAGATGAACGCCAAGCGCTTTGACAACATCATGCTCAAGACCAAGACCGTGTCCGCACGCGCCTTGCCCGAAGGCATTGAAGTCACGTTTGCACCCGCAGAAGAGGGCGGCACAGCCCCCGCGCCGCAGGTGTACGACCTTGTGTTGCAAGCCGTGGGCCGCACGCCCAACGGCAAAAAACTCGCCGCTGAAAAAGCAGGCGTGGCGGTGACCGACCGCGGCTTCATCAACGTCGACATTCAAATGCGCACCAACGTGCCGCACATCTTTGCCATTGGCGACATCGTGGGCCAACCCATGTTGGCGCACAAGGCGGTGCACGAAGCACACGTGGCGGCTGAAGTGATCGCGGGCGAACTGCAAGGCAACAAAGAGCTGGCAGCCGCTGCGTTTAACGCACGCGTCATCCCAAGCGTGGCCTACACCGACCCCGAAGTGGCCTGGGTGGGCTTGACCGAAGACCAAGCCAAAGCGCAAGGCATCAAGGTGAAAAAGGGCTTATTCCCTTGGACGGCTTCTGGCCGCGCCATTGCCAACGGCCGCGACGAAGGCGTGACCAAACTGCTGTTTGATGATTCACCCGAGGCCCACGGCCACGGCAAGATCCTGGGCGGCGGCATGGTGGGCACGCACGCGGGCGACATGATTGGCGAAATCGCTCTGGCCATCGAGATGGGCGCAGACGCCATCGACATCGGCAAAACCATCCACCCACACCCCACGCTGGGCGAAAGCATCGGTATGGCGGCAGAAGTGGCGCATGGCAGCTGCACGGATGTGCCGCCGAGCAAGAAGTAAGCGCTTCGCGCTGCTAAACAAAGAAGCCGCCAACCTGAAAGGGTTGGCGGCTTTTTACTGGGGATGAAGGGTTGGGCGACCATCACACGCCTGCGCCATTTGTTCGCCAAGCCTCACTCAAATATTTGGAATATGGCATCTTGGCCCACACATGCCGTTGCGCCAGATCTGGACGTTATCTGTGACATATTGATCCGGCCGCTTGAAGTCTTGAGCAACATTCAAGAAATGGCTTTTTTGTAGGAGCCCACCCCTGTGGGCGATGGACGTGGAACGCGCCCTGCAAGCCATCGCCCACAGGGGTGGGCTCCTACAAAGACAGAAACATCCGCATGGCCAACAAAAATATGGCCAATTTAAACTTCATCGGGCCCGATCAAGAGGTGTCATCATTTCATTTAATGCACTTGATTTATCGGAGGCCGATGTGCCACGCACCAACACTGCATCGCGAAAACGCCCAGTTGATCTCACCTTGAGTGAAAGCTAGATCGCCAAGTACAAAGGCTTCAACAGGGCAGCCTTGTTCAGCGACCCATTCTTGAATCAATCGGCATACCCCGGGTTCACCCGGTCGACCACCCGCATCATGGCTTCAAAAAACAGGCGCTCGCGTTCGCTGCGGGGGTGGCGGTCTTGCGGGCTGGGGTTTTTGATGCGCTGGATGACCGATTCGGTCAGCACGTTCAGGGGCTGGCCGGTGCCCATGGCCAGCACTTGGGTGCGGCAGGCTTTTTCGAGTTTGTAGAGCCGGCGGTAGGCTTGTGCCACGGTGTCGCCAACCGTCATCACGCCATGGTTTTTCATGAAGAGCACTGTTTTGCCACCGCTCATGAGCTGCGACAAGCGTTCACCCTCGGACAATTCAGCGGCCAGCCCGGTGTAGTGGTCGTCGTAGGCGATGGTGCCATCAAAGAACGCCGCCGTTTGGGTGGCGGGTAGCAAGCGGTTGGCTTTGAGCATGTTCAAAGCCAGTGCCCAAGGCTGGTGGGTGTGCAGCACCACTTTGGCACCCGTGAGGCGGTGCACCGGGGCGTGGATCGATTGCGCCGACAGCTCGACCAAGCCAGTGCCTTCCAGCGTTTCGCCCGCTTCGTTGAAAACCATCATGGTGCTGGCTTTGGCTTCAGACCAGTGCACGCCAAAGGGCGAGATCAGGTACTGGTCTTCACGCCCAGGCACCATGACGGTGAAGTGGTTGTCGATGCCTTCGTCAAAGTCGTGCAGCACCGCCAAACGCAGAGCGGCGGCCAAGTGCACTTTGGCTTGCCAAACGGGGTCGTCTTGGCTGTGTGATGTGGCGTTTGCTGAGGTTGATGCGGACGACATGGGCGCTCTTTCGATGAGTGATCTGGGCTGCACTTTATGCATGTACGGCCTGCAGAACTGTCACTTGTGCGGCAAAAGGACGCGCAGCTGAAAAGCGCCTTAATGCGCCCCGAGGTAACACCCTTCAGCACGCTCAGCATCGTTCATTTCATCGCCTTCTTCGCTGCACAGCGCAGCAATCAAGGCTTGGTCCACCACCTGGCCCGGTAGCAGCAGTTCTTCATTCGTCCAGCGCTTGACCAAGTGGCCGTTGGCCACGCCGCCGTTGTGTGGGGCTTGGTAGGCGCGTCGGTGTTGCATGGTCACGCCGCTGTTGGCGTTGGCGATGAAGCGGCTTTCGCCCAAGGCCCAGGGTTCAAAGTAGGCGTTGGCGGCAGCATCCACCTGGCGAAAGTAGCTGCGTGCGCCTTCGGCGTTGAGCTTTTTGCGCACGGTGCGTGTGATGAGGCCTTGCAACTGGTCGAGTGCGGCATCGTCCATCTGGCGGATGGTGGCCAAGCTCATATCAAAACCAGTCAATGCAGGCGTGGCGGCCAACTCAGCGGGCAACACTTGAACCATGGCTTTGACCACGTCGCGGTGCGGCGCCACGGCGGTGGCCACGCCGCGCGTTTGCGGCTGGATGGGGCAGCGAATTTCAACAAAGCGCGGCTTGACGGGGCCTGTGCAGCCGTCGTGGTGGTAATACTCGCCTTGGCTCAGTCGCCCTTTGCTGGAGCGCCCGCGCACGTCACGGTAGGTGGGATGTTGGGTGTGCACATTCAGGCACACCACCAGGCCGGTGGCATCCACCAATTGGTAAAAGGCCTCGCGCCATTCGGGCAAGAGCAGTTTGTCATGCAGGTAGTCGCTGGGCGCTGCGTTTTCGTCGCCCACTTCTCCTTCGAACACCAAGACGAAGGGCTTGGGTCTGCGAACGCGCCAGTGGCGGTTGGCAAAGTGCAGCACCGAGGTAGCGGTTTCAGGATGTGTGCCGGCGCTGAGGCCTGGGGTGTCGAACATGGAGAGGGTTTGATTCAGGTCGAACTCGAACAGCGAGTTTGGTTGCGCGCGATTTTAGGGCTTCGCGGCGGCATCACTGAAAAAGCAGGTGACGTCAGTCCTGATGAATGGGTGAACCCACTTGCCGCAAGAGGGCATCCACATCACCCGGATTTTTTCTTCTTGGTCGCAGGCGCTGCCTGTGTCCAGCGCTCCAGCACGTCATAGACCGATGCGGTGTCGTCCATCGCATGACCCATGGCCATGGCGGCGTTGTAGATCGGCAAGGTGGCCGAAAACAGCGGGGCAGGGGTGTCGGTGGCTTGCAAAAGTTCTTGAATCAGCTTCATGTCCTTTTGCCAGATGCCCACTTTCATGGTGGCTTGGTCCCAGGACCGGTCTACCATCATCGGGCCGCGCACCTGCAGCATGCGTGAGCCACCTGCACCATCGGCCACCACTTTGACGATGGTGGCGGGGTCCAGGCCTGCGCGGGCGCCCATCAAAATGGCCTCGGCCGACGACACGTTGTGAATGGCCACCAGCAAGTTGGCCACCAGCTTCATGCGCATGCCGTTGCCAAAGTCGCCCACGTCGTAGCGCACGCGTGCAAAGCCTTCAAACACACCGTGCAAGGCGCGAATGGCTTTGGCATTGCCGCTGGCATAGACCGCCAAGTCGCGGGTGAGGGCCTGCGCGCCTGTGCCCGACAGCGGGCAGTCCAGCAAGGTGATGCGCTGCTTGGCCAGGGCGTCCCGGTTGCGCAGTTTGCACACCTCGGGCAAGGTGCTGGTTTCTGCGGCAATCAGACCTTTCAGGCCCGTGGCCAGCAGCTCGGCAGACACTTGGTCCAGTGCCGCTTCGCTGGGCAGCGACAGCAGCAAATGCGGGGTGTGTTGCGCCACTTCGGCCACGCTTTTGCAAGCGTGGCCACCGGCTTTTTTCAGGGCGCGGCGTGAGGCGGCGACCGGGTCGTAGCCATACACCACGAACCCGGCTTTGACCAAATTGGCCGCCATGGCCGAGCCCATGATGCCCAAGCCAATCATGCCCACCGCGGGTGGGCTGGTGTGCTCTGCGGTGCGCAAGCCTTACTCCACTTTGATGTCAAAGTCCTTGATCAGCTTGGCCCAGAACACATTGTCCGAGGTGGCCACGCTGGTCATGGCGTCGGCCGATGTGCCGGTGGGCGTCAGGCCCAAATCGCGCATGCGCGACTGGATCTCGGGCAGCTTCACAATTTTCACGATCTCGGTGTTGAGCTTGGCCACGATGTCATCGGGCGTGCCCTTGGGCGCGAAGATGCCGTGCCAGGAGCTGCCGATTTGTCCGTTCACGTCGAGCGTGGCACCAAACTCGGTCATGGTGGGCACATCGGGCAGGTTGGCAATGCGCTCGGCCCCCGAGATGGCCAGGCCTTTGACCTTGCCCGACTTGATCAGGGGAATGGCGGTGGTCGAGGCCTCAATCGACAGGCTCACCACGCCACTCATCACGTCGGGCGAGGGGTTGGTTTTGTAGGGCACATGGTTGAGCTTGATGCCCAGGCGCTGCGCCCAGGCTTCCATGGCCACATGCGGCTGCGAGCCCACGCCGAGCGAGGCGTAGTTGATTTTGCCGGGGTTGCGTTTGGCAAACTCCACCAACTCTTTCATGTTGTTGTAAGGCGTGCTGGGCGAAGCGGTCAGCACATGGGGCACCAACAGCAACTGGCTCACGGCCCTGAAGTCGCGTACAGGGTTGAATTTGGGGTTTTGGTACACGTTGGGCGCAATCGCATGGACCGCCTTGACGCTGTAAAACAGGCTATAGCCGTCGGCGGCACTGTTGCTGCCAGCTTCAGCGCCGATCATGCCGCCTGCGCCGGGACGGTTGTCCACCACCACCGGCTGGCCCATCGCCTGGCTGAGCTTGTCAGCCACCAAACGCGCCACCACATCGGGCGAAACGCCCGCCGGAAAAGGCACGATCAACTTGATCGCGCGGTTGGGGTAGCCCGCGCTTTGGGCCCAGGACGATGGTGCGGCTAAAACTGCTGCGCTCGCTGCGGCGGCCGATAAGAGGTGTCTGCGTTGCATGAGAAGGTCTCCTTGGTTGTCGATCAAATCTTGGTGTTGGCCGCGCCCTTGAGCTGCAGCATGGCGCGGGCTTCGTCCGGCGTGGCCACTTCCAGGCCCAGGCCTTCGATGATCTGCCGCGCCTGGCGCACTTGCTGCGCGTTGCTTTCGGCCAGCTTGCCTTTGCCGATCCACAGGCTGTCTTCCAGGCCCACGCGCACATTGCCCCCCAGGCTCGCGCCCATGGCCGCAATGCGCATCTGGTGACGTCCAGCGCCCAGCACCGACCATTGGTAGTCCTTGCCAAACAAGCGGTCGGCCGTGCGTTTCATGTGCATCACGTCTTCGGGGTGCGTGCCAATGCCACCCAAAATGCCAAACACCGACTGCACAAAAAAGGGCGCTTTGATCAAGCCCTTGTCCACAAAGTGCGCCAGGTTGTAGAGGTGGCCAATGTCGTAGCACTCGAACTCAAAGCGTGTCTGGTTGGCGTTGCAGGCCTTCAGCGCAAACTCGATGTCTTTGAAGGTGTTGCGGAAAATCAGGTCGCGGCTGTTTTCCAGGTGCTCACGTTCCCAGTCGTGTTTCAAATCGGTGAAACGCTCCAGCATGGGAAACAGGGCAAAGTTGAACGAGCCCATGTTGAGCGAGGCCACTTCGGGCGAAAACCGCATCGAGGGCTGAATGCGCTCGTCGATTTTCATGAAGGGCGAGCCGCCGCTGGTGAGGTTGATCACGGCGTTGGTGCCGGCCTTGATTTGCGGCAGAAATTTGGCGAATGCTTCCGGGCTTTGGTCGGGCTTGCCGGTGATCGGGTCGCGTGCATGCAGGTGAATGATGGCGGCGCCTGCTTGAGCAGCCCCCAGCGAAGCTTCGATGATTTCTTCGGGGGTGACCGGCAAGTTGGGGGACATGGATGGGGTGTGAATGGCCCCGGTGACGGCACAGGTGATGATGACTTTGGACATGCAAAACTTTCAGGCTGCTCGCAAGACACAGCGAGACACAACAGCTGGCATGCTACAAATTCAACCCATGCACGACACGCGCGTAAACCCTTGGGCACTTGCTTAAAAGTGGCAAAACTGTCGCCTCAGGAACAGCTTGAACAGGACGCGTGGGCGCACCGCTCGGTAAAAGCGGCTAATGGTCCAAGGCGTGCCAGACGCGAATCGCCGCGTAGGCATCATTGGCCGCATAGACCAGTTGCGACTCGGTCAACTGGACATTGGCCCAGTTGCTGGTTGCGGCTTTTTTGGATTTCATGAAGCGCTGCTCGAACAGCACCGCCACTGCACCTTTGACGCCCATGTCCTTGCGGTAACCGCGTTCTCGAAAGATGGTGTTGAGCTCCAAAATGCCTTGCGGCTCAATGCCCAGTTTGTGAACGATGCGCTTGCGGTCGTCGCCCAGACCAAATCCGGCTTTGACAATGCCGCTGCAGGCCAGCAATTGGGCGGCAACAGCGCGGCATTCGGGTTCGTGCAACTGAAACACCCAGGCCCGCTCGGTGGTGGACAGCTGCAGGACGTGCGGCCCGTCAGACTGTTCGCCCACGCGGAAAGTGGGCTTGGACTCGGTGTCAAAACCCCAGGCCGGGGCTTGCATCAGGGCATCCCATGCCCCCTGCGCCTGTTGGCCGGTGTTGACGAGGGTGATGCGGTCCAGGCCCAGTCGCTCAAATGGCGGAAGCAGGGCGATGGCGTCTTTGTCGGGTGTGGGGTGCTGGGTGGACATGGTGCTTTGAGAGTGATGCCCATCATAGTGGTTGCACGGGACAAGGCAGACAAAACCAAGGTGACACGCGCCTGGTGGGCCTGGCTGAATAATGTTCAGGCTTGTGGACGGTTGTATCAGTAGGGGCTCTTTTTCATCAGGAGACATGTCATGTCAATGAATTTGTTCAAAAGATTTTCCATGGTGATGGCGCTTGCGTTCTCATCAGCAGCGTGGGCCCAAGGCGTGTATCCCCAAAAACCGGTCACCTTGATCGTGCCATTTCCCGCAGGCGGTATCGCGGATTTGTCCGCCCGTGCCCTGAAAGCTTCGCTGGACAAAGCTTTGGGTCAATCGGTGTTGATTGTGAACCGGCCAGGGGCTTCGGGTGCCATTGGTGCTGCTGCGGTCGCCAATGCCAATCCAGACGGTTACACCCTGATGTACACCTTGTCCAGCGTTGCCAGTGTTCCTGAACAGGCCGTCCTGAACGGTCAAAAACCACCATTCACGCTGGAGCAATTTGTACCCGTGGCCAGGGTCACAGTGGATGTGGTCAGCCTGGTGGTGCGTGCTGACAGTCCCTATAAAACTTACCAGGATTTTGCTGCTGCATTGCGTGCCAATCCAAAGGGCATGACGTATTCGTCCAGCGGCAACTATGGCATCAGCCATTTCCCCGCTGAGATGCTGTTGGCGGCCACGCAATCCGAGGCCCGTCACATTCCATACGCCGGTGGTGCGCCCATGCTGACGGCCTTGATGGGCGGCCAGGTGGATTTCAACGTGCCCGTTCGCACACTCGCCTTGCCGCATGTTCAAAGTGGCCGCTTGCGGTATTTGGCCATGTACGGCGCCAAGCGCTGGGCGCAGGCACCCGATGTGCCTACCCTGGCGGAATTGGGTGTGCCGATTGAGTTTGTGCCGTGGACTGGTTTGTTTGCCCCTGCGGGGACACCCGCCGATGTTCTGGCCACATTGCGCAGGGCCTTGCGTGCTGCATCGCAAGACAATCAATTCGTCGAGACGGTCGGAAAGAGTTCTGCCGGTGAAATTGCCTACATGGACGGCAGCGAGCTCGAGGCCTTCTGGAAGACCGATTTGGCCCGCACATCCGTCACGATTCAGCGCATTGGACGCATCCAATGACCGCAGCGGCACCGCGAGGATTTACCTTTGACCGCAACGATGGTCGTCCGGTCCTGCCCGGTAATTTGCACACCAACCGCCAACTGGCGCAATGGCTTGATTTTTCTCAGCCGGGTCGGGTGCGCGTGTTCACGGGAAAGGTTGAACTGGGGCAGGGCATTCTGACGGCCTTGTCCATCATTGCCGCCGACGAACTCGATGTGCGTTTGGACCAAGTGCACATCGTCAGTGCCAGCACCCTGGAAGGGCCCGACGAAGGCATGACCAGCAGCAGCATTTCAGTGCAGGATTCCGGATCGGCCATTCGCCACGCCTGTGCCGAAGTGCGTTTTCTGGCCCTTCAGCAAGCGGCCAGTCACCATGGCCTGCCCGCCGATGCCTTGCGTGTGGATCAAGGGCGCATCACCGACACGCAAGGGCGTGAGCTGGGGGATTACTGGCACTGGCTCAAAAACATCAGCTTGCAGCGCGAATACGAGGGCTTGTCCCGGCCCAAGCCCATTGAAGCGCTCAAGCTGCACGGTCATGGCAAAGTCCGCCGCATTGACCTGTCAGAAAAGATCATGGGGCAGCCCCGATTCATCCACGATCTGCGTTTGCCGGGCATGCGCCATGGCCGGGTGCTGCGCGCGCCATCGTTGACAGCCCAATTGGCCCATCCCGATCAACCCGTGCCAGCCGATGTGTTCGGTCCTGGCTCCCACGCGGGCCTTCACTTGGTGGTGGATGGGCGCTTTATCGGCATCGTGGCGGACACCGAGCGCGAGGCCGATGCCGCACGGGCTCGGCTGCAAGCGCAAGTGGCTTGGCTCGAATCAGCAGCCTTGCCAGACATGCACGGCTTGGCCGACTTTCTGCGCAACGCGCCGCATGAAACCACTTACCCCATTCAAAAAGGAGAGCTTCTCGGCGCTGACGAAGACGGATTGAGCTTGTCGCGCGAGTACCTCAAGCCCTACATTGCCCACGCCTCGATCGGGCTGTGCTGTGCACTGGCCCAATGGGACGGCCAGACCTTGCAGGTCTGGACCCACAGCCAGGGCATCCAGAATCTGCGCGATGACCTGACCAAGGCCTTGGGTCTGGACAAGCCAGCGATTGTCATGCGCCATGTCGAGGGCGCCGGTTGTTATGGCCACAACGGGGCCGACGATGTGGCGTTTGACGCGGCCTTGTTGGCCATGGCCCAGCCCGGTGATCCTGTGCGGGTCGTGTGGTCACGCGCCGACGAGCTGTCGCAGGCCCCGCTGGGCAGTGCCCACCTGGTGTCGCTCCGGGCGCGTTTGAACGAGCAGGGGCAAATCAGCCACTGGCACCACGAACTGTGGGCCAATGGCTACAGCTCGCGGCCTGGTCGCGCTTTGGTGCCCACCTTGCTGGGGGCCTCGCAGCGCGCCCAAGGGCAGCCCATGCCCATTGCCATCAACCCGCCGTTGGCAGCAGGGGGTGGCTCGGACCGCAACGCCATTCCTGGCTATGCCTTTGACAACACCCATGTGGTGAACCACCGACTCATGGTCATGCCCATTCGGACCTCGGCCATGCGGGCACTGGGGGCCTTTGCCAATGTGTTCGCCATTGAGTCCTTCATGGACGAGCTGGCCCATGCCAGTGGGCAAGACCCTTTGCAGTTTCGCAAACGGCACATGGAGGACCCCAGAAGCCTGGCCGTTCTGAATGCCGTGGTTGATCGCAGCACATGGTGGCACCAGCCCAAAGCCGAGGGCGTGGGCCATGGCGTGGCCTGGGCACGCTACAAAAACACCTCTGCATGGTGCGCTGTGCTGGCACGCGTTCAGGCTGGCGAGACGCTGCGTGTGTTGCAGCTCGATGTGGCGGTCGATGTGGGCCGTGTGGTGGACCTGGACGGTGTGATCAACCAGACCGAAGGCGGAGCGCTGCAAGGCATGAGCTGGGCCCTGAAAGAGGCGGTTCAGTTTGACCACACACGCATCACCACCCAAAGCTGGGCCGATTACCCGATTTTGCGGTTCAGTGAGGTGCCTGAATTGAACATCCATGTGCTGGACCAGCCCGATCAACCTTCGCTCGGAGCGGGTGAGTCGGTGCAAGGCCCCGTGGCGGCGGCCCTGGGCAATGCCTTGTTTGATGCTTTGGGCGTGCGTGTTCGCCATTTGCCCTTGTCGCAGGACCACATCCTTGAGGCGCTGAACGCGTCCAACTGACATGACCGCATTGACATCGACCCTGGTGGAAATTTGCAGCGCTGGCGCAGGCCGTGCCTGGACTGATCAATGCCTGGCCATGCCGCAATGGGCACAAATGGCGCAATACCGCACACGCTACGCGGCGTTGCAAAGCACGCTGGACGAGGTAGAGCGCCGGCTGCAGGAAGGGCAAGACTGCCACCTTTGCGTCCTCACACCCGATGCCATCCGCAGTTTGCAAACCCGTTGGTCCGATCGCATCGAGTGGCTGGGGTCTTTGGGCCAAGCCGACACCGGGTGGGTGGCATTGGCTGGCGATGACCATGCTTACCCTGTTTCGACCGCGCAGGCTTTGCGCCAAACCCTGATCTCCCTGGACGTTTTGCTGGTGCCGGATCTGCAGCAGTCTTCGGGTGGGCGGCATCTGCAGTCTGTTCTGGCCCAGCTGGCCATACCTGCATCTGAAATGCCTGCTGTGCTGTCGTATGCCGGGGGCGCGCAAGCGGTGGCTGCCTTGACCGCGCATGCCGGTCAACGTGTGATGGCCTGCGCCCAGTCCACCGAAGTTCAAGCGGCGTCTCACGCGCACTACCTCGGGCCTTTTCCGGCCCCGCACGATCTGTCCACCGAATATGCCGTGGCTGCCGTGCGCCCCCATCCAGACAACCATGACCCCGAGGCGCAAACGGCTTGGTCGGTGGCATGCGATCTGGGTCGTTACCTGTGCTCACCCAGCCAGCAAGCCATGCGCTTGGCGCTGGGTTTTGCTTGTGTGTCCTGAATGAATCCGAGACAGACCATGATCACCATCAACGCCCAGAACATCGCCATTGACGTGCCGGACAAAACTTCTTTGCTCAGCCTTTTGCGCAACGAGTTGGGCTTGTCCGGCCCCAAGCTGGGCTGCGGCGAAGGCGAGTGCGGTGCTTGCATGGTGCTGGTGGACGGGCGTCCCCAAACGTCCTGCAATTTGCCGCTGTGGGCGGTGAAGGGCCATGCCGTGACCACCCTGGAGGGCCTGGGCACGGCGGGTCAACCCCACGCTTTGCAACAAGCCTTCGTGGAAGAAAACGCGGGCCAGTGCGGCTATTGTCTGAGTGGCATTTTGGTCAGTGCCAGCGCTTTGCTCAAGCACACCCCCGAGCCAACTCGGGCGCAAATCTGCGATGCGCTGGACAAACACCTGTGCCGCTGTGGGGCGCATGAGCGCATCATCCGCGCCGTTCAGCGCGCCGCACAAGCAAGCAAGCTGGCCGCAGTCTGAGCTGTGCGGTCCGGTTCATCAACCGTGTCGCGCCAGACTCAATGGCGTTTGGGGGCTTTTTTGGCGGCTGCAGGTTTTTTGCGCTGCGCACGCTCGGCATCGGCCTGTTTGCCTTCGGCCAACCACAGCGCAAATTCTTCGGGAGTTTCCAGCGTCAGGCGTCCCAAAGCAGCTGACCGAAAATCGTGGATCACGATTTCGGCGGCCTTGGTGGTGTTGACGCGTCCGCCGCTCTGGATCGCGCCACGTTGGCGGGCAATGGCTTCGAGCAGGCTTTCGTCGGTGTGGCTGGCCACATCCTGAATTTTGTAGCGATCGGCCAGCGCTTGCGGGTAATGGGGGATCAAGTAATTCAGCAACTCCAGCGCCACCACTTCCTCGTCAAAAGCGTTCACGCCAATCGCGCCGCTGGCGGCCAGGTTGTAGCCGCTTTGTTCCACGATGATGCGCGGCCACAGCACGCCGGGGGTGTCGTACAAATAAAAGTCGTCGGCCAGCGCGATGCGCAGTTCTTGTTTGGTCACACCCGCTTCGTCGCCGGTTTTGGCGGCGCGTTTGCCTTTGAGGGTGTTGATCAGGGTGGACTTGCCCACATTGGGAATGCCGCAAATGAGCACCCGCATGGGCTTGACCATGCCGCCCCGGTTGGGCGCGAGTTGCCGGCAGGCGTCAATCAGCGCTTTGGCGGGTGAGGTCATGCTGGTGTCCAGGCCCAGCGCGCTCACGCCGGGCAGGGCGTTGTAGTGGGCCAGCCACTGCGCAGTGCGGGCCGGGTCGGCCAGGTCTTGTTTGCTCAGGATTTTCAGCGCGGGCTTGCCCTTGATCAGCTCGGCCAGCATGGGGTTCGCGCTCGATCCGGGCAGGCGGGCGTCCAGCATCTCGATCACAACGTCGATGTCTTTGATGCGCTCCCCAATCGCCTTGCGCGTGAGGTGCATGTGTCCGGGGAACCATTGAATCGCCATAAAAAGCCGCTGTTGTCCGAAAGTACAAAAGGGTGATTGTCGGGCAGATGCGAGGTCTCAGTGAATATCTGCTTCAGACTTTCAAGGCCGTCGCCACCTCATCCGCCAAAAAGTCATACACCGCACGAATTCGGGCGCTGGTGCGCAGTTCGCGGTGCACCGTGAGCCAGACGGGCAACACGGGCAGGGCGATCATGGGCAGCACGGCGGTGATGCTGTTGTCGTTGAGCACCTGGTGCGCGCTCATGAAGCCAATGCCCAGCCCGGCGCGCACAGCGGCCCATTGCACGTTCAGGTCGTCGGTGCGCAGCCCAAAGCGCAAGGCGCTGGCCGGGTAGCCCATGGCTTCAAAGCCTTGCTGGATTTCGGTGTTCGTGTCGCCTGCGATCAGGTCGTGCCGGGTCAAATCTTCTGGCACTTGCGGTGTGCCATGCGCTTGCAGGTAACTGTGGCTGGCGCAGGCGCACAGCCGCACCTGGCCAATTTGCCTTGCCACCAGCGTGCTCTGCTCGGGCCGCACCATGCGCAGGGCGATGTCGGCTTCGCGCAGCAGCAAGTTGCTGACCGAGTTGCTGACCACCAATTCCACCGTCACTTGCGGCAGCGCTTGGCGCATGCGCGCCAGGATGGGCGGCAGCAAATGAAAGGCCACGGGCTGGCTGGCCGACAGACGCACGCTGCCTTGCACCGATTGCCCGGCCCCCGAGGCCAGCCGAGAAAAATCGGCTGCACCCGCGTGCATGGCGCGTGCCGCTTCGGCCAGTGCCAGCGCGTGGCCAGTAGCCTGCAGGCCGCGCCCGGTGCGCTCAAACAGCAGCAGGTTCAGCTGGCTTTCCAGCTCGGCGATGTGCCGCCCCAGCGTGGGCTGGCTCACGCCCGTGGCACGGGCCGCGCCCATCAGGCTGCCGTGCTCCAGGGCGGCCAAAAAGGACTGGATCAGGGCCCAGTTGAAGTTGGACTTATTCATTTGTGAATGGCTGATGATTGAATTTATACAATTGTGCAATGGTCAGGGTCTTCAGACAATCGTCTTCACCTCATTCATCCCTCAGGAGAAGCACCATGAACAGACGACACCTCTTGCGCATTGCCGGTGGCGGTTTCATCGCCGCAGCCACGGCAACCACCCTGACCGCTTGCGACAGCAGCATGCCCGCCGAGGCCATCGCGGCCTGGCAACCTCCTGCCGACAACCTGGACATCCGCCGCTGGGTGTTGTCACACGCTTTGTTGGCTCCGCACGCGCACAACCTGCAGTCGTGGCTGGTCGATCTGGACACACCCGACACCATCGTGCTGCGCATGGACATCACGCGCTTGCTGCCCGAGACCGATCCGCTGTCGCGCCAGTTGGTCATCAGCCAGGGCACTTTCATTGAAGTGCTGGACCTGGCCGCCCGCCAGCGCGGCTACCGCACCGAAGTCACGCCATTCCCCGAAGGCGAGTTCAGCGCCACCGCCCCCGACACCCGGCCCACCGCCCGCATTCGCCTGGTGCGCGATGCGCAGGTGCAGCCCGACCCGCTGTTTGCGCAAGTCTTCAAGCGTCACACGCACAAGGGCGTGTACGAAGCGCGCACGCCCGATGCTGCGGCTTTGCAGGCGTTGCGCGACAGCGTCAAGGGTTTGCCCGTCAACATGGGCTTGGTCACCCGGGGCGAAGACGCGGTCATGGCCCGTCACGCGCAGATCGCCATGGACGCCTGGCGCACCGAGTTGGTCACCCCGCGCACGCTGCTGGAGTCCTACCATGTGCTGCGCATCGGCCCCCAAGAAATCGCCCAGCACCGCGACGGCATCTCGCTCAACTCACCCATGGTGCGCGCTCTGAATGCTTTGGGTTTGTTTGACCGCACCCAAGCCTCTGCACCCGACAGTTCTGAAATCAAAGGGCAGCTGGATCGCTTCAATGCCGGCATTGCCAGTACCCCGGCTTATTTTTGGCTCAGCACCGAGCGCAACGACCGCATCACCCAGTTGCAAACCGGGCGCGCCTATGTGCGGGCGCAACTGGCCGCCACGGCGCAGGGCTTGTCGATGCACCCTTTGTCGCAGGCCTTGCAGGAATACCCCGAGCAGGCAGGGCATCACAAGGCCGTACACCAGTTGCTGGGCGCTGCCGAGCGCGGGCACACGGTGCAGATGTGGACACGGTTGGGCTATGGCCCTGCCATCGGCCCAGCGCCGCGCCGAGGGTTGGATGCGCATGTGCGCAAGGCGTGATCGGTCGGTACGTGTGCCACGCCCATCGCCCACGGGGTGGGCTCCTACAACACGGGCAACAACGGTTCATTGGCGTGATTAGCCTGGGTGGTGGTTTTTATTTGCGGGACCCAACTGGACGGCGGTTTTTTTTGTGGGAGCGCACCCCGTGCGCGAAGGTTTTCAAAGGACTTGTGCCACGCCCATCGCCCACAGGGTGGGCTCCTGCAACACGGACGTCTTGGGCGTTGCACAATGGCCCTGGATCGCAAAGCCGGACAAGTTGACAGGGGGACCCATGAACACATCCAAGACAGACAGGGCGCATGACCGTGCATTCGCCGAGCAGCACATGCACACCATCCTGGCCCGCCTGGCTGGCCCTGGCGCTTTGCCGCGTGCGGACCAGGTGGACGCCGTTCACGCGGTGCTGCAACCGGCCTCGCGCGTGTTGGTGGTGCAGGCCACGGGTTGGGGCAAGTCGGCGGTGTATTGGGCGGCCACGCACGCCATCCGCAGCACGGGCGCTGGCCCCACGTTGGTGGTGTCGCCGCTTTTGGCACTCATGCGCGACCAGGTGAGCGCGGCCGAGCGGGCGGGCCTGAAGGCCGCGACGGTCAACTCCACGAACATTGACGATTGGGACGAGGTGTTTCAGCGGCTGGACGATGACGCCATCGACGTGTTGCTGGTCTCGCCTGAGCGGCTGGGCAACCCGCGCTTTGCGGCGCGGCTGGGCGCTTTGCTGGCCCGGGTGGGCCTGATCGTGATCGACGAGGCGCATTGCATCAGCGATTGGGGGTTTGACTTCAGGCCCGATTACCAGCGGCTGGCGCGGGCGCTGTTGTCCACCCCCACCGCCAGCGTGCTGGCCACCACGGCCACGGCCAACGAGCGGGTGACGCTGGACATTGGCAAGCAGTTGGGCGCAAACACGGTGACGTTTCGCGGCACGCTGGCCCGCACCTCGCTCACGCTGTCGGTGGTGCCGGGGCTCTCGCCCTTGCAGCGCTACGCCTGGATTGCCGACGCGCTGGAGCGGCTGCCGGGCTCGGGCATTGTGTACGTGCTGACAGTGGCCGAGGCCGAGCGGCTCACTGCTTTTCTGCGCAGCTGCGGTCACGAGGTGGATGCCTATTCGGGTCAGACCGACGCCGACACGCGGCTCAAAGTGGAAGACCGCTTGCGTCACAACCAGGTCAAAGCGGTGGTGACCACCTCGGCGCTGGGCATGGGTTACGACAAGCCGGACCTGGGCTTTTGCGTGCATGTGGGCTCGCCCTCGAC
>Ga0255139_1000109_pt1 | contig 29244 bp, 17 predicted proteins | sample Law_Colum_RepB_8_FD_188549 | JGI IMG/M metagenome (GOLD analysis project Ga0255139, IMG submission 188549) | Freshwater microbial communities from St. Lawrence River, New York, United States - Law_Colum_RepB_8d | ecosystem: Environmental > Aquatic > Freshwater > River | place: USA: New York...
ACAGGTGTTTACACCATCAAGTTGATCTCTGAAGGTACAGTAGTAACTAAGCGAGTAGTATTGCAATAATCCTTAAGTAATTATAGAAAAGGGTGATGGTTATCCATCACCCTTTTTTTATGCCTTTTTTCTAATGATTATGTTTTTATTGCTTCATTAACGGAAGTGATCCATTAATTAATATAATATATTGATTATTAGAATATTAAATTAATTAGATTTATTGTCTCAATATTTGAGCGCAATTAGGGGGATTTCTATGAATAACATATTTTCCACACATTTTTTAAAATAGACGTTAAATCTTATAGAAAATCAGAAAAAAATTATATCTTGCGAACTTATTACACATTTTAATATGGATAAAATAACTACTTTTTACCAAGGACTTTCTAAATTTTCAAAGGCACTAAGCCTTGCTATTGTTGTCCTTTTAGGAGTTAATTCTGCTTCAGCTCAGTACTGTTCATCAAGTGCAAATTCTACAGCTGACGAAGACATTTACTCAGTTTATTTAAAAGGTAATACAGTTACCTTAAACAACGTTTCATCAACACCAACTTGCCAAAGGTACACTGATTTTACTGCTATAAAACCAGTAGACTTATCTGCGGGTAGTGTTTATTCGATTACTGTTGTTGAAAGTACCTGTAATGGTCACTATACCTATGCTGTAAATGCTTGGATTGACTACAACCAAAACAATACTTTTGAATCATGGGAAGCTGTATCGCCTGTATCCCAAAGTAAGGGTGGCGCTAACGCTTCTTTCACCTACACATGGAAAGTACCTTGTAACATCACTCCTGGTAAAACCAGAATGCGTGTTGTTATGATTGAAGGACCAGTAAATAACCCAGGTTCTGCTTGTGGAACCTATACTTGGGGTGAAACTGAAGATTACACAGTTGAGCTTCAATTACCAACTTCTGTAAGTGCAAATTTTATTGCGCCATCTAAAAGTTGGGTTAAATGTGTAACCAAGTTTTTGAATAGCAATTCTGCAGGTTACATTTCTCATACTTGGGATGCTGATAATGATGGAGTAATTGAGGCTCCTAACAGCGTTAACTTTAACTATACTTGGAATACTCCTGGTACTAAATGTGTTAAGCTAAAAAGTACAAACTGTTTAGGTTCAGATAGTATCGTGAAGTGTTTAGTAATTGATACTCCAACTACTGTTCCAACGCCTGATTTCGTGTCAAGTCGTTTAAACATAGAGCAATACGAAAGCACTCAAATTTTTGATTTATCAAGCAATGGTCCATACCAATGGACTTGGGATGTTTATGACTCAACCACTTATGCTTCTTCAGGTTACTACCCATGTTTAGCAACTGGTGAAGTTTGGTCAGATCCATACTCTAGAGGTAATACTGAATTTTCACAAAATCCTGAATTCGCATTCGATGTACCAGGTTGTTACACTGTTGTTTTGACAGCTACAAACGATAAAGGTTCATCTGTTCCACTTAAGAAAGTATGTTACATTACGGTAACTTTACCTACTCAATACAACTTAGGTTACGGTACCTATGGTCCTAACAGCGATAACGTTGTAGGTTCTACCAATGGAACAATATTTGATGACGGTGGTCCAAACTTAAACTATGGTAACAGCCAAGGTTTAGGTACACGTTCATACTTACAAATTACCCCATGTAATGCTAAGAAAATCACTTTAAAAATGACTCGTTTGAAGTTCAAAGATGCTGGTGATGTGCTTAGAGTATGGGATGGTAAAACGCCTGGTGGTGCTGGTACAACTTTATTGGCTACTTGGTCAGTAAACTCCAAAGCTCCACAAACAGTAGTTGCTACTAGCGGAAGCATGTACATTTTATTTGAATCTGATGGTGCTGGTGTTGACTCTGGTTACGCTGGTTCTTACACTTCAGAGTTAGGCCCTGCAAGTTTACCTACACCTTCATACACTACCAATTCAGTTCCAAGTTATAACGCTACTCCTATTTTGTTTACCAACACTACACAAAACATCGTTGGTGTTCCAACTTGGGAATGGACAATTGATGGTAATCAAGTAAACAACAACACTAAAAAAGATTTCAGATACACTTTCTACACAGATGGTCAATACCAAGTATGTTTAGAAATCAAATCTTGTGTTGGTAATAACAAATCTTGTACTACTATTGATGTTGTTACTCCTAATTCCCAAACTGAATTAGATTTCACTGCAACTAACAGAAGGCCAAAAGTCAACGTTGAAAACGTTCGTTTGATCCCTACTAGTGATAAAGCTAACAGATTTGAGTGGGGTATTTTCCCAACCACATACACTTTGGTTAACCCACCTGCCACCCCATCTACATACGGTGCTGGTTTTGTTAAATACAATGCGACTCCAGGAGATAGTATTCCAACCCCAGTGATTAAATTCTCTACAGCAGGTTGTTACACTATAAGTTTAAAAGCTTACAATTCACTCGACCAAAATGCTACATCTAAAACCATTGTTAAAAACAAATACATTTGTGCTTTAGATTATTGCAAGCCAAGTGCATACATTTTGTCTACGGACGTTGCAATTAACAGAGTAAAGGTTAAAGATGGTAACAACGAGTTAATCAATAACTTTACAACTTCTGGTGTTACTTCTTACACAGATTATACAGCTTCAAACGTTGCTAACTTAACTTATGGTAAGTCATACACTCTTGAAGTTTCAAGAAATACTACTGTTGACCCAGCTAACAGAAAAGCTTGGATTGATTGGAACATTGATGGTGACTTCGACGATGCTGGTGAACAAATCATGTTCGAAACCAGTGCTAGCACTGCTACATACACATCAACCTTTACAGTTCCTGCTTTATCTAATTCATTTGAAGGTAAAACAGTATTAAGAGTAGCTGCTAACTATAACAATGAATCTACTACACCATGTGGTCCTATCACTGCTGGTGAATACGAAGATTACGGAATTGTTTTAGCAAACGATAACATCAGACCAGTAATTACCTTATTAGGTAATGATACTGTAAGAGTTGAAGTAGGTACTACATACAATGATGCTGGCGCTACTGCTTATGATGCATCTGAAGGTGATATTTCTTCAGAAATTGTTACAACTAATGATTTAGACATTAATACTACTGGTCAATACACTTACGAATACAATGTAACTGATAAGTCTGGTAACAAGGCAGTAACAGTAACTCGTTTTGTAATTGTAGTAACTGACTTAACCAAGCCTGTGTTAACTTTAAACCCTGGTAATTCAGGATGTATTGAAGCTAGAAAAGACAATGCTCCTTATGTTGATCCAGGCGCAACTGCTACTGACAACAAAGCACCATTTAACTTAACTTCAGCTATCGTAACTTCTGGCAGTGTTGATTCTAGATGGGCAGGTTCTTACACAATCACTTATAAAGTAACTGACGTTGCTGGTAACTTTGTTACAAAGACTAGAACAGTTTGTGTAACTGATACTAAAGCACCAGTTATTGATACATTAGGTGATGCTAGAATTCAAATCGGTTCAGTTTGGTTTGATCAAACAGTTGCTACTGATGCATACGACAACAACGTAACATTGTCTAAAACTTGGGGCTTTAATGGTCCGGTGAATACCGTTATCAGAAAGACTTACCCAGTAGTTTACAATGCAAAAGATTCTAGTGGCAATGCTGCTGCTTCAGTTGCAAGAAACTATAGAGTTGATGACTTCATTGCTCCAGTAATTAGCTTAAACACTTTTGATGTGGTTTCTCATCCGGTAAGAACACCATATAACTCTATTCCTCCTTCAGTGAGTGATAACTACTATGGTCCTGGTCAAGTATCATTGGTTAGAATTTCTAGCAATGTTGATGAAAATGTTTTAGGCACTTACCAAGAGGTATTTGAAGCCATTGATGGATCTGGTAACGTTACTAGAAGAACAAGAACTGTTAAAGTTGAAGATAACGAATCTCCAAGAATTTGGGGTGAAGTCATCCACGGTTGTGTAGGTGAAAACATCTGGCCAATGTGGGGTCTATCAACTTCAGATAACTACAACAGCCCAGCTCAATTGAAATCTTTGATTGAAATCGTAAGTCAAAACGTAAATCCTTGGGAAGAAGGTGTATATTATATCACTTACAGAGTAACTGATTTAAGTGGTAACACTTCAGAAGACTTTACAAGATACGTATACTATACATACTGGCCTAGATGCTTCAACAGCACAGTATCAGTAAACACTCAATCAGTTGACGAAACTGTAAATGTATACCCTAACCCAACTTCAGGTGTTGTAACCTTAGATCTTAAAGGATCAATGGCACAAACTGCAAAAGTTGAAGTATACAATGCAATGGGTCAAATGGTAATGAACCAAAACTACAGCGAAGCTGCAAGTAAATTCGAAATCAACTTAAGCGGAAACGCAACAGGTGTTTACACCATCAAGTTGATCTCTGAAGGTACAGTAGTAACTAAGCGAGTAGTATTGCAATAATCCTTAAGTAATTATAGAAAAGGGTGATGGTTATCCATCACCCTTTTTTTATGCCCTTAGTTTCTCTAAGACATAAAAAAACCCACCGTAAGGTGGGTTAGGTATACTTTACATTTTTTCAAGCCTTAATATAAAGGAAAAGATTTCATCCAGGCGTTAACTTCGTTTCTGATTTCCGTTAACACAACTTCATTGTTGTGGTTCATTAAAGCCTTATCAATTAATTGGGCAATTTTTGGCATGTGTTCTTCTTTCATACCTCTAGAAGTAATTGCAGGCGTACCTAAACGAATACCTGAGGTTACAAACGGTGAACGTGTTTCAAAAGGCACAGTATTTTTATTGATGGTAATATCGCATTTCACTAAAGTGTTTTCTGCTAATTTACCTGTTATCTCATCGCCTTTAGGTCTTAAATCGATCAACATTAAATGATTCTCAGTTCCACCTGATATGATTTTGTAGCCCAAGTCAACCATGCTCTTGGCTAATGCAGCAGCATTGGCTTTAACTTGTTGCATATAGGTTTTATAGTCCTCACTTAATGCTTCACCAAAGGCAACTGCTTTAGCAGCAATTACATGTTCTAACGGACCACCTTGGGTTCCTGGGAATACAGCACCATCTAATACAGCACTCATCATTTTAGGTTCACCTTTAGGCGTTGTTTGACCCCATGGATTTTCAAAGTCTTTACCCATCATAATAACACCACCTCTTGGACCTCTTAATGTCTTATGTGTAGTTGATGTAACAATGTGACAATGCGGAAGCGGATTGTTTAATAAACCTGCAGCTATTAATCCTGCTGGATGAGATATATCTGCTAATAATAGAGCACCAACTTTGTCGGCTATCTGTCTTAATTTAGCATAATCCCAATCTCTACTATAAGATGAAGCGCCACATATTATTAATTTAGGTTGCTCTCTTTCAGCAATTTGAGCCACTTTATCAAAATCAATAGTTCCGGTAGATTCTTCTACACCATAGAAACTAGGTTTGTATAATTTTCCTGAAAAATTTACAGGTGAACCATGAGTCAAATGCCCACCATGACTTAAATCGAATCCTAGAATTTTATCGCCTGGGTTCAAGCAAGCTAACATTACTGCTGCATTGGCTTGTGCTCCACTATGTGGTTGAACATTAGCCCATTCTGCACCAAAAAGTTGTTTAAGACGGTCAATGGCTAATTGCTCGATTTGGTCTACCACTTCACATCCACCATAATAACGTTTACCTGGCAACCCTTCGGCATATTTGTTGGTTAAAACACTGCCCATTGCTTCCATAACCTGTTTAGAAACAAAATTTTCAGAAGCAATCAACTCTATACCATGTTCTTGTCTGGCTTGTTCTTTTTGAATTAATTCAAAAATTTGTTCGTCTCTTGTATTCATATGCTAGGCAAAGATATTTAAAGTTTCCAAAAATCAATCTTTTACAATGTTTTACATTCCCCTATATTTGTTAAGTTATTCATGAGCCGTAAGCTTATATGTCAACTTTTAGTTCTCTTTTTTGGTATGTCGTCTTTACTTCATGCCCAAGGCAATCGTTTGTCTATTCAAGCTACAGGCCCAAGTAAATTATCGATTTGTGGTGTCAATGATTCAGCCTTTCTTGAAGTGTATAACATTTCAAGTGGCACCGTTAATAACTTAATCATTAAACTGAATTTACCTCCCGGTATTCGTTATGTTAAGAATTCTATAACAGGAGGATCGGTTTCCGAGAGCAATGTAAGTAACACTAATCAACCTGAATTTTCAGCTCCCAATTTGGCCATCGCCAAAAATTTTAAATGCAGACTCTTGTTAACTGCAGATTGTGACCTTTTATCATACTTAAGCTCAAATACACCATCAATACCCGTAAGAATTAACTACACCGGAAACTATGATGTAGGCTCATCTATTCCTTTTTCAGTTAGAGTGCCTTCTGCACAGTTTGGCACTATTGTGAACCTAAGTTATACTGGCGATATTGGCACTAAGTTCGAAAGACAAATCACCGTTGGTAATTATGGTAAAGGCCCTCTTCGTCAAATCATTTTAAAACGCATAAACGGAAAGGATATTCAGACATTTTTTGTCAATAAGGGTAGCAACACATTTAAAGGTGACACGGTATACACCTTATTGTCTGGTAATCAATTTAAATCTGTAGGTAACCTAGATACGTTTTTAGATCAAAATGAAACCATTACCATAAATGATTCTTCTCTAATAAAAGGTTGCAGGTACTTAACTACAAATTATGAGTTAAGCTGGGGTTGTAATGCTAAATCATGTTTAATTAGTAAATCAAACGGTTCAGTAAGTATTAGCAACAAGTCACCCATATTAAAGGCATTGCCTTTCCCGGTTACACCTACCTGTTTCAATAATAATACCTTTAGTTCAGAAGTTAGATATGTCAATGTTGGCAATATGGATGCTATTAATCCACGTGTAGCTATATCATTGAACTATGCCTATGTCTTTTCTACTTTTGATACTGCCTCAGTTAGAATCAAAGTTGGATATAAGGGCACTTGGGTAAGAGTAGCTAAAGACAGTGTTACCGGTTCATATAATCTGGGCTATTATGGTTGTATTGGGGTATACCCAATTGGCTATTTTAGATTAAAAGCACCCAATTTAAAACCCAATGATACTTTGTATTTGAAATGGAATACCAACAGTTGTACAGCACCACCTTGTTCTAATGCAAGCATGGTGATTAACAGTTGGGCCTATTATGCCGATTATAAAGACCAATGTAATAATCTAAAAACTGTGCCATGGGCGTGGGGTAAGGTATATGATCAACACTATGCCACAGCTTCATCATTTATACCAACAGATTTAATTAATAAACAAAAAGGAGAGTTCAGGACATTATTCAGCTCTGTCAGTATGTTTCCTAGAACATCAACTGCCAGTTATGTAGTCGATTTGATTCTACCTAAAGGTTTAACTCATAGCAAACTCAAAAGCGAATTATATTTTATAAATGCAGATTTAACAGGTACTTGGAGTCCTGATAGTATAGCGCTAAAAGGTGATACCTTAAGAGGCTATTTTCCCCACCCTGTTCCTATTAGTTTGACCAACTCTGAATTGGTATATTACTTAACTGCTGATTGTTCAAAAACAGGCTCTAATGGCTTTCAAACAGTAAAGGCGCAATTCCGTTATAGTCCAGACAAGGCTTGTAGTCCAAGAGAATGGTTGATGCTGAGCTGCCAATCTTTACAGGTTAAAGTACATTGCATCAATTCTTGTGCAGGTGGTTTAAAATTCAGAAATTTTTCAGTACAAAGAATTAATTTTGGTCGCCCAGATAACAATAATGATGGCAAGGCTGATTTAACCGGCGCTATAGATACACTCAAAGTTAGAGAGGAGCGTTGTTTTTTTGGAGACACCATTCAAGCAGTATACACTGGTAAAATTTTAAGATCATCAGCCTACACCAGTTGGAGAAACTTATACATAGAATCCAATATCACAAATGGAAAAAATTTAGATGTAGTAGGTGTTCAATTATTGGTATGGAGAAGGGGCGTAACTTTGTCTACCAATTGTTCTAATATCAAGCGGTTCAAGACCATTAGCGGCAACAATGCAACCTTCAAAATCGATTTAAGCACAGATTCAATGCTGGCTTGTGTATCCACCTCTTTCAGATACAATATTGACGATAGCCTGATTGTTAAAGTTAAATTCAGAGTGAGTAAAAACATTGCCAACGCCACCCAAAACCTCCTCTTTAACAATTTATTTTATACCAGTCCAATAACCAATCCAACCACCTCTGTCAATAAGTTCCAATGCGATACGTTTAGCGGACAAATGATCTTGGCTGGATATTATTTTGCAGGTTGCTGCTCAGATAATGTTCAAATCAATTCGTGTAATCAGATTACGATAAGCAATTCCTATTACATGGGTATTGGCGCGTGTTGTTCAAACTATGCTGGGAATAATTATTTTCCATACGAATACCGTCATTTTGCACGCTTAAAAGCAGTCAGATTTTACTTACCCAATGGCATAAAACTAAAGAAAGCCCTTTTCGGACAATACAGAACTTCAGGCTCTAATAAAACAACACTTGAGATTAAAGATTCTTTATTGGCCAAGAACAACAATGCCAATCCTTTGGTGTATGATGTGTCTAAACACTATGTTGATTCCGGTGGCAAAATCAATTTCAGCGACGATGCCTTTCAAGGCTATTTTCAAGCCTTTATAGAACCTTCTTGTGAATTGCAAACTACTGCCAATATTCCTGTTAAATATGATTTTATTTTTGAGCGCAAAAATACGCTAGGCAATGGCTATGATACTGTGTTTGGAGCCACTCCAGATTACATTAATTACAATAAACCAGTTACGGTCATTAAACCAAGTATACCTACTGTTTATGCTACTCAAGATACAGCAGAATGGGAACTGGTTTACACCAATTATTCTTCGTCTTTTAGCAATATCAATTCATGGTTTTCTCCTGATAATACAGGAGCTGTAAAAGTGGTTCAAATTAAAGATGCTGCGAAAGATACCTTGATACCTCAAACCAATGCTGTCTATAGACTTGGCACCATTCCATTTAATCAAACTCGAAAGTTCAAGGTAAGGGCCATTTATAACACTTGTTTTAAAGACAGTGTAATACTCTACACTGGATGGAATTGTCAAGGATATCCTAAGGATTTAGCCTCTTACAATTGTTTCAAGGAGCGAATTGCTTTGTACATTGAGCCACAAAATACCCAATTTCAAACCACCCTTTTAGATTCAGTTAAAACATCAGATTTATGCGCCAATAATCCTTATACTTTTTTACTTGAAAATACTGGCGCAACACCTGGTTATAATACCAGAGCGCAAATCAATTTACCCATTGGCATGAGTATAGTGCCGGGCTCTTGTTACATGCGCTATCCGTTTAAGGGAAGTAAGGTCAATATTCCATTGCCAAGTTTAAAAAGTGGTACTTTGTATGAATGGAATTTACCTGCATTAAATACTACTATAGCCAATGGATTAAAAGGCGTTTCAGATACCAGTAAAAACAAAGTGGTTATTTTCTTCAGGGTTAAAACCAATTGTGATTATTCTAGTGGTAATTATATTCGAGCAAGCGCAAGCGGAAACATCAAATGTGGCGATCCTATTTTGAGTTATCCATCTATCAGCAATCCATTGAATATTAAAGGTGTTGTAAGGCCATATTATACTTTGTTAAAGACTAGTTCTGATACCATTTTTCCTTGTGAGAAACCAAGTAATTATTCGGTTAAAATCATCAACTTAGGGCCTTCTAAAACGGGCATTGAAGACAAATATCAAATGGTTTTATTGCCAGGCATGACATATGACTCTGCGCAATTCCAAGGCATTTACAACGCACCTAATAATGCATTAACTAAAAAGCGCAATATCAATGGTGCCACAGAAGTTGAATTCAGCTTGCCAAGTGATATCCAACCAGGAGACAGTATTGAATTTAAGTTCAAGTACAGCGCTGATGGCAAGCAATTGAATTGCGGTACAGCAGATTTATACAGTCAGGCGGCTGTGAAGCAAGAAGTTACCTGTGTTGCGGATAATTCAAAATGTAAAATCAATGTAGTAACAGGTAATCAATTATTAAAGGTACCTGTGCTAAAGAGTAGTTTATCGTTTTATGGATTAAGTGCTCAATTGCAAAGCATAGGATCAGATTCAGAAACCATCGCGCTTCAATATTTTGTTAAAAATACAGGCAGCCCGCTTAAAAGTAGCAAACCTGTGTTGGTTAAATATGTTTATGATCAAAATAGTTCTGGTACAGCGGATGCCAAAGACAAGGTAGCTTATGCGGATACACTGCGATTAAATTTAGCCAAAAACGGCAGTCAATTAATTACTAAAACAGTGCGTATAAAAGCAGGTTTATCCTGTGCATTATTTGTAATGATAGATTCAGCTACATGTTCTTGTAATTTTAGTTTTGCCAAGTTTCCAATTCCTAGATTAAAAAATGCCGGTGCAGCGAAGTCCATTTGCAGTGGCGATACAGTGAGTTTAGGACTTACTCAAACCAATGGATTTAAATACTTGTGGCAACCTAGCTTAAATCTCAACAATGATACCTTGGCTCAAACTAAATTTAGTTTAATTAATACAGATACCAATGTGGTGTTTCAATCCTATGTTTTAACCACCTATAGGGGGCAATGTTCAAGCAAAGACACGACTAGTGTAGCGGTATATTGGCCGCCTAAATTGTATTTGAATCTTCATGATACTTCAGTTTGTGTGAATCAAAAAATCACATTTAAAGCCTACAGTAGAGATGGTACAGGTTTTCCAAGAATAAAGTGGACACCAGGCTTGAATTTGAATGACAGCACAGGCTTTACAATAACGGCTAAGGCATTAAAAAATATAGTCTACAAAGCGACTATTACGGACATGAAAAAATGTACAGCCACAGATTCCATAAAAATAATAGTGAAGCCTTATCCAAAAAGTGCTTTTGGTTTTTTGTCAACCTGTGAGAGAGATTCTATACAAGTAAAGGATTCTTCAACTGTTATAGGAGACAGCATAACATACACCCGTTGGACCGCTCCAAATTTAGACACTTTAAATGTGCATGCTTTAGGGTTTAAATTATCACATCCTTCAACTATCCCACTTCAGTTGGTGGTAAAAACCAATTTTGGTTGTGCTGATACCAGCAAAAAAACAGTCTTTGTCTACCCTAATCCTAAGGCTGATTTTAGCTTCAAAAATATATGTTTAACAGATAGTTTAAATGCCCTTGACGCCAGCAAGATTTTAAGTGGTAACATTCAACAATACCAATGGCAATCTTCAGACGGCTACAATAGCAATAGTAAGGATTTTAAACATCTCTATTTGACTGCTGATACCCATACCTTACAATTGATAGTCAAGTCAAGTCATAATTGTTTTGATACCATACAAAAATCAGTTCAAGTCTATGCCAAACCAAAGGCTCAGTTTAGCGTAAATACGGCTTGTTTAGGCGATAGCATTTTCACTAATAATACCTCATCAATTACAGCAGATAGTATTGTGTATTCGCGTTGGCAAGTCAATTCAGATACCAGTTACACTTGGAACAAGCATTATTTGTTCAGTCAAGATACTGTATACAATATACAATTAAAAGTGGCAACGGCTTTTGGCTGTTCAGATTCAATCATACAAACTACTGAAGTGTATACCTTGCCCAATGCGAATTTTACTTTGCCAAATGTCTGTGAAAAACAAAGTAGTTTTTGTCAGGATTTATCATGGATTAACAAGGGCACTTTGAGTACTTGGCATTATACACTAAGCGATGGTAGTCAATTCAGTACCCCTAATTTCACGCATAAATTTTTGCTTGGCGATACGTTTAAAGTCCGTTTGGTGGTTCAATCCAACCATGCCTGTTATGATACCATAGACAAAATCACTGTGGTGTATCCTAAGCTTAAACCTAATTTTAAATTGAGCAATGTTTGTGTGTCTGACAGTGTTAGAATTACTGACTTAACTCAAAGCAATGGTAACACTATTCAAAAATGGTTGTATCAGTTTAGTATAACAGATTCCATTAAACAACAGCATCCAAGCTATCATTACTCTTTAGCTGGCAATTACAGTATTAGGCAAATCGTTACTTCAGCTTTTGCTTGTGTGTATGATACCAGTATGCCGGTTGAAATTTATCCTTTGCCAAAAATCAGTTTAATTGATTCTAACCAGTGTGTAGACAATCAATTTAAATTCAGATCTGCCATCAGTATTAGCAAAGGCAATATTTTGGGGCAACTGTGGCAATTTGGCGACAACACCACTTCAACGCTTGCGCATCCATTTCATACTTTTCCTGGTTCAGGTTTTTACACTGTAAAACTAATCGCCAGCAGCAATTTTAATTGTAAAGATTCGGTTAGCAAGACCATACAAAGTTATCCGCCAGTGCTAGTTGATTTTAAATTCAACAATGTTTGTTATGGCGACCCTACTTTATTGTTTGATCAAACACTTATACCTAACGCTACAATAGCTAAATATACTTGGTATTTCGGAGATGGGGATTCAGCTAAAATCAAAGACCCTTGGCACACCTATCAACGCCCTGATTCTTTCAAAGTCAGATTAAAAGTTTTGAGCAGTTATAATTGTGAGTACGACACAGTAAAAATGCTGCATGTTTATCCTGTGCCTAATGCTGATTTCATTACTGATCCAAGTCAAGGGGGCACTGTTGTTAACCCAGAAATTCAGATCATTGACCAAAGTACAGGGGCAGATACAGTTCGCTATAATTTAGGTGATGGTCATAGCTCTAATATGCGCAATTTGATCAACAGTTATCCTGATAGTGGCACCTTCATTATACAACAGTTTGTTGCCAACCGATATGGCTGCAGAGACACTGTAAGCAAACCAATTGTGATTAGGTATTTATTTGTATTTAATGCACCAACTGCATTTTCGCCTAATGACGATGGCACCAATGATGTGTATGCTCCGGGTGGTATAGGTTACAAACAATATGCGATGACCATATTTAACCGCTGGGGTGAAATTGTATACCAAACAGATTCAAGTCAGCCATGGGATGGTAAATACATGAATGAGCCAGTGATGGAAGGCATGTATGGCGTAGTCTTTAAAGTGAGAGATTTTAAAGGCCGTTGGCATTATTCTAACACCAGTTTTTTATTGCTCAGATAAGCAATTATTCACCTGAGTTTTTTACCTTTGCTTCATGCAAATGGTGCCTTTAGCTGAACGTGTTCGCCCTAAAAATTTAAGTGATTTTTTTGGTCAAGAACATTTAACCGGACCAGATGCACCTTTAAGAAAATATATTACATCTGGGCAAATACCCAGTATGTTATTTTGGGGCCCACCGGGTGTAGGCAAAACCACTCTAGCTAAAATAATAGGAGAGTCTTTGCAGTTGCCTTTTGTGCAATTAAGTGCCATAAGTGCAGGGGTTGCCGATGTTAGAAAAATCATACAAGAGGCTAAAGAACAAGGTAGAATATTATTGTTTTTAGATGAAATTCATCGCTTCAATAAAAGTCAACAAGATGCTTTGTTGGGTGCTGTAGAATCTGGCAATATTTTACTCATTGGTGCCACTACAGAAAACCCAGGTTTTGAAGTCAATAATGCCTTGTTGTCAAGGTGTCAAGTATATGTGTTAAAAGCCTTAGACAATGATCAATTGATCCAAATGGCTGAGCATGCTATAGCGGTTGATCAGGCACTCATAGACAAACAAGTCAAACTCGTTGAACATGCCGCATTGATTCAGTTTTGCGGAGGCGATGGCCGTCGCTTATTGAACATCATTGATATGTTGGCCATGCAAAAAGAAGCCCCTGTATTGATTGACGATGCAGCGGTAATAAAGGCTTTACAAAACCAACAAATTGTATACGATAAAGCAGGTGAAGAACACTACAACGTTATTTCAGCTTTCATCAAAAGTATGAGAGGTAGTGACCCCAATGCCGCAGTGTATTATTTGGCCAGAATGATAGAAGGCGGTGAGAACCCAGAATTCATCGCAAGAAGAATGGTGATTTTAGCCTCAGAAGATATAGGCAATGCGAATCCTACTGCATTGGTTTTAGCTACCAATACCCTAACAGCCATTCAAAGTATAGGCATGCCAGAAGGCAGAATTTTATTGTCTCAATGCGCGGTTTATTTGGCCTCAAGTCCTAAGAGCAATGCCTCCTACATGGCACTTGAAGACGCAATGGCATTGGTTAAAAAAACGGGTGCATTGCCGGTTCCTTTGCATTTGCGCAACCCTGCCAACAAGCTCATGAAGACACTCAATTATGGCGAAGATTATGCTTATGCGCATGCGCATCCAGGTAATTTTGTTGAATTAGAATTTCTTCCTCAAACCATTGCCGGTGCTAAGTTTTATCAGCCAGGTGATAATCCAAGAGAACATGAAATGCGGGCGTTTTTAAAGAAACGTTGGAAAGACAAATACGGCTATTGATCTGATAGTCCTTCAACTAAATTTTCTAAACCACTCATAGTCAATCGAATATAACTCGCTTGCTGTGCAATGTTTTCAATGAATATTCATTATCTTCGCACGTTTTAGCAACGCAGTATGTACCGTACCCTTAAACATGTTCAGTGGCCAGTGCTCGAAGAGGAAGTGAAGCGCTTTTGGGAAACCGATAAAACGTTTCAAAAAAGCATAGAGCAAAGACCAAATGACAACCGTTTTGTTTTTTATGAAGGACCGCCTAGTGCCAATGGTATGCCAGGCATTCACCACGTCATGTCAAGGGCCATTAAAGATATTTTTTGTCGATACAAAACACTACAAGGTTATAGAGTAGACAGAAAAGGCGGATGGGATACCCACGGTTTACCTATTGAGTTACAAGTTGAAAAACGACTCGGCATTACCAAAGAAGATATTGGCAAAATCATAAGTGTAAAAGACTATAACATCGAATGCAAAAAAGATGTTATGGAGTTTAAAGACAAGTGGGATGAGCTTACCATGCAAATGGGGTATTGGGTGGATTTAGATCACCCTTATGTGACTTATCACAAATCCTATGTTGAAACCCTTTGGTATTTACTTAAAGAGCTTCACAAAAAAGGCTATTTGTACAAAGGGTTTACCATTCAACCCTTTAGTCCTGCAGCAGGTACTGGTTTATCATCACACGAGTTGAATCAACCAGGCACTTATAAAAATGTAAAAGACACCACTGCGGTGGCTCAATTTGAGTTAGAGGCTGATTCAAAAAATAAGGCCATTAAAGCCTTTCAATTGAAAGACAGCGACTCTACTTTACCCTTGTATTGTTTGGCTTGGACGACCACACCATGGACCTTGCCTAGCAATACTGCTTTAGCAGTTGGTAAAAACATTCAATACGTTTGTGTTAAAACCTATAACGCGTATTCTAATCAAGCAGTTTTAGTGGTTTTGGCAGAAGCCTTACTGGGTAAACACTTCAATGCCGCTGCCGCTGAAATCCCTTTTGATGATTACAAACCTGGCGACAAATTGATTCCTTATCAAGTTTTGGGTTCGCTCAAAGGCGGCGATTTAGCAGGATGGTCTTACCAACAATTATTGAGTTTTGAAGCCAATGCTAAAAACCAGATTGATGGAGATGCCTTTAAAGTTATTGTGGGTGATTTTGTGACCACTGAAGATGGTACAGGTATAGTGCACATAGCGCCGAGTTTTGGTGCAGATGACTTTAGAGTCGCTAAACAAAACGGCATAGGGGCACTCACCATGGTTGATAAGCGTGGTAAGTTTTTAGCGGGCATAGCTGATAATGTGTTTCTGTATGGCGATGAATACGTGAAGGAATCCTACCTAACAGATGCAGAAAAAACTGCAGCACTAGAAGTGCAAAAAGAACAACTCAAAGGCTTCATTAAAGACACCAGTAAATTGAGTTATTTGAGTGTTGATGAGCGCATTGTTTTAAAATTACAACAAGAGCATAAGCTCTTCAAAAAAGAGAAATACGAACACAGTTACCCGCACTGTTGGAGAACTGATAAACCCATTTTGTATTACCCGCTTGAGAGTTGGTTCATCAAGACCACAGCGGTTAAAGATAGAATGGTTGAATTGAATAAAACCATACAATGGCGCCCTGCGTCAACTGGTGAAGGCAGATTTGGTAATTGGCTCGAAAACTTAGTCGATTGGAATTTAAGCAGAAGCCGTTATTGGGGTACGCCATTGCCAATTTGGAGAACAGAAGATGCCAGCGAAGAATTGTGCATCGGTTCTTTTGAAGAATTGCAAGTTGAAGTTGCAAAAGCCAATGCTGCATTAGGGTTGCAACAAGATGTTAATAGCCCTGAGTTTGATTTGCATAAACCATTTGTAGACGATATCATTTTGGTGTCAGCTTCAGGTAAGGCTATGCGCAGAGAATCAGATTTAATTGACGTTTGGTTTGATAGCGGAGCCATGCCTTATGCGCAATGGGGCCTAGAAAACAAAGCGCTTTGGGCTCAAAATTTTCCAGCAGATTTTATAGCCGAAGGTGTTGACCAAACCAGAGGTTGGTTCTTTACTCTACACGCTTTAGGTACCATGTTATTTGATTCTGTGGCCTATAAAAATGTAGTGGCAAACGGTTTGGTGCTCGATAAGAATGGCAACAAAATGAGCAAGCGTTTAGGCAATGCCATTGATCCATTCAAGACCCTTTCAACCTATGGCGCTGATGCTACCAGATGGTATATGATTACCAATTCTGATCCATGGGACAACCTTAAATTTGATTTAGAAGGGATAGCTGAAACCCAAAGAAAATTCTTTGGAACCCTTTATAATACATACTCCTTTTTTGCTATTTACGCCAATATTGACAACTATCAATTCAACCCTGATAGCAAAGTTGAGTTTGCGCGTTTAAGCGAATTGGATAGATGGATTTTATCCAAATTAAATTCATTGTGTTTATTGGTTGCAAAACACATGGATGATTATGATCCAACGCCTGCAGCAAGAGCTATAGAGACATTCGTATGCGATGATTTGAGCAATTGGTATGTGCGTTTATCAAGAAGACGTTTTTGGAAAGGTGAGATGAATGAAGATAAGCAAGCCGCTTACGATACTTTGTTTGCTTGTATTTCTAAAGTTTCTCAATTAATGAGTCCATTTGCGCCTTTCTTCTCAGATTGGTTGCACCACAGTTTAAAATTAGATCAATACCATAGCTCTGTGCATTTGACCCATTTCCCAAGTATTGATCAAGCATTGATTGATACAGAATTGGAAACCACCATGCAATTGGCTCAAGACATTAGCAGTATGGTACTTGGTTTGAGAAAAAAACAAAATATCAGAGTTAGACAGCCCTTACAAAAAATCATGGTGCCTGTGCTTGATGAAGCGTTTAAACAACGTTTAGACCATATTCAAGATTTGATACTTTCTGAAGTGAATGTGAAGGAAGTTGCCTTTTTAGAGGCCGATAATGCCGTTATTGTGAAAGGCGTAAAGCCAAATTTCAAAGCCCTAGGGCCTAAAATTGGTGCCCACATGAAAGCGCTTTCTAGCAAGGTGGCCACATTGAGTCAATCGGATATTCGCAGTTTAGAATTGAATGGTTCATTGGTTTTAGATTTAGACAATGTGCAATTCGAACTTCAGTTGCAAGACGTTGAAATTCAAGCTCAAGATATTCCTGGTTGGCTAGTGAGCAGCTATGCCGGTTTAACCGTGGCATTGGATATCACCCTTACAGATGATTTGAAAAACGAAGGATTGGCCAGAGAATTGGTTAATAGACTTCAAAATGCCCGCAAAGACCAAGGCCTTGATGTGACTGACCGCATTTTAGTAAGCATAGACACTAATGCTAACACTTGGAACGCTTTAGAACAGTATAAAACTTATATTTGCAACGAAATTCTAGCAGATAGCCTTCGACTAGAACAAGGTTTGCAAAACGCTACTTTACTTGATATAGAAGGCATAAATTGTACAATTAAATTGGAAAAAAATGGCTAAGAAAAAAATTGAAGAAAAAGAAAAAACGCGCTACAGCGACAAAGATCTTCAAGAGTTTAAGAAACTTATTTTAGGCAAATTAGAAATTGCCAAAGACGAGTTTAGCAAAATGCAGAAGTCTCTACAAAACCCTAACGAAAATGGCGATGGCAACACATCTAATCAGTACTTAACTTTAGATGACGGCGCCAGCACATTTGAAAAAGAGAATTTGAACCAATTGGCTGCTAGACAAAAGAAATTCATTGACAATCTTGAAAACGCCTTGATCAGAATTGAAAACAAAACCTATGGTATTTGTAGAGTAACTGGCAAGTTGATTCAGAAAGAAAGATTAATGGCTGTACCTCATGCAACTTTGAGCATGGAAGCTAAATTAAAACAATACAAATAGTATATCATTTTGAATAGCGAAGCAACTGACAATACTTCATTGATCCCTGAACAGAAAACCATTTCTGCTTCCAAATGGGTACTTCCATTCTTAGTCTTGTTTTTGGTGGTATTTATTGACCAATACCTAAAATATTGGGTAAAGCATCACATGGTACTGCACACCGAAAAAGTGATTTTTAAAGATTGGTTCTATTTACATTTTACAGAAAATGAAGGCATGGCATTCGGCATGAAATTTTTTGGTGTCATTGGTAAATACGCCCTATCCATTTTGCGTATTGGCGTATCAGTGTTTGGCTTATGGTATTTGATTAAAAGCATAAGAAATGGGGCTAATATTTGGTTCATCATTTGTGTCGCTTTGATTTTAGGCGGTGCTATAGGCAACATTATAGACTGTACATTTTATGGTGTATGGTACCAAGATATGAATGATTATCAGGGTGGGTACTTATTGGGTTGGGTGGTTGACATGCTCTATTTCCCAGTCATTGAAACACATTATCCTGAATGGTCGCCCATCAAACCTGGCGAAGAGTTTATCTTTTTCAGTCCTGTATTTAATTTAGCTGATGCTGCAATTAGTATTGGCGTAATTGCTATAGTCGTTTTTCAAAAACAATTTTTCCCTAAATCAAACAGTTCTGAAATAACAGAACAACTGCCTTCAGAAACCGTTTAATTCCCTATAATTCCTGTTTACATGAAACTTTTAAGATTATATATCCTTTACAGATTGTACTTTGCTTTAGGCTTAGTTGTTGCTGGCGTTTTGTCTCATCTTTATGCTGATGTGATATTGGCCTGGATACTTTACATTTTGGCTTTCGTATCTGTGTTGCTGCATTACATGATTGGCACCATGCGTTTGGTAAAAGATGCTGTTGAGGCTGGCAATGTGGATTTGGCTACAACCTATATTCAAAAAATCAAACGCCCTAATTGGCTCATCAAACCTGTGCGCTCTGCATACTATATGCTACAAAGCACAATGTCTATGGCCACCAATGATTTAAGCACTGCTGAAGACAATATCAGAAAGAGTTTAAAAACCAAGTCTACTTTAGCCGGCGATATGGAAGGCACCAACCTAATGCAGTTGGGCTTTATTCAAATGCGACAAGGTAAGATTAAAGAAGGTCGTGCCAATTTATTAGCGGCTATTCAAGCGGGTATTCCTGACAAAGAAAGCTTAGCGGGCGTATACCTTCAATTGTGCTCTATTGAAATGCAAAGACAACAATTCAAAGTGGGCAAAGCTTATTTCAAAAAAGCCAAAGCGTTAAATCCAAAGTCAAAAGAGATTGTTGAGCAAATCAAATTGCTTGAAAAATCTATTAGCAGATTACCTGGATAATTTGGATATCCACAGCTGTGTTTAATTTACTTGTTAGGCGTAAACCCTAAGGGACTATTTTCGCTTTAACAATATACTTTTTCTATTATGAAATTATTTAAATTACTAGCTGTAACTGCCTTTGTTTTATTGGCCGGCAGCATGGTTTCTTGCAAAAAATCGAGCGAAGATTCGGCTGCAAAAACCCTTAACAAATCAACATTAACTTCTAAAGCTTGGTACAACCAAGGCGGGTCAATCATTCATGATTTTAGGGGTAATAATGTGTATTCTAACACTGGTACTTGGAGATGGGTTAATAACTCTGATACCCTTGAAATCGTGCCAAGTGCAGGAGGCTTTAAAACTTATTGGAAAATGAATTGGAACACTGATCACGAAATGAATTGTCGTAAAGTGGGTTCAGCAGATGAGTTATACAAAGACCAATTCTGGCAATAGACCATTACAAAATCAAAGAGATGCCCGAAAGGGCATTTTTTTTAACCCAAATGTGAAAAACTCTTTGCCATCAAATCAGCAGATTTGATTTAATTTTGAATCATGTACAATCAATACGAGACCTTTTTAAAACATGTGTATGAAAACGGAACGCTCAAGAGCGACCGCACAGGCACGGGTACAAAAAGTGTTTTTGGGTATCAGATGCGTTTTGATTTAAATCAAGGCTTCCCTTTGATTACCAGCAAGAAGGTACATTTGAAATCCATCATACATGAGTTGTTATGGTTTTTAAAAGGCGAAACCAATATTGCCTATCTTAAAGAAAATGGTGTTAGTATTTGGGATGAATGGGCTGATGCCAATGGCGATTTAGGACCTGTTTATGGCAAACAATGGAGAAGTTGGGCGGCACCAGATGGTCAAGTCATTGATCAAATTGAAGAAGTGGTTAAAACCATAAAAAACAATCCTGATAGCCGCAGAATGATAGTCTCAGCGTGGAATCCTGCTGATTTGCCTAAGATGGCCTTAGCGCCTTGTCATTGTTTGTTTCAATTTTATGTGGCAGACGGCAAACTATCTTGCCAACTTTATCAAAGAAGCGCAGATATTTTCTTAGGAGTTCCTTTCAACATTGCTTCTTATGCCTTGTTGACGATGATGCTGGCGCAAGTATGTGGTTTAAAGTATGGTGATTTTGTGCACACTTTCGGTGATGCCCACGTGTATACTAATCACTTTGAACAAGTGGAATTGCAATTGTCGAGAACACCAAATGCTTACCCAAGCATGCGCATCAATCCAGATGTTAAGTCTATTTATGACTTCAAATACGAAGACTTTACTTTAGAGAATTACAATCCACATCCGGCCATTAAAGCGCCTGTAGCAGTTTAAAGCATATTAACCTTATATTTGTTAAAGTTTGAGCAACGAAAAATTATATAAAAAAAGAACCTCCTTTTGGCCAACCATTATCAGTATGACTTTGGTCTTATTCATAGTTGGTTTATTGGGTTTGGTGTCTATTTATGCAAAACACTTAGCTAATTTTTATCAAAATAATTTTGAGGTTTATGTGTTTTACACAGACTCTACAGATACCGATAAAGCCAAACAAATTCAAAGTGAAATCAACCATTTGCCCTTTGTTAAATCCACTAGTTTTATTGACAGAGACATTGCTGCTAGAAAAGAGATAGCGCGCTTAGGCAATGATTTCATCAAAACATTAGGCTATAATCCCATTCCCCATTCTTTAGAAATCAACATCAACGCAACCTATGCCACTGAAGCTAAAATGCAAGTGGTGGAACAACAGCTAAGATCAATGCCCAACATTGATGATATCCGCTATGCTAAAGATGATTTGGGCAAAAACTTGTTGAGTAAAATCAATCAGAACTTTGAAACCGTTAAATTGGTGTTAATGGCTTTGGCGGGCATACTGTTATTAATTGCCTTGGCGCTCATCAATAGCACCGTTAGGATCAATATGTTCGCGCGACGTTTCTTAATTAAGAGCATGCAATATGTTGGTGCCTCGGATTGGTTCATTATCAGGCCATTTTTAGGCATGTATTTGTTGTATGCGGTATTGTCTGTGGTATTGTCTTTGGGCATGTTGTTTGGCGTTGTGTATACCACCGAAAAGTATTTACAAGAGAACAATTGGCAATTGTTCATGGACGATTATTTGTCATTGTCTGGAATTTTATTAGCTTTGGCTGTATTAATTGCGCTCATCAGCGTTTATTTTTCAACCAAAAGATACCTTAAACTTAAAATAGATCAACTTTATTAATCCATAACATGTCTTCAAAAAAACCGATTACTAAGCCTAGCAAAACCATTGAGAAAAAGGAAGTAAAACCACTCATGGTATTCAAGAAACAAAATTACATGTTGTTGGCCATTAGCTTCATCATTGTTGTAATTGGCTTCATAGTCATGGGAAGCGGCAAAGGTCAAGCCTTTGATGCACCTATTAAGATCACAGTAGCACCCTTGATTGTGTTGGCAGGATTTGCCCTTGGTGTTGTTTCGATATTGTACAATCCAAAGTCTGAAACCCCTAGTCAAGAGGAGTAATTGGATTATCTTCAAGCCATACTTATAGCCATTATTGAAGGCCTAACAGAGTTCCTTCCGGTCTCTTCGACGGCTCACATGATCTTTACCAGTTCATTGATGGGTATTGAGAAGGATGGTTTTGTGAAAATGTTCCAAGTATCTATTCAATTTGGAGCCATATTAGCAGTTGTTTTTGCCTACAGAAATACGTTTTTTAATCGACAAAATATAAGCTTATACTTCAAGTTAGCCCTTGCGGTTATTCCAGCTTTGCTGTCTGGTTATTTTTTTGATGATGTTATTGAATCTGTTTTAGAAAAACCAGTTCCTATTGCTATTGTATTGATTGTTGGTGGCGTGATTTTACTCTTTGTAGATCGCTTATTTAAATCAGGTAAAACGGATCAAATTCAAGATTTAAATTATAAACAAGGAATAGCTGTTGGGTTTTGGCAATGCATAGCCTTAATGCCTGGTGTTAGTCGTGCAGCAGCTTCAATTATTGGCGGTATGCAACAAAAGATGACCCGCTCCTTAGCAGCTGAATTTTCTTTCTTTTTGGCTGTTCCTACCATGTTAGCGGTTACGGCCTATTCGGTTTTATTGAAGGATTGGCAATCCGTCAAAGGCAGTGTAAAAGGCTATCAAATGATCATGCAAGATCAAACGCATATCCTATTGTTTTTAATTGGCAACGTTGTGGCTTTCATTGTAGCCTTATTGGCCATCAAAACTTTCGTAGCGGCGTTAAAGCAATATGGTTTTAAACCCTTTGCTTGGTACAGAATCCTATTAGGAATTTTGTTGTTGTTTGTATTGTAGTGGTTTATTCCACCCAATCTGCAATAAACAAATTGGTATCTCTAGTGCCACCGTTGTTTCTGTTGCTACTAAAAATCAATTGCTTACCATCAGGACTAAACATCGGAAACGCATTAAAATTACTCTCATCCGTGATTTGAGTTAAATTGTTGCCGTCTATATCAACCATGTACAATTGGAATTGATAGCCTCTTGGAGAAGCGTGGTTGCTAGAAAAAATGATTTTATTACCAGCAGGGTGAAAGAAAGGCGCCCAATTGGCTTTTCCTAAGTACGTGATTTGTTTCATGTTGGCACCATTGGTATCACATACAAACAATTCCATGTTATTAGGGGCTACCAAGCCTTTAGCGAGTAGTTCTTTGTACTCTGTATACTCCTGCATAGTTTGAGGCCTTGAAGCTCTAAAAATCAATTTTGAACCATCTGGAGAAAAGAAAGCGCCGCCATCATAACCCAAGGCATTGGTAATTTGTTTTAAACCGCTGCCATCAATGTTCATGATCCACAACTCAATATCACCGCTTCTGGTGCTGGTAAATACAATTTTATCGCCCTTAGGACTTACCGTAGCTTCAGCATCATAGCCATTGCTATCTGTTAGCTGTTTGATGATTTTGCCTTTCGCATTCGCTACAAACACATCAAACTCAGGGTGCAAAGACCAAGTGTATTTGGCTTTCGGATTGTATGGGGCCACATAAGGACAGGTATCCATAGCTTGATGGGTACTAGCAAATAATATGGATTTATTATCTGGCATGAAATAGGAGCAAGTGGTTTTACCTTTACCTGTGCTGATGAGTTTTGGTTTGTATTGTTCTTTTTTTCTCAGCGCCTTAGCGATGTTCATAGAAAATATCTGATCGCATTTTAAACCCCATTTTGGATTATTAGACTGAAAGCTGACCATTTTGCCATCAGGGCTAAAGTAGGCCTCAGCATTGTCGCCACCAAAAGTTAATTGTCTGATATTGGCTAAGTGCGGCTCTTTATTAATCGAGTCTTGCGCTTGCATGCAGCTTAAGCTTGATAAAAAAACGATGGTTAATAGTGATTTAAACATGTTAAATGATTTTGAATTAGTAGTAAGTGTAGTGGCCATTTTCGCCAATAATATTGACTTGTTTGGTACTGTGTGCTTCAACCCTGCCAATGATTTGAGCATCTACACCAAAGGATTGGCTTATAGCAATAATATCTTGGGCTTTTTCTGCGCTGATATAGATTTCCATTCTATGGCCCATATTGAAAACTTTGTACATTTCTTCCCAAGAAGTTTGACTCTGAGCTTGAATGGTTTTAAACAACACTGGAGTAGGAAACAATTGGTCTTTGATGATGTTCAAAGGCGATTTTACAAAATGCAATACTTTGGTTTGAGCGCCGCCTGTGCAATGCACCATACCATGAATATCCGCTCTGTGATGTTCTAATATGGCTTTAATTATTGGGGCGTAAGTTCTGGTTGGCGATAACACCATTTGCCCGGCATTAATGGGGCAATCAGCTACCGCATCAGTCAAATGCAATTGGCCTGTATATGCCAATTCTGGCTTTAATAAATCGTCGTAAGATTCTGGGTATTTACTGCGGTAAACTGCATTAAACACATCGTGTCTAGCACTGGTTAAACCATTGCTGCCCATACCACCATTGTAGGTGGTTTCGTATTTGGCTTGTCCGTATGAAGCCAATCCAACAATCACATCGCCAGCTTGTATGGTATGGTTGGAAATAATGTCACTGCGTTTAGCTCTTGCCGTAACAGTGCTGTCAACAATAACGGTTTTAACCAAATCTCCAACATCAGCTGTTTCGCCGCCACCGCTGATGATATTGATGCCATAACTTCTAAGGTTGTCAATAAAAGCTTCGGTGCCATTGATGATCTCAGCTATCACCTCGCCAGGTATGCGTTTTTTGTTTCTACCTATAGTGCTTGACAATAAAAATTGATCGGTAATGCCAACGCACAATAAGTCGTCAATATTCATGACGATAGCATCTTGTGCTATGCCTCTCCACACAGATAAATCACCGGTTTCTTTCCAATACACGTAGGCTAAACTGCTTTTAGTGCCAGCGCCGTCAGCATGAATAACATTGCAATACGCATCGTCTTGACCCAATACATCGGGAATGATTTTACAAAAAGCTTGAGGGAATAAACCTTTATCGATGTGCGCAATCGCTTTGTGAACATCTTCTTTCTGAGACGAAACGCCTCTTTCGGCATATTTATCGGTTGGATTCATAAGCCTTGCAAAAATAGATAAAATTTTTAGCTAAGAGCCATAGAATCTGTCACGGAATTGTTTTTTATTATGCACAATACTTAGTATTTAGATACCTTTGCAATAAATTTAAAGAACAAGCATTGGACTATGGCCTACGAAAAAGTAAAGCGCAGCGATAATTACAGCGAATGGTATAACAACTTGGTGAAACATGCAGACATGGCAGAGCATGCCGATGTTAAAGGTTGCATGGTTATTAAGCCATATGGTTATGCTATCTGGGAGAAAATGCAAGCTGAATTGGATAAAAAATTCAAGCAAACTGGCCACGTAAATGCTTACTTCCCTTTGCTGATTCCAAAGTCTTTTTTTGAAAAAGAAGAGAAAAATGCAGAAGGTTTTGCTAAAGAATGCGCCGTAGTCACCCACTACAGATTAAAGGTTGATGACGATAGAAAAATCATTGTTGATCCTGAGGCAAAACTTGAAGAAGAATTGATTATTAGACCCACTAGTGAGGCCATTATTTGGAACACTTATAAAGGTTGGATTCAATCATACAGAGACCTTCCAATATTAATTAATCAATGGGCCAATGTGATGCGTTGGGAAATGCGCACACGTTTGTTTTTAAGAACCTCTGAGTTCTTATGGCAAGAAGGTCATACAGCGCACGCTAGTTCTGAAGAAGCGATAGCAGAAACCAAGCAAATGCTTGATGTATATGCTGATTTCGCGGAACAATTTTTAGCAGTTCCAGTGATCAAAGGGGTTAAAACTGAAAACGAACGTTTTGCCGGTGCAGTTGAAACCTATTGTATTGAAGGTTTAATGCAAGATGGTAAGGCACTTCAAATGGGCACTTCGCACTTTTTAGGTCAGAATTTTGCCAAAGCTTTTGATGTAAAATTCCAAAGCAAAGAAGGCAAATTGGAACATGTATGGGCTACTAGTTGGGGCGTATCAACCCGTTTAATTGGCGCATTAATTATGGCTCATAGCGATGATGAAGGTTTGGTATTACCTCCAAGCTTAGCACCTATTCAAGTGGTTATTGTACCGATTTACCGTTCAGAAGAAGAGCTTGAAAAAGTTAGCCAAGAAGCGCTTAAAATCAAACAACAATTAGAGGCTTTAAATATTGCTGTGAAGTTTGATAACCGCGATACCCACAAACCAGGATATAAGTTTGCAGAATGGGAATTGAAAGGTGTGCCTTTGAGAATAGCCATAGGCCCTAGAGATATTGAAAATGGCACCGTTGAGTTGGCAAGAAGAGATACCAAAGAAAAAATGGTGAAACAAATTGCCGGTATTGATACACAAGTGCAAGCATTATTGAAAGACATTCAAACCAATATATTTGAAAAGGCTAAACAATACAGAGATAGCCATATTCATACTGTAAATACTTGGGATGAATTTGTTGAAGCCCTCGATCAAAAAGGCGGATTTGTATCAGCCCATTGGGATGGCACTTCAGCTACAGAAGAAAAAATCAAAGAGATGACCAAGGCCACTATCAGATGTATTCCACTTAATAATACTCAAGAAGCTGGCAAGTGCATTTTAACATGCGCAGATTCTACTCAAAGGGTATTGTTTGCTAAAGCGTATTAATTACTTACGCTCTCCAATTTGTTGACGCCACATGGCGTAATACAAACCTTTTTCAGCAATTAATTCTGCGTGTTGACCATGTTCAACGATTTTGCCTTGCTCCAAAACATAGATTCTATTGGCATGCATAATCGTGCTTAGTCTGTGCGCTATTAAGATGGTAATGGCAGAATAGTCTTGATTGATTTGTTTAATGGTCTGCGTAATATCGTCTTCGGTTAGACTATCCAAGGCAGAGGTGGCTTCATCAAATACCAATAAAGATGGTTTTCTGAGCAAAGCCCTGGCTATTGAAAGCCTTTGTTTTTCGCCACCGCTTAGTTTAACACCTCCTTCACCAATAATGGTATCAATGCCTTTATCTGCGCGCTTTAACAGATTCTGACAACTGGCTTTATCAAGTGCATTTTGAATGTCTGCATCACTGGCATCAGGTTTAACAAACAACATATTTTCTTTGATAGAACCAGAAAACAATTGAGTATCTTGGGTTACAAAGCCAATCTTCTCGCGAAGGGCATCTAAATCAATCTCATTGGCCTCAATGCCAGAGTATAAAATATTGCCTTCTTGTGCTTGGTATAGCCCCACTAATAATTTCACCAAAGTGGTTTTTCCTGAACCTGAAGGCCCAACAAAGGCAATGGTTTCACCCTTATTGACTTTAAAACTTACATCGACTAATGCTTTACTTGAAGCTGATTTGTGTTGGAAAGACACATGTTTGAATTCAAAATCATTCAACTCATTAACATGTTTTGGCGTTTGAGGTTTTTGATCAAGCGGTGTATCCAGCAATTTTTTGAAATTGTCTAAAGACACTTCTGCTTCTCTGTGGATCAAAATGATATTGCCAAATTCTTGCAGAGGATTAAACAAGAAGAAAGAGTAAAATAAAAAGGTAAAGTATTGACCTGCAGAAAGCGTGTTATTAAAGATCAAATATAACAATACCACTATCATAACACTACGGGTGAATTGAACAGTTGTACCTTGCAAAAACGCTAAACTTCTAATGTATTTAACCTTTTTTAATTCAAGGCCTAAGATCTTAGTGGTGGTATTGTTCAATCTATTGATTTCTTGATTGGCTAAACCCAAACTTTTTACCAATTCAATATTTCTCAAACTTTCAGTAGTACTGCCGGCCATAGCGGTGGTTTCTCCCACTATATTTCTTTGCATGACCTTGATTTTTTTACTCAACAAGGAACTTGTAAGGCCTATCACGATAATCGCACCTAAATACACAGCAGCCACTTTAAAACTAACGGTCAAAGTAAATATCATAACGAAGACCATGCCTACTATTGAAGTAAACAAAATACCAATTAAGGCAGTGATTAATTTCTCGGTATCTGTTCTAACTTTTTCAAGTATTGATAAGGTTTCACCACTTCTTTGATCTTCAAAAACCTGGAAAGGCAATTCAAGGGAATGTTTTAATCCATCTGAAAAAATCTGAGCACCTATTCTCAATACAATCACATTGGTGTAATAGTCCTGAAAGTTTTTGGCTATTCTACTAACCATGGTAACGCCAATAGATAGACCCACTAAATACAGTGCATGCTTTAAAAATTCAGCTTGTGTTAGATGGTCGTGTTGATTAATGATTTCATCAACAATGCGACCCGTAATTTGAGGATCTAACAATGAGAAGGATTGATTGATAGCAGCCAGCAACAAGGCTAAGAGCAGTATCGGCCATTGTAGCTTTAAGTATTTGAATAATAGACTCATTGAACAGCTGCAAAAATACAGCAATGTTGAGGAGTATCCTATATTGAAATATGCACAGTCAAATAGATAAAATTGATGTCTAGCGGATGAATAGGAATTGACTCATCACTTGATTTTGATTTTTAATCTGGATGATGTATTGACCCTTTTCAATGCTTGGTAATTCAAGTTGTACAGTTTGATTGTTTAGGTTGGTCCATTTTGGTTTGGCCATTGTTTGACCAAGCACATTCATTAATTCAATATCAAAATCTGGGCTAATGGCTTGAGATAATGCTAACTTACAAATGCCGTCTTGACTAGGGTTGGGGTAAATGCTAAAGGTCGTTTTGGTTTCAGTTTCAAGATCAGAAATTTGCCAAGATTGCGCAATGTTCGCTGAATAAGCACCATTGCCATGAGTAGCTACTGCAATGCAATTGTCATTGCTGCGCACATCAATCATAGTCACAATATTGTTAGCAATACCATTCGGTGATTGTTGTATCCATCTGGTGTTAATGCCATTCAATGTATCAGTAGAGTAC
>Ga0255139_1000110_pt1 | contig 28966 bp, 34 predicted proteins | sample Law_Colum_RepB_8_FD_188549 | JGI IMG/M metagenome (GOLD analysis project Ga0255139, IMG submission 188549) | Freshwater microbial communities from St. Lawrence River, New York, United States - Law_Colum_RepB_8d | ecosystem: Environmental > Aquatic > Freshwater > River | place: USA: New York...
ATTCTCACAGATCAACATCCATGACATCGACGCTTATTTCGTGGAAATGGGTAAAAACTGGGGGAGAACCTCATCCGCATACATAGTCACCATGCTGCGGGTCTTTCTGCGACATGCTGCATCCACGAGAAAATGTGATGCTCGTCTACCCACACTGATTGATCGCCCTCGAATTTACAGGGATGAAGGGTTGCCTTCAGCACTTGAATGGCCCGACGTCCGGCGTCTACTGGCAAATGCGGATTCCGGCGCTTCGAATGACATTCGAGATCGGGCCATCATGATGCTGATGGCCATTTATGGGTTGCGTACATGTGAGGTCGCTTCCTTGCGTCTCGATCAAATTGATCGAAAAAATTCAACGCTGTTGATTCAGCGCGCCAAGAATCGAAGACCGCAGATCTATCCACTGATCGCCTCTGTGGCAGACGCTTTAGATCAGTACATCAGTACCGTTCGACCTGCAGTCGAATGCCCAGAAGTTTTTATTCGATTTGCAGCTCCACTATCTCCGATATCTCGAGCGGGATTGAGTACAACAGTACATCGCAGAATCAAAGAACTTGGCGTATCAATCAAGCGATCAGGTCCACATTCACTCCGTCACGCATGTGCTGTCAGGCTGCTCTCAGAGGGGTTCAATCTAAATGAAATTGGTGATCACCTTGGTCACCAGAGTGCATCTGCAACCAGGGTGTATGCCAAGACAGATGTGAGGGCATTGCGTGAAGTCGCGGCATTTGATCTGGGAGACTTGTCATGAAAGTCTCTCAAGTCATCAGCTGCTATCTCGTGTCGCGTCGATCGGTCGGTGTCAGATTGGAAAGCGCTGAGCGCACGCTTTACCAATTCGCAAAGACAGTGGGCGACTGTGAATTCAAGAGGGTCTCACCTAAATCAGTGTCCAAATTCCTCATGGGATCTGGCTCAATTAGCAACTCTTGGTACCTAAAATACAAACTCTTGAATGGACTGTACCGATATGCCATAGCTCGTGGATATGTTGACAAGGCACCACTGCCGAGCGATATCCCGGCATTGCCGCCATCGCTGACGCCGCATGTTTACTCGACTGAAGAGATTCAACGATTACTTGATGCCACAGTGGTCATCAACAATCCGTGCTGTCCATTGCAAGCATCTTCTCTGAAGTCGCTTCTGATCTTGTTGTATGGCACGGGACTTCGTGTCAGTGAAGCTTTGTCGCTGAAGATTTCGGACATCAATCTTGCTGAAAAAATCATCACAGTACGTGATACCAAGTTCTACAAAACGCGGCTGGTCCCACTGGGTGAAAGGGTTTCAGAGGAGCTCAAGCACCACATAATCCGACGAAATTCTCTTCCAATGCCAGACGGAGTGGATTCAGCTGTATTTGCCATCCGATCTGGTTCTGCTCTTGGGTACAGGCAGGTCAACGATTGGTTTGTTCAGGTTAGAAACGCTGCAAGAATAGGTGCCCCACCGGGTGAAAAAAAACCACCGCGATTACATGACCTCCGTCACACTGCTGCAGTGCACAGAGTCATTCACTGGTATCGATCTAACGAGGATGTACAACGTCTCCTTCCCCATTTGGCGACGTATCTCGGCCACATCAAAATTAAATCCACACAGCGTTATTTGACGATGACTCCAGAACTCCTGGAGGAGGCAAGTCTCAGGTTTGCTGTGTACGCCGAAATGGAGGTCGATCATGCGTGATCTCAACCTCCTCGGCCCGTGGGTTCGTCGATTTCTGCTTGAGCATTTGGTGGCTGAAAGGAATCTGTCGCACAACACCCAAATCAGCTATCGCGACACCTTGTCATTGCTATTGCCATTTGCAGGCACCAAGATGCGCAAATCAGTTGACCGTCTGAACGTCTTTGATATCTCGCCTGGTGTCATTAGATCCTTCCTGGAAACAATCGAATCGGTCAGAAATTGCAGTGTCGCGACAAGAAATCAGCGCTTGGGCGCCATTCATTCCCTTGCAAAATTTATCGGGATGCGCTCGCCAGAACATGTTTCGTGGTGTGCAGAGGTAAGGTCAATTCCGTTCAAAAAATCGGCCAAGCCAATGATCGGCTATCTGGACAAACCTGAGATGGATGCGTTGTTGAATCAACCGCTCAGATCTACAGGCCAGGGTGCACGGGACTATGCCTTGCTACTGTTCCTGTACAACAGTGGGGCTCGTGCTGATGAGGCCGCAGGTCTCACCATCGATTGCGTACAAGTGGGTACATCACCTTGTGTCCGCATTCTTGGCAAAGGCAACAAGTTGAGGTTGTGCCCCCTTTGGCCCTTGACGGTGGCAGCACTTAAGCCGTTGATTTCTGACCGAGATGGCAAGGATCGTGTATTCCTTGGTCGAACAGGCGATCCAATGACACGGTTTGGGATCCATCGACTGGTCACAACTTATGCTGCGCTGGCCCTTGGAAATCAAAAGCCACTGAAATGCACACGTGTAAGTCCACACACCATCCGACACACAACAGCCGTTCATCTACTTCGAGCAGGCGTAGACATCAATACCATCCGTGCCTGGTTGGGGCATGTCTCAATTGATACCACTCACATCTATGCCGAGGTAGATCTTGAAATGAAGGCCAAAGCCTTGGCCAGTGTGAATATTGAGTCGCTGCCCAAACCCTCAAGCAAGAGAGGGTCAAACAAGTCTGTGATGACCTTTCTGAGCACCTTGTGACGCAATGTCGGAAATTATGTGCGCACGATTGCCTTTGCCTCCTCTGAGAGTCAAGTGGCGTGGTGATCTGTGCACATAAATATGGCCGCAACATAACTCCCATAGTCGCTTCCACTGGGATCCACGTATAGGAAGGGTCGACCAGGTGCATGCACTTCAACACACAGACGGCCCTGGCCAACGTACCCGCCTTTGCCTGATAGCCAGTCTCGCGAGACCTGCAGGTTGGCCGCAAAGCCATCGAACTCTTCAGGTGTCATGCACCGTGTCTCGGTGATGTACACCACGCAGTCCTCGCTGGCGCTCATGTCCTTGAGGTCTGCCGGTTTGCGCGCAAAGGGAAGGCGAACGCTGAGTTCTTCAACTTCAATCACTTGCCCATGGATCTCAACGGTCAAGGGCCTTCTTTCGATACTGATGGTCATTGTTTTCATGGCGTGGCTCCTGATCAGGCGACGCGGTAAATCCGCTCTGCCCCCGACTCTTTCGTCGAGGTGATTTGCAGCCCCAATTTCTTTTTGAAGGCGCCGGCAAAGGCGCCGCGTACGGTGTGCGGCTGCCATCCGGTGGCTTGGCAGATCTGGCTGATCGTTGCGCCCTCGGCTCGCTTGAGCATGGCAATGACTTGGGCTTGCTTGCTGCTCTCCCGGGTGCGAGGTTTTGAATCTGCTGCGGCTTTGATTACCGCATCAAGATTCTGGACGCTCAAGGGCGCCTTGTGCGGCACGCCCAGTGCGTCATAGCCCTCGGCACTGAGGAACCAGTCCTGGCCGTCGTTGGTGATCAGGGCGCGCTTGAAGAGGCCATCGATCACTTTCTGGCGTGCACCGCCTTTGATGTTCTCTGGAAACCAAGTGATCTTGCCTTCGGTGTGCTCATGGGCATAGGCCAGGATGGTGTGTTGGGTAGATGTGAGTTCGGCGGGGGTGAGTTTGGTGGTCATGGTGCTTTCCTGATCAATGGAGGGCGTGATTGATGGGTTGTTTGCCGGTCGCAACGTTCAGGCCGGCTTCAAATGCAGCTTCTAGCGCGCTTTTCACGCCCCAGACACTCACCTCATGAAAGTCGAGGCGGTCGCTCATTTGTGTCTCCAGGGTCTCGATGAAAAGGTGGTCGAGTGCGATCTTTTCAAGCAGGTCTTGGACGTGCTGGGTGCTTTGCTTGTTCATCGTTTTGGCCTTTCTAGTGACGGGTGTGTTGAGGGCGATGTGATTGACGCGCTGTTCGCACACAAAGCCAAGCTCTTTCTTATCCCGGGTGATTCACTTGCCTTTGCATGACCCACCGCATCCAGGAGGCCACCCACTTGCACTGAATTGATTGACCCATGGGACTGTCCATTCGCGCTTACGCGCGCCACCGAGGGGTGTCGCATGTGGCTGTCAAAAAGGCCATTGATACCGGGCGCATCACGCCCTTGCCCGATGGCACCATCGATCCGGTGGTGGCCGATGCCCAGTGGGCAGCCAATACAACGCCGACCCGGCGGTCGGTAGCAGACCAGGTCAGCGAAAAACCTGCCCCGCAGGTTTTCGCAGAACAGCGCGATGTGCCGCAAGCTTCCGCACGGCCGCTGCGGGAGACCTCCGAGCAACCCAGCCCTGCGCTGTCGTCTGGTGGCACTTCGCTGCTCCAGGCCCGCACCGTCAACGAGGTGGTCAAGGCGCAAACCAACAAGGTTCGACTGGCGCGCCTCAAGGGCGAACTGGTCGATCGCTCGCAGGCCGTGGCCCACGTGTTCAAGCTCGCCCGGGCCGAGCGAGATGCCTGGCTCAACTGGCCGTCTCGAATCTCATCGCAGATGGCCGCAGGTTTGGGGGTTGATCCGCACGTCTTGCATTTGGCGCTGGAGGCAGCCGTGCGCCAGCAGCTGCAGGATCTGGGTGACTTGCAGCCCAAGGTGGATTAACCGCATGGACGAGATCTTTTACGAAGGTTGGGACGCCATTGAGCGCGCCTGGCGCGAGGGTCTGACGCCCGATCCGCTGCTCACGGTGTCCGAATGGGCGGACAAGCACCGCGTCCTCTCCAGCAAGGCTGCCTCAGAACCGGGGCGCTGGCGCACCAGCCGCACGCCCTATCTGCGCGAGATCATGGATTGCTTGTCGCCCATGTCACCGATTGAGCGGGTGGTGTTCATGAAAGGCGCACAGGTCGGCGGCACGGAACTGGGCCTGAACTGGGTGGGTTACGTGATCCATCACGCCCCGGGTCCGATGATGGCGGTGTGGCCCACGGTGGAGATGGCCAAGCGGGCCTCCAAGCAGCGGATCGATGCGCTGATTGAAGAAAGCCCTGCCATCCAGGAGCGAATCGCGCCCGCGCGTAGCCGCGACTCGGGCAACACCATCCTCGCCAAGGACTTCCATGGTGGCGTGCTGGTGATGACCGGCGCCAACAGTGCGGTGGGCTTGCGTTCCATGCCGGTGCGCTACTTGTTCCTGGACGAGGTCGACGGCTACCCGCTGGACGTGGAAGGTGAAGGCGATGCGATCTCGCTGGCCGAGGCGCGCACCCGCACCTTTGCGCGGCGCAAGATCCTGATCGTCTCGACGCCAACGATTGCCGGTGCCAGTGCGGTGGAGCGCGAGTTCGAAGCCTCGGACCAGCGCCGCTACTTTGTGCCGTGCCCGCATTGCGACCACCGCCAGTGGCTGCGGTTCGAGCAACTGCGCTGGGAGCGAGGCCAGCCGGAAACGGCGGCCTACATCTGCGAGTCCTGCAGCCAGCCGATCGCCGAGCACCACAAGACCTGGATGCTGGACAACGGACAGTGGCAGGCCTGCGCGCCAGAACAGACTGGGCGCACTGCGGGGTTTCATCTCTCCAGCCTCTACAGCCCAGTTGGCTGGCGCAGTTGGATCGAGATTGCCCGTGCCTGGGAGTCGGCCGCGATGTCCGATTCCCGCTCGGCCTCGGCGATCAAGACCTTCAAGAACACTGAACTTGGTGAGACCTGGGTCGAGGAGGGTGAAGCGCCGGACTGGCAGCGTCTGCTGGAGCGCCGGCAGGATTACCGCATCGGCACCGTGCCCGCTGGCGGCTTGCTGCTCACCGCCGGTGCCGACGTGCAGAAGGACCGCATCGAAGTCTCAGTCTGGGCCTTCGGGCGGGGCAAAGCCGCGTGGCTGGTAGAGCACCGGATCCTGATGGGGGATACCGCCCGCAGCGAAGTCTGGTCCGCCCTGGCCAAGCTCATGGGTGAGACCTGGACCCACAGCAGTGGCTGCCAGCTAAGCCTGGCGCGCCTTGCCTTGGACACCGGTTACGCCACCCAGGAGGCCTATGCCTTCGTGCGCAGCGTGCGCGATACCCGGCTCATGCCGATCAAGGGCATTGCCGGGGGCGCCGCCCTGATCGGCACGCCGACGGCCGTGGATGCCACCGCCAGTGGCAAGAAGCTGCGCCGGGGCATCAAGGTGTTCCCCGTGGCTGGCGGCATCGCCAAGCTGGAGTTCTACAACAACTTGAGGAAGAGCGCCGAGGTGGCCGAGGACGGCATCACGCCGATCTACCCGGCTGGCTTCGTGCACCTGCCCAAGGTCGATGCGGAATACCTGCAGCAACTCTGTGCCGAGCAGCTGATCACCCGGCGCGACCGCAACGGCTTTGCCCACCGCGAGTGGCAAAAGATGCGTGAGCGCAACGAGGCGCTCGACTGCTACGTCTACGCCCGCGCGGCCGCCGCCGCTGCAGGCCTCGACCGGTTCGAAGACCGGCACTGGCAAGAACTGGAAAAACAACTCGGTAACGGTCCCCTCACCGAAACCACTCCCATCAACACCCCCGAGGCCACCCGAGAACAGAAGTTTGACGCAGGCCTGAGCACTTCTGCCAGCACCCCGGCGCCCGCACGTCGGGTGGTGCGCAGCAAGTGGATGAACTGAGGAACGTCTCATGAGTACTTACACCCCTGAACACTTGCAAGCCTTGCGAGCAGCGCTCGCCAGCGGTGAGCACCGTGTCACCTTTGAGGGCAAGAGCATCGAATACCGCAGTGTGACCGATCTCAAGACAGCGATTGCCGAAGTGGAGTCGAGCATTGCCCGAGAGTCCGGCAGCACCAAGACGCGCCAGATCCGCGTCAGCACGGTCAAGGCGCTCTGATGGCTTGGCTTAAAAACCTGCGCCGCCGGATGTTTGGTGGCACGCCCGTTTATGACGGTACCGGTGGTGGACGCCGTGCCTTGGCTTGGATGCCGGGGAATCCTGGTGCGGTTGCAGCACTCGCTTTGGCGCAAGATGAACTGCGCGCCAAGAGCCGCGATCTGGTGCGGCGCAATGCCTGGGCGGCCGCTGGTATTGAAGCCTTTGTGTCCAATGCCATCGGCACGGGTATCAAACCCCAGAGCATGGTGCAGGATCAGACCAACCGCGAAGCCATCCACAGCCTGTGGTGGGATTGGTGCGCACAGGCCGATGCAGCGGGTCTTACGGACTTCTACGGCCTGCAGGCCCTTGCTACTCGCGCCATGCTCGAAGGCGGCGAGGCCCTGATCCGGCTGCGCTACCGCCGCAGCGAAGATGGTCTTCCGGTGGCGCTGCAGATCCAGGTGCTGGAAGCCGAGCACCTGCCGACCACGATGAACCGGGATTTGCCCGGTGGGAATGTGATTCGTGCAGGCATCGAGTTCGACCGACTCGGTCGCCGGGTGGCTTACCACCTGTACCGATCACATCCCAACGATGGGCTGCTGGCACCCATGTCCAGTAGCGCCGGCAGCGGTATGGACACGGTGCGAGTGGATGCAAGTGAAGTGATCCACATGTTCCGTCCCTTGCGCCCCGGTCAGATTCGGGGTGAGCCGTGGCTCACGCGGGCACTTGTCAAGCTCAACGAGCTGGACCAGTACGACGACGCAGAGCTGGTCCGCAAAAAGACGGCGGCCATGTTTGCCGGCTTTATCACCCGAGTGGCGCCCGAAGACAACTTGATGGGCGAGTCAGCAGCTGACGCCAACGGTGTGGCGCTCGCGGGGATGGAGCCCGGCACGCTGCAGATCCTGGAGCCGGGCGAGGACATCAAGTTCTCAGCGCCGGCCGATGTTGGCTCCTCGTATGCGGAATTCATGCGCCAGCAGTTCCGCGCGGTGGCCGCTGCCATGGGCATCACTTACGAGATGCTCACGGGTGATCTCACGCAAGTGAACTACTCCTCTATCCGGGCGGGTCTGCTGGAGTTTCGCCGCCGCTGCGAAGCCATGCAGCACGGCGTGATCGTGCATCAACTGTGCCGACCCATCTGGCGCGCCTGGATGGATCAGGCGGTACTCGAAGGCTTGCTGGATCTGCCCGGCTACCGCAAAGACCGCCGCACCTACCAGGCCGCCAAGTGGATTCCGCAAGGCTGGAGCTGGGTCGATCCGCAAAAGGAGTTCAACGCCATGAAGCTGGCCATCCGGGCGGGTCTCATGAGCCGATCCGAGGTCATCTCGGGCAATGGCTACGACGCAGAAGACGTGGACCGTGAGATTGCGGCAGATAACGCTCGGGCCGATGCACTGGGCTTGGTCTTTGACTCCGATGCCCGGCATGAACAGGCAGCGAATGCTGTGTCGGCACAACCGAGTGACGTACAGAACGACGCACTGAACGACTCACAGAACGACGCGCAGACCGAAGAACAGCAGACCCCTGAGTCTGGCGCTTCGTCACCCAACAACCAGGACCCACAACCATGACTTACCTTGCCTCCCGCCTGTTCGGGACGCCACTTCTCATTCACCGCCCCAAGTTGGACGTGATCCTGTCCGTGGTCGGCCAGCGCATCGGCATGACCGATGTTGCTGGTATGCCCACCATGGACATGGCGGTGTACCAGCGGCCACCTGTAGCCACCGCCCCCGAGGGCATTGCCGTGATCCCGATCCACGGCTCCCTGGTCAAACGCTCACTGGGCATCGAGGCGGCCTCGGGCCTGACTTCCTACGGCGAGATCGCCGCGATGCTGGACTCCGCCTTGGTCGACCCCCAGGTCAGCGGCATCTTGCTCGACATTGATTCTCCGGGTGGCGAAGCCTCGGGCAGCTTTGAGTTGGCCCGTCGCGTGCGCGAGGTGGCTGCCATGAAACCCGTCTGGGCAGTGGCCAACGATGCTGCGTATTCGGCGGCCTATGCGATTGCCGCCAGTGCTCAGCGCCTTTTCGTGACGCAAACGGGTGGCGTCGGCTCGATTGGTGTGATTGCCCTGCACGTCGACCAATCGGTCAAGGATGCCAAGGACGGCTATCGGTTCACGGCCATCACGGCAGGTGCCCACAAGAACGATTACTCGCCACACGAGCCACTGTCGGACACAGCTAAGACCGAACTGCAAGGCGAGGTCGATCGGCTGTACTCCATCTTCACCGAACACGTGGCCACCATGCGCGGCCTGGACATTGAGGCCGTGCGAGCGACCGAGGCAGGACTCTATTTCGGCAGCAACGCCGTTGCCCAGGGCCTTGCCGATGGCATCCAGACCTTGGAGGCTGCGCTTGCTGAGTTTCAGCAATTTATCAACCCCCCAAAAAACGCCCTTACCCACTCGCCGTCTCAGGTGCGGGGCGTGATCCGTGCTGAGGCGGCACTTCCCCATAAGGAGCTTTCTATGCCTGATGACCAGGAACTTGCCCAAAACCCGGTGGCTGAGACCATCGACCTTGACGAAGCAAAGAGGCTTGTGACCGAGGCGCGCCGTGAGGTGACCCAGTCTGCCCAGGCCATTGCCGAGGTTTGCCTGCTGGCAGGTTGCCCCGACCGAGCCGCCGAGTTCATAGCCGCTGGCAAGGCCGAAGCCGACGTCCGACGCATGCTCATTGATGCGCGTGCCGCACGTTCTGAAGCCGATGAGATTCGCTCGACCATCACCGTGGATGCCGGAGCGCAAAACCTCGATCGTCCAGAGGCCTCGCCCATTGTGGCCGCCGTCAAAAAACTCACTGCCAAGGAGTAAACCATGCCCGCCATCACTGAACAAAACAACCTCGGCGACCTTTTGAAATACGAAGCCCCCAACCGCTATTCGCGTGACGTCGCCACCATTGCCGCTGGCCAAAACCTGCCTTTGGGCACGGTACTCGGCCTAAATGCCAGCGATGGCAAGCACTACGTCATTGACCCGGCCGCCACCGATGGCACTGAGGATGCCATTGGCGTGCTGGCCAATGCGGTCGATGCCACCAATGCCGATCGCAGCGACGCCATCCTCATTGCCCGCCACGCCATCGTCGCCAAAACTGCACTGGTCTGGCCGATTGCGCTCACCAGTGCCCAGCGCGCGGCTTACGAGCAGCAACTGGCTGAGCGTGGTGTCCTGGTGCGCGAGTCCGCTTGATCTGCGCCTGATCTCTGACTGACCTCGGCCACAAACAGATCTTCCTTCATCCCCTTGAACCCGCCTGGCCACTTGGCTTGCGCGGGTTTCGTCATTTCTGGAGCCCCCAATGAACAACCCCTTTCTCAACCCCGGTTTCTCGATGGCCAGCCTCACCGCCGCCATCAACCTCATCCCCAACCGCTACGGCCGCCTGGAGGCCTTGAACCTGTTTCCGCCCAAGCCTGTGCGCACCCGCCAGATCATCGTGGAGGAGTACGCCGGCCGCCTAAACCTGCTGCCCACCAAGCCCCCTGGCTCGCCCGGCACCGTGGGTGAGCGTGGCAAGCGCAAGCTGCGCTCTTTCGTCATCCCCCACATCCCGCACGACGACGTGGTGCTGCCCGAAGAAGTCCAGGGCATCCGTGCCTTTGGCTCGGAGACCGAGATGGAAGCGATCTCTGGTGTGCTAGCCCGGCACCTGGAGACCATGCGCAACAAGCATGCGATCACGCTCGAGCACCTGCGCATGGGCGCCTTGAAAGGCGAGATCCTGGATGCTGATGGCAGCGTGATCAGCAACCTGTTCAGTGAATTCCAAATCACACCACAGTCGGTCAACTTCGATCTGGCCAATGCCAACAGCGAGATCAAGGGCCACTGCTACGACCTGCTGACCAAGATCGAGGACGCCTTGCAGGGTGAATTCATGACCGGCGTGCATGTTCTGTGCTCGCCAGAATTCTTCCGAGCGCTGACCACCCACAAGGAGGTTAAGACCGCCTACACCAACTGGCAGCAAGGCGCCGTGCTCATCAACGATGTGCGCTCGGGCTTCACCTACACGGGTGTCACCTTCGAGGAATACCGGGGCCAGGCTGCCTATCTGCAGGCCAATGGGGAGCTTGGCACCCGCCGATTCATTGCGGCAGGTGAGGCCCATGCCTTCCCGCTGGGCACCGTCGACACCTTTGGCACCTACTTTGCGCCGGCCGACTTCAACGAAACGGTCAACACCCTGGGCCAGTCTCTGTACGCCAAGCAGGCGCCGCGCCAGTTCGATCGGGGCACTGACTTGCACACCCAGAGCAATCCGCTGCCCATGTGCCACCGCCCTGGTGTGCTCGTGAAGCTGACGGCCTGACGGTGGAGTGACCATGCGCGTAGAGCGTTTCTACGAAGCCGCTGCCAGAGCTGGTCTGCTGGTGAATGCGCAGATCGGCGGTCACACCGTGGCCGTCGAGTTTCGTGCGCCGGACGAGACCGTTCTGGATGGACTGGCCTTGTCCGCTGACTACACCATGCGGTTTCCTGCCTCTGCGCTGCCTGCTTTGGCCATCGGTGACTCCGTCTCGATTGCTGACAACACTTACCGCGTCCGCGATATCCGCAGCATCGGTGATGGCAGTGAGCGCAGCGCTTTGCTCTCTCGCATCTGAGCGTTCTCGGCAATGAGCTCCTCACTTGAACTTAACTCCATCCGTGAGCGCATCTTGCGCAAAGCGGTTGCCCGGCTTGAATCGGCTGTAGCGCCGATCCCGGTTATTCGGGCCCCGAGCGTGCCGGTAACGCGCGAGAACAGTCCTGCGCTGCTCGTGTTCGCCGAAAGCGACAGCATCACAGCGCATGCCAATAACCTTGTCGACCGTCTTCTGGTCATCCGTGTCGTTGCCGTGGCGCGTGGCGAGGGTGCCATAGGCCAGGCCGATCTGGCCATGGTAGCCGCCCACGCTGGGCTCATGAGCGACACCAATCTGGATGGTCTGGCATTGGCTCTTCGCGAAATCGATTGCGAATGGGATCAGGAAGAGGCAGACGCTGGAGCCTTGGCGCTGCCGGCCCGCTACGAGATCCGCTACCGCACCCACATCCTTGATCTAACCCGAACGGGATAACCAACATGAACATCGAACTGCTCAAACCCCACACCCACGCCGGCGCCAACTTTGCGCCGGGTCACCAACTGGACCTCGACGAAGCCACGGCCCTGTGGCTGATTGAAGCCGGCGTCGCCAAAGCCACCGCAGTGCTTGACGAGCCGCCCATCAAACCTCAATCCACCACACGCAAAGGAGACTGACCATGCCTTACTTTTCTGGACAGGGGCGCGTCTACATCGGCGCCCGCGATACTGCAGGTAACCCCCAGGGGCTCAATTACGTGGGCAACGTCCCCGAGCTCAAAGTCTCGCTTTCGGTCGAAACCCTGGAGCACCAGGAATCGACCAGCGGCCAGCGCCTGACGGACTTGCAGTTGATCAAGACCAAGAAGGGCGAATTTGCCTGCACGCTGGAAGAACTGATTGCCGTGAACCTGGGCTTGGCCTTGTACGGCACGACCACCGACCAAGTCAGTGGGACGGTGACGGCCGAGGCGCTGCCCAACCTCGTCACGACGGGCAGCTTGTACCTGCTGGCCAAGCAGAACGTATCCTCTGTTGTGGTCAAGGATTCGTCGGCGACCCCCAAGACGCTGCCGGCTGCGCAGTACCACCTCAACGCCAAACACGGCTCCTTGTCGATCACGGACAAGAGTTCGGGCGGCCCCTATGTGGAACCCTTCAAGGTTGACTACACCTACGGCGCGGCCCAATCGACGGCGCTCTTTACCCAGCCACTGCCCGAGCGATGGGTGCGTTTTGAGGGTTTGAACACCGCAGACAGCAACCGTGAGGTGGTGATCGATCTGTACCGCGTAGCGATCAATCCGGCCAAGGAGTTGTCGATCATCACCGAGGAGTTGCTCAAGTTCGAGCTCTCCGGGCAGGTGTTGGCCGACACGCTCAAACCCGCTTCTGGCGATTTGGGCCAGTTCGGCCGCATCGTGCTGCTCTAAGGACTCGTCATGAACCCTTCAGATCCCTCATTCGATACCGTTTCTGATCCTATTTCAGATCTCAATGTGCTTGTGCCGCAAGGCCGAGCCCTGGAACTGGCTGGGCGGCGCATGACCATCAGTCCGCTAGTGGTGGGTGAATTGCCGGCCATGCTCACGGCCGTACGGCCGTTTGCCGAACAGGTCAGTGGCGAGCCGGACTGGCTCACCTTGCTCTGTGATCATGGCGAGGCCTTGCTTGCAGCGCTCGCGATTGCCAGTCGCCAGCCGCGCGAGTGGGTTCATGCCTTGGCCCTGGACGATGCGATCACCTTGGCGGCCACGGTGTTCGAGGTGAATGCCGATTTTTTCGTGCGCCGGGTCGCGCCAAAGGTGGGCGATCTGGCGCAGAGCCTGAGCGGCCAAAGCAAAGGTCTGCCAGTTGGATCGACGCCGCCGCTCGCCTGATTCGAAGCGGCCACCGCTACCCGGACATCCTGCGCTACACCCTCAGCCAGGTCAACGCTTTCCTGGCGGCCGACAGCCGCCTCGAGCATGAACGCCTGGCCACCCAGCTGGCGGTCATGACCACGGCCGCCCAGGGCAGTCGTGAGGGTATCCGGCAGCTACAGGCTGAACTCCATCAAGCCATGTCAGGCAGTCCGCGATGAAAATTAACCTGGTCGCGGAAGGTCTGCTGGACCGGCGCCGTTTCAAGGCCTGGCAGGCCGACACTCAGCAGGCGATCCGTGCGGCAGTCGGGCGCGCGATGCGGGACAGCGGCAAGGGCATGGTCGAGCAGGTGAGAAGCGACATGCGCGCAAGGTTCCGATCGGCCAGTCCCAAGTTCCTGCGCTCCATGCACGCCAAGGTCTACGACCGTAAAGCCAATGTGCTCCCGGCCCTCTACATCGGCTCGAAAGTGCCGTGGCTGGGTGTCCATGAGCAAGGCGCAGTGATCCGGGGGCGCATGTTGATCCCGCTGCTGCCTCAATACCAGCGCATCGGTCGCAAGGCCTTTGCCCGGGTGATCGATGCGCTGATGCGCTCTGGCAATGCCTGGTTTGTGGAGAAGAACGGCCAGCAGGTCCTGATGGCCGAGAACCTTGCTGAGAACGCCCGGGCACTCACGCGTTTTCGCAGAGCCGAGCGCGAGCGCAGCGGCGCAAAGCGTCTGAAACGCGGCCAGGAAATTCCGATTGCCGTACTGGTGCGGCGTGTGACTTTAAAAAAACGTTTCGACCTCAACCGTTCGGTGCGGGTCGAGCTTCCCCGCTTGACGGCGGCCATTCGCAAGGCAATGACCAGGGTTTGAAAGATGGCGACCAACCGCGCCCAGATTCTCATCACCGCAGTCGATGAGACAAGACGGGCTTTTCAGTCGATCAATGGCAGCCTCTCGCAACTGCGCGACCAAGCGGGGCAGGTCGGCGCTGTCCTCTCGCGCATAGGCGGCGCCATCGGAGTCGGGCTCGGTGTGCGCGAACTGGTCGAAGTTGCTGACCAGTACAAGAACCTTCAGGCCCGACTCAAGCTCGCCGTCACCACCCAAGAGGAATTCAACCGCGCCGATGCGGCGCTCTTTGAGATTGCCCAGCGCAACCGCGCGCCACTGGCAGAAACCGTCACCCTGTACGCGCGTTTGGCGCCTTCTGTGCAGGCCCTGGGTCGTTCTCAGGCAGAGGTGCTCGCGGCAACCGATGCCATTGGCCAAGCGGTATCGCTTTCTGGCGCCTCCAGCGAGGCGGCAGCGGCCGCACTGCTGCAGTTGGGGCAGGCCTTCGCCTCGGGCCAACTGCGCGGCGAAGAGTTCAATTCGGTTATCGAGCAGACGCCCCGACTGGCACAAGCGATCGCCGACGGCTTGGGTGTGCCGCTGGGCTCTTTGCGGGCCCTGGCGCAAGAAGGCAAGATCACTTCGGCAGCAGTCCTTGACGCTTTGCTTAAGCAGCGTGGGCGCCTTGCCGAGGAGTACGCAAGCCTGCCCGATACGGTCTCGGGCGCGCTCACCCGTTTGAAGAACGCCTTTCAGCGTGCATTTGGCGAGCGGGATGCCAATTCAGGACTGACCGCTGGTCTTGCACAGGCCCTTCAACTGGTCGCTCAGAATCTGGAACTGCTGATCGATCTGGCCGGTGTTGTGCTGGTCGCCGCCTTCGGACGGATGGCAGCGGCATTTGCAAGCAGTGTTGCTGCCGCCCGCGCGGAGGCAGCGGCGCGGCTGGCCAATCTGCGTACGCTGCAAGCCGAGGCTGTGGCTCGGGTGCGCGTGGCCGATGCCGCATTGGCGCAGGCCCGGGCTCAAGGCCTGGCCACCAGCGCCCTGATCACCGACGCGGCCAAAGCCCGGCTGCAAGCCACTGCGGCCAGCGCCGCCGTAACCCAAGCCGTCGCGTCCACATCGCTGCTGGGGCGTGCGGCGGGGATATTGCGTGGGGCGCTGGCGCTCCTGGGTGGCCCCATCGGCTTGATCGTGACTTCGGTCACGTTGCTGGCTGGGGTGCTTTATTCGGCACGCAACGCGGTGGTCGAGTTCGGTGGCAAGACCGCTTCGATACGGCAGATCGTTGTCGCCACCTGGGATCTGGTGCTAGAGAAGGTGGCCGACGTCGTGAGCGCCCTGGGGCGGCTGGTCGGCGCCAACAACCTTTCCTGGAGCCGCGTTCGGGAGGTGGTGGTCAGCGCAATCACAACCATCGGTGCGGTGATCCGCACGGTGGTCAATGCGGTTATCGGTGCCTTCAATGCGGTTGGTAGCGTTGGTGGGGTCACTGCGGCTTTCCTGGTTGAGCGCTTTAGAAACGCCTTCTCCGACATTGGGGATCTGGCGCAGGCCTTGGGCCAGGATGTGGCTGCAGCTTTTAGCGGCGACTTTTCAATGCAGTCGCTGCGCTCCGTCCTTGGACGCCGACTGGGAGAGATGCGCGATTTCGGCAAGGAACTGCAGGAAACGGTGCGCGAGGTCGTCACCCGAGACTATGTTGGCGAAGCGGCCCAGGCCATTGCCGGCCGCATCCGGCCGGATCAAAGCCAGCCCGGTGTGTTTGGCAGGCCGCAACCACCGGCCAAGCCTACGCCCGACAAGGGGGTCGAGGCCGCCCAGCTGTCTCTGGTTCAGGCGAAGGCCGATGCGGAGTTCAAAATCCTCAAGGATGCATTGGATCGCCTGGGGCGTGAACTCGATGCCTCGCTCGAAGATCGATTGATCTCCCTGAAGGATTACTACGCGTCTAAGACCCGCATCGAACAGCAAGAGATTGATGCAGAAATCCAGCGTGCGCAGTTATCGCTTGCCCAGCAGCAACGCTTGGTCAAGACTGGTAAGGACGAACCTGCACGCATCAAGGCCAAGGCCGAAGTTGCCAAGATCGAGGCGGACCTGATTGTCCTCAACAACAAGAGAGCCGACGCTGAGGTTGCCAATGCCCGCAAAGCGGTCCAGGCCGAGCGTGAGTTGCGCGAGGAACTCGCCAAAGTCCGCGATGAACTGCTCGATTTCACTGGAGCCGCGACCAGCCAGGATCGCCGCGCAGCGATTGAGAGGCAGTATCAAAGCCTGATGGCGCGTCTGCGCGCGGAGGGCGACACCGAGGGGGCGGCCACCGTCGGCAGGCTGATCGACGTCAAAGCAGCATCGGCTGATCTGGCCGAATACGAGCGACAGTTTGGCGATGCGCTATCGCGCATGCGAGCATCAGAGGTTTCAATCAACCTGCAGCGCCAATCGGGGCTGCTCACGGAATCACAGGCCCGCCAGCAGATCATCTCGCTGCACCGCCAAACTGGCCAAGCACTTGATGAACTGCTTCCTCAATTGGAGGCTGCAGCCTCAGCCATTGGCCCAGAAGCGGTCGCTCGCGTGCAAGCGTGGAAGAACGAGATCGCGCAGGTCAAGCTGGTTGTCGACGATGTGGCCGTGGCCATCGACGGTGCGGTGCAGGACGGTTTCGCTCAAATGTTCCAGGACATTGGCAATGGCGCCAAGTCGGCCAAGGAAGCGTTCGCAGATTTCGGGCGGTCTGTTTTGCAGACGATCAACCGCATCGCCTCGCAGAAACTGGCCGAAGCGCTTTTCGGAAGCCTGATGGGCGGCGGTGCAGCAGGAGGCGCTGGCGGACTGGGCGCATTGATCTCATCGATTTTCGGCTTCGCCTCGGGCGGCTACGTGAGTGGCCCTGGCACCTCAACCAGCGATTCCATCCCGGCGCGGCTCTCTCACGGTGAGTACGTGGTCAATGCCCGCGCGGTGAGTCGTCTTGGTTTGTCGTTTTTGGACGCCATCAACGGCTTGTCTGCCGGGCCCCGTGTCTCGGGTGGGCGACTGGCTTTTGCCGCTGGTGGCTTGGTGCCCGACAGCCCAGCGCAGGCGGCTGCGGGCCAGAACATCCGGATTGTCAACGTGATCGACCCCGCGATGGCGGCCGACTTCCTCAACAGCAGCGCAGGCGAGCGCACGGTGATGAACCTCATCCAACGCAATGCCGCTTCGATGCGCAACATCCTGGGACGCTAAACATGGCTTGGACCTCCGGCACGGCAACCAATGCCGTTGACCTCTTCAATAAGCTGATCACGTTTTTGACCACAGACGCGACCCTGGTCGCAGGTGGGGAAGCATGGACCGTGCTTCGCCGAAGCACTTTCACAGCCGATGTGAAACGTGATCTTGCCGAACTGCGCGGTCCCGGCTCCTCGGCGGGCGATGCGATCTACGTGCAGATCTGCCTGTTCGCCGACGCGGCAGCACCTGCCTATTCGATTCGGGTTTTGGGCTCGCAATCTTGGCAAAGCAGCATTCCTGTCATCAATCCGGAATCCCAGCCCGGGAGCTTGCAAGCAGGTGCCGGATCGCTGAATGTCCTGCCTCGAATGCCGGTGTTCAACAGCGCGATCAGTTACTGGTTCGTCGCCAACGGCCGGCGCTTCATCGTCGTTGCCAAGTCCTCGGCGTATTGGGGCTCGCTTTACGCCGGGTTTTTTCTGCCCTATGGCACACCGTCGCAGTATCCCTATCCACTGTTCATCGGTGCCAACACCTCGCGTGGCGACAACTACCAGAGCTCTGATCTCGACATTGCGGGCAGCGCCTTTTGGCGCAACGACGGGGAATACGCCAGCTACAGCGCAGCAATTTTGCAGCCTAGCGGAGGTTGGGTCGGCACCAACCGCTTTGATACGACCTACACCGGCCGCACCTGGCCCTGGGCGTTGTCCTTGGAAAGCAGAAAGATCAGTGTCGGGCGTTTTGAGCTCGTGTCGTTGACGCAGTTGCCCAACGGAGCGAGCCCGTTGCTGCCGGCCGTTCTCTTCGACTGCGCAAATTCTCGTCCCTTCTCTATCTGGGGCGAACTGCAAGGTGTATTTGCTGTGCCAGGTTTCGGGGTTGCCGCAGGCGATACCGTGACTGTGGCGGGTAAATCCCACTTGGTCGTCCAGGCGGCAACTTCCACCAATGCGGCTCGTTTTGCCGCCATCCAATTGGCTTGAGGTAATTCAATGGCTTACATCACTGGCGCGTCGGCGGATCTCAATACACTGCTGACCGCCATCAAGAATTTCGCAGTGGCCAATGGTTGGACAGCGAATGCCACCGACACCTTCACGCTCACTTTCCCAACTTACCCCTCCAACGGCAACGCGACTCACGTCGGCACGATGTCGATGGTTTCCTCGGTCAGCGGATCCGATGCTTACAAAAACCAGTCGGAAACGAGTCTGACCTCGAACCGCATCGTACTGACCAAGAACGGCGTGTCGTACCAACTGTTCGCGGTGAACAAGAAACTCTACAAGAACGGCGTCAACGGCACCTACTCATGTCTTGAGGCTTGGGTCTGTGATGGCTATACCGCTGGGGTGGCCGCCAACCTGCAGACCAACAACCGCAAGTTCGTGATGGTCGGCCCGATGGCAACTTCACTCTATGCCTACCACCTGTTCTCGAACGGCGACTTCGTCCATGTGGTGATCGAGGAAACACCGGGCAGGTTTCGGCACCTGTCGTTCGGCTTCATCAATAAATATGGCGCCTTTGCCGGAGGTCAGTATCTGAGCGCAGGTTGCCCTATCGAGTCGTTCACGACGACGCCCAATGCATTCAACAGCGTCAATCATACGATTCCGTTTGGCGCCAACGGGCAAGGGCCATCACGCGTAGCGCTCGCGACTTACGGCTACCCGGGCACCTACGTGCGTGCCGACATCGACGGTTGGACGGTCGGTTGGCGCCTCTTGACCACCGGCTACTGGGATACGGCCAACCTCGATGTTTGCGGCTGCGCAAGCTATGCGAATGTGACGAACAACCGCGCGGGCTATATCTCTGGTGGACCTCAGGTGACCTTGCACACCCTGGCGCACGATCTGGCTTACCACTGCTCCCCACAAAGCTACAACGGTCTGGCGCCGATGTTGCCGTGCTATGCAGGCGTCAATCGCACGCCTTACATCGGCACCTGGACGCTGCTGGGTGAATTTCCCGATGTGCGCTTTCTGAACATCTCGAATTTCAACCCAGGAGATGAGCTGATCCTCGGTACCGACGTGTGGAAAATCTTTCCGCTCTGGAACAAGGCCTACACGCTTGGGGCCGAACCGATCAGCTACGACTACGGCCTGGCCTACCGCAAGGTGGTGTAAATGCCCAACTTTGCTGGAGCCTCCACGTCAAAAATTCTGGGCGGTGCAGCAGCCGCCGGGCTGAACAGCCTTTGGGACGGTGGGCGACCTGCGTTCTATGAACCTACAACTGTCATCGCGGCCATCGCTGGTGCGTTCGGTGGCATCGTCAGCGGCCAACCCTCGCCAGAGGCTCTGATTGCGCGGGTTGGTGAACGCTGTGGTGCATTTTCAGACGACTTCTACTACCGGATCTACCTCCAGCCCACCAGGATCGAGTTCGGCAATCTCGTCATCCCCACCACCCGTAACGTCGAAGTCTGGAATGCGTTTCCGGATCCGGTAACGATTTTCCAGATCGATGGTGACACTGCGGGCTTGTCCTTGGGGTTCTTCCCGCCAACAAGGATGCGGGGGCTCGAGGACATCTTCTACGAGGTCACAGCGACGCTCGATGGTCCTAGCTTCGTCGATACGGTTCTGACGCTGCATTTCTCGGCTGGCGGGACAAGGGATCTGGCGATCAGCTATGGACGCGTGCTGGTCATGGGCCTGCTGCACGATTGGCAAGGCGGCTTCACCGAGCGGTTGGAGTGGCTCACGGATGTGCTGACGATGCGTGATGGAGGTGAGCAGCGGGTGCGTCTGCGTGCCGAGCCCCGGCGCTACTTCGAGTTCGATGTGCTGGAGTACGGCAATGGCGGACAGTTGGACCTCTTGATGAACGTCTGGCAGTCGCGCGTGTATGCCGTGCCGGTATGGACCGACAAGGCTTGGCTTACAGCCCCCATCTTTCCTGGTGACACGGTTCTGGCCGTCCATACCCCGGACCTGGACTATTACCCAGATGGCCTGGCCATCGTCGGCTCAAGCGCTGGTGCCAGCGAGGCCCTGGAGGTCAAGTCTCTGACGGCCGAAACGATCACGCTCAAGCGCCCGGCTCTGGGGAACTGGCCTGCAGGCTCATGGATCGCACCCGCTCGGTTGGGGCGTTTACCTGCCCAGCAGACCGTCACCCGGCCAACGGCGGCAATCTCCCTGGCCAAGCTCCGGTTTGATCTGGAGGACCTGGCTTTGCCAGTGGCGGCGACCAGTTCGCCGATCCAGTACAGAGGCTATGACACGCTGCTGCAGCATCCGAATCGGGTCGAGGATGTGAGCATCGACTATCAGCGGCTCATCGATGTGTTCGATGCCCAGACCGGTGCGCCAGCGGTGATCGACATGCCGAACCGATCCTTCATCGTACGTCGCCACCAGTACCTTTTGCGTGATCGTGCACAACTGACAACCATGCGAGGCTGGCTTGCCGCTCGTGCAGGTCGGCAAGTTCCGTTTTGGGTGCCGACCTGGGAGCGTGGTCTCGAAGTTGCCCAGCCCTTCACCTCCGATGCAACGGAAATCCTGGTGCAGGCCCGGGGATTTGCCACCTACTACCAGGCCATGCCAGGCCGCCAGGACGTGGCCTTTTTGCACAACGACGGCACCTGGTTGTTCAGGCGAATCACCGCCTTCGAGTTTGTGGACGGGGTCGTCGAGCGAATGCGGATTGACGCCTCGCTTGGCGTGGCCTGCGTGCCTTCAGATTTACGGATCGTTTGCTTCCTTGAATTGGCAAGGCTGGAGAGCGATGCCGTGGAATTCTTCTTTGAGACGGACCGTCTGGTTCGGGTGACTTTACCTATACGGAGCATCAACGGATGACTTATCAGAGCCTGGAGGCCAGTGTTCATTCAGGGCAACCCGTTGAGTTGTACCGGTTTGCACTGGGCGCAAGCGTTTGGCGCTACACCTCGGCGCGCGATACGGTGACCTACAACGGTGAGCATTACGTTGCGGCGCCGATCAGGCGCTCGGAAATTGAGCAAACGCAGGAATTTGGACGCGCCATGCTCAATCTCCAAGCAGCGCTTGACATTGGTGTGGTGCAGTCCTTCATCGTGACCCCGTCCGATGGCGTCTTGTCACTGACCATTTTTCGTCAGCACCTGTCTGACCCGGGTGAGGAATTCATCACCTGGTGGAAAGGGCGCGTTGTGTCGGTGGTGTTCAGTGGCATATCGGTGCAGATGCGCTGCGAGCCGATTTTCACGACCCTCAAACGTTCAGGGCGGCGGGCCAACTACCAGATCAACTGCCGTCACCCGCTTTACCACGGCGGCTGCAAGGTCAACGCGGCCGATTACAAAACCGCTGGCACCATCGAGAGCGTGGCGGGGCTGGAGGTGGCGGCAGCCGTCTTGTTGCCCATGCCCACCGCTTGGTTCGTCGGCGGAAGGCTTGTGGCCGCCGGGGCGCAACGCATGATTGTTGCCAGTTCGGGCGGTGCGGTCACTCTTTCCGCACCGATTGCGGGACTCAAGCCTGGCGACGCCTTCGAGGCCTATCCGGGTTGCGACCACACGCTCGCCACCTGCGCTGCCAAGTTCGGCAATCAACTCAACTACGGCGGCTTTCCCTACATCCCTGTCAAAAATCCCTTCACTGGGGATGCCATCGTTTGAGGACACCCCATGTGGCAATACCTGATTGTGTGGGTGGTCACGACGGTCCTGTCGTCGCTGCTCGCGCCCAAACCCAAGACCACGACACCCCAACCCGGTGATGTCGATGCGCCGATTGCTGCGACCGACAGCCCCATTCCGGTGTTGTTCGGCACCCGCATGATCAAGCAGCCCAACTGCGTCTGGTTCGGTGATGTCCGGACCACGCCCATCAAGAGCAGTGGGGGTGGTAAGAAATGACCGAACAGAGCAAAGACACCCAGATCGTTAACCAGAACGTCACCCAGAACGTCACCCACCTCGATGCCAAGGCGATGGGCTATTGCAATGCAGGCCTGCGCCGTTGGTTCCCACGCGACGGTGTGACTTTCGAGGATTTTCGGCAAGCGGGTGTGACCATAGACTGGCTTCGAGCCACTGGAGACGCAATGGCCATTCGGCTGGCAGACCACATTGAGCAGCAGGCTCGTTCGGCAACGCGTGAAGGAGCCAAGGCATGAGTGGCGGTGGCAAAGGCAGCAAAAGCGTCACCGTTGGCTATCGCTACTACGCTGGAATGCATTTGGCCCTGTGCCACGGCCCGGTCGATTCGCTCAACAAGATCGTTGTGGGCGAGCGCACGGCGTGGACGGGACCGCTCACGTCCAGTGGTCAGATTTCCATCAATCAGCCTGAGCTTTTCGGGGGTGATCAGCGTGAAGGGGGCGTGGATGGCCTGGTTGATCTGGTGATGGGTAACGCGGCCGATGGTCAAAACGACTACCTGGTGGCCAAACTGGGCGCCAATGTGCCAGCCTTTCGGGGCGTGGTGTCGCTGGTGCTGCGCCAGCCGCAACTCTCCGCGATGAACCCCTACATCAAGCCCTGGAGTGCGGAACTCACGCGCATCATCCGGCGCTCGGACGGCTCGCCACAGTGGTATTCCGACAAAGCGGCCATCGCTGGCGACATGAACCCGGCGCACATCATTTACGAGTGCCTGACCGACCGGACCTGGGGGCGGGGCTACAGCTCGGCAGAGATTGACGACGCATCGTTTCGCACCGCTGCCGACGCGCTGTACGCAGAGAACTTTGGCCTGTCGATTCTGTGGGACCAGCAGCAGGACATCGAAGCCTTCATCGAGCGCATCCTCCAGCATATCGACGGCTCAATTTACGTGAGCCCTCGCACGGGCTTGTTCACGCTCAAACTCACCCGCGATGACTACGACCTGTCAGGCTTGCTGGAGCTCAACGAGGCCCATGTGATCCAACTCGAGTCCTTTGAGCGCACCATGCCCGAGGAGTTGGTCAACCAGGTCACGCTGTCCTATCACGATCGCACCACCGACAAGAGTGTGTCGATCTCCGTGCAGGACATCGCCGGTATTGAAAGATCCTTGGGTGAAATCAAGGACGCCAAGGTCAGCTACGAGGGTGTAGCCAATGGCGCGCTGGCTGCGCGTCTGGCGATGCGCGATCTTCGGCAGCTGTCATCCACCTTGGCCAAAATCACCCTGGTGGCCAACCGGACCGCGACCAGTCTGAACATCGGCGACGTGTTCAAGTTTTCTTGGCCCGAACTGAGGATCGAGCAATTGATCTTGCGGGTGGCGCAGATCAGTTACGGAACACTGGCCGATGGCCGGGTGCGGATCACCTGTGTCGAGGATGTGTTCGGCTTGCCGGATGCTGTATATCTGGCGCCCACCGAAAGTGGCTGGGTCGATCCACGGCAACCGCCCATTCCTGCGAACTTCGTGTCGGTCAGCGAACTGCCTTACTGGACGATTGTTCAGGAGCTGACGGGTGAGTCGGCCGCTGCCCAAGCTGAAATCGATCCGAACGGCGGATTCCTGTCGATTTCAGTCGTCCGTCCATCGGATGCGGCGATTAACTATGCGGTGATGACAAGGCAGGGCTCAGCCGCATTCCAGAAGGTTGGTGTGGGAGATTTCATCCCGTCCTGCGTGCTGGCCAACGATATCGGACAAGCCCAGACGGTACTGAACGTCATCTACGGCGTTGATTTGGATCTTGTCACGTTGGGCACCTACGCACAGATTGGCAGTGAGCTGGTCGCAGTGACAGCAGTCAATGTCGTATCTGGAAATGTGACGGTGGACCGGGGCGTTCTGGACACGGTGCCAGCCAGGCATACGGCCGGTACCCGGATTTACTTCACCGAAGGTGGGCAGTTCTACAACACCAGCCAGTATCTCAGTGGCGAAACGGTGCAGGCCAAGGTGCTGCCTGCCACCGGTATGGGCGCTCTGGCAGAGGCGTCGGCACCAGCGATCAGCTACACCTTTGCCAGGCGGCAATTACGACCCTATGCTCCGGGGAAGTTTCGGGTCAACAACCTGGACTACAGCGTGAGCTACATCACTGGGGAGGTGACGGTCAGCTGGGCTCACCGCAGCCGGGTACTGCAAACCGCCTATTTGGTGAAGCAGGGCGAAGCAAACATCGGTCCGGAGCCCGGCACGACCTACACCGTGCGGATCTACGGCGAGGCTGGCACGCTCAAGCACACGGAAACAGGCCTGACGGGTACGAGTTGGACCTATCCGATAGCTTCCGAGATTTCAGAGAGTGGCCTCAACCGCCCGAACGAAAAAATCACTGTCAAGGTTGAATCCGTTCGCGATGGCTATACCAGCTGGCAGACCCAGCAAATTGACATCCCCGAGTGCCGAGGCTACGGGATGTTCTACGGGGCAAGTTATGGGGAATGATCCCAACACAATTGAATGGAGCAAATGACATGGCAGCACTGCAAAGCCCGAACCTGGGCGTCAACTACGGCTGGACCGCCCGAGAGTCGGGGTGGAACAGTGGGATGGATGCGAACATGAAACTGCTAGACGCCGTGCTGCAGTTGTCCGTGAAATCTCGCTCGCAAGCCACACCGCCGACCACCCCAACGAATGGTGACCGCTACATCGTGGCCCCAGGCCCCTCTGGCGTCTGGGTTGGGAAAGCCGGGCAGATCGCCGCGCGTATCGAGGCGGGTTGGTCTTTCTTCGCCCCGAAGATCGGCTGGACCTGCTTCATCGAGGACGAGGGGGTGCTTTCGGCCTATAAGGCCACCGGCTGGAGTGCTGGCATCGCCATCTGAATTTTCCGATCGAGCTCACCTCAAACCCGCCCCCGAGGCGGGTTTCGTATTTCTGGAGACCTGCAATGACTCAACCTGAACAACAACCCGCTGCGATCGTGGAAAACATGCTCCTTCTGCGTCGCGAGGACTTCGACGAACTGCTTGACCGAGCAGCCGAGCGTGGAGCAGAGCGTTGCCTTGCCCATCTCGGGTTAGAAAACGGACATGCAGCGAAAGACATTCGGGAATTACGCGATCTGCTGGAGGCGTGGCGTGATGCTCGTCGCACGGCGTGGCAAACCATCATCAAGGTGGCCACCACCGGGCTGCTGGCCGTCATCCTCGTCGGTGCGGCCATCAAACTCAAGCTCATGGGAGGCACGCAATGAAGCCCCTGCCTTTGCAACGGCCCAGCCTGCTGACCAACTGGCCGCGTGTGCTGCGCCAGGCCTGGAGCATCCGTTTCTCGCTGCTGGCCGCGTGCTTCACGGCGGCCGAGGTGGTGTTGCCTTTCTTGGGCGACGTCCTGCCCCGGGGCCTGTTCGTGCTGCTGGCCTTTGCCGCCAGTCTGGGTGCCACCGTGGCGCGCCTGGTGGCCCAGCCCAAGATGCATGAGGTCGAGCCATGAGGCGCCCCCGCACCGCCGTGGCCGCGCTGGGCCTGTCGGCCGCCGCCCTGGTGGGCCTGGTGCTGCACGAGGGTTACAGCGACCGGGCCATCATCCCGGTCAAGGGCGATGTGCCCACCCTGGGCTTTGGCAGCACCACCCGCTCTGACGGCTCGCCCGTGCGAATGGGCGACACCACCACGCCGCCCCAGGCCTTGGCCCGGGCGCTGCGTGATGTTCAGCAGTTCGAAGGCGCCCTTAAAACCTGCGTCACGGTGCCGCTGGCCCAGCACGAGTACGACACCTACGTTAGCTTTGCCTACAACGTGGGCCCACGCGCGTTCTGCCAGTCCACCCTCGTCAAAAAGCTCAACGCCCAGGACTACCCCGGTGCCTGCCAAGAGCTGCTGCGCTGGCGCTTCTTTCAGGGCAAGGACTGTGCGCTGCCGACCAACGCGCGGCTGTGCGGCGGGCTGGCTACACGACGAGAAGCCGAATACCGGCAGTGCATCGGAGAGGCGTTGTGAGCGTGATTCCGTGGCCATACCGGCTGTTGGCCTTTGCGGCGCTCGGCGTCGCCCTGGTTGGCTTTGGCTGGATCAAGGGTGCGAGTCACGTTCAAGCGCAGTGGGATGCCGCCATCCAGCAACAAACCCTGCAAGCCACCGCCATCCGCGAGCGGCAGGCGCAAGCCACCGTCAAGGTCGTCACCCAGTACGTCGACCGAATCCGCGTCGTCCGCGAGAAGGGCGACACCATCATCAAGGAGGTTCCCGTCTATGTGCCCGCTCAAGCCGATGCTGCTTGCACTATCAACCGTGGCTTTGTGCGCCTGCACGACGCTGCCGCCGCCGGTGAGCTGCCCGAGCCCGCCCGAGATGCTGATGCGGACTCCGCAGGCATTGCGCTCTCTGCCGTCGCCGGAACCGTTGCCGCCAACTACCAGACCTGCCACGAAAACGCTGAGCAACTGAGAGCGTTGCAGGCCTGGGTCACGAAAACGAGCGCAGCCGCGAAACAGTGACTTGGCTCTGCCAATTTCTGCGTTCCCGACGCACTTCGATCCTTACGCCCAGACCTCGTCCAGGTTTTTTGCCGCCAGCAGCTTTTCCCGCAGCGCGTAGCGGGACGACTGCATATTGACCTCGCTGTTCTCCGGGCGCGGGATCGGGACAATCGCAGCCGCTGGCCCTTTGAACTTGATCATGTACTTCCCGGTGTCGTTGTAAGGCAGGATGGCCTCGACCTCGGCAATGTGGGTGATCGCTGCGACAGGAGCGACCTGATAGGCCGCGATGAACTTCAGCTTCGAGATGTGCTTCGCATTGATCCGAACGGCAAACCAGCAGTTCTCGTTCAGGAAGCGCTGCTTGAATCCTTCCTCACGTGCGGGAACGACGATGGTGTCGAACTTGTCGTTCTCCGACCCAACAGGCTGCACCTGATCGCTCGGGTCTTCCTGCCTCGGCGGCGTGAAGGCATTGATGCCGAGCATTGGCAGGATCAGCAACATGTCGGCCAGGAACGCTTGCGCCGTGGCCTTCGCTGCCGGGGCCATCGTCAGCGCGCGCTGAGCCGCCAGGCCACCACCAAGGCCATCGCCGATGTGAAGGCCAAGGGCCTGAAGATCAATGACGTCAGCCCTGCCGAGCTGCAACGCATGGAAGCCGTGGTGCGCCCCGTGACCGAGAAGTTCGCCACCACCTACGACCCGGCGATCACCCGTCCGTTCTTCGCCGAGCTGCAGAAGATCAAGCAGAAATAACTGCCTACCACGGCCTGCCCGGGCATGCGTTTCGGTGTGTCCGGGTCGATCGTGCGCGCGGCTGGCCCGTCCTGCGGCCGCAGGAAAGTGGAATCAGACAAGACAACGTTCGTAGGAAACAAGCGGATGCGAAAAATCATTGATCTCTATTGCGGCATCTTCGAATTCCTGATCGCGCTCATGCTGGCGCTGATGGTGATCCTGGTGTTCGGCAACGTGGTGTTGCGCTATGGCTTCAATTCTGGTATCGCCGTGTCGGAAGAGGTCTCGCGCTGGCTCTTTATCTGGATCACCTTCCTGGGTGCCGTAGTGGCCCTGCGCGAGCGGGCACACCTGGGCGTGGACATGGTGGTGTCGCGGCTGCCGGTGGTAGGCAAGAAGCTCTGCCTGGCGGCCAGCTACCTCTGCATGCTCTACATCCTCTGGCTGCTGTATGACGGCAGCGTGGACCAGATGCGCATCAATTCGGATACCGAGGCACCTGTCACCGGCGCGTCCATGGCCATCGTGTACGCCCCTGGAGCAGTCTTCGCGGTGTGCGCCGCGGTCATCCTGCTGACAGACTTCGCACGCCTGCTGACAGGACGCCTTTCGGTGGACGAACTGGTGACCATCCAGGAGTCCGAAGAAGCCGCAGCCCTGGCCGAAGCGCTCGGCTCCCAGAAAGCTCCCGGCACCTGCGAGCCTGTCGGCAGCGCCCGCCCCACCACACATTTCTGATCGATCATGACCATCGCGGTATTCCTTGCTGCGCTGCTGCTGGCCATGGCCATCGGCATGCCCATTTCCTTTGCGCTGCTGGCCAGCGGCGTGGCCCTCATGTGGCAGTTGGACCTGTTCAATGCGCAGATTCTCATCCAGAACCTGATCGGCGGGGCCGACAGCTTTCCTCTGCTGGCTGTGCCCTTCTTCATGCTGGCCGGCGAGATCATGAACGTGGGGGGGCTGTCTCGGCGCATCGTCAATCTGGCGCTGTCGCTGGTCGGCCACGTGCGCGGCGGCCTGGGCTACGTGACCATCATGGCCGGCTGCCTGCTGTCGGCGCTGTCTGGATCGGCCGTAGCCGACGCAGCAGCGCTCACCGCGCTGCTGCTACCGATGATGGTGCAAGCAGGGCACGACAAGGCGCGGGCCGGCGGCCTGATCGCCGCCACCGGCGTCATCGGCCCGGTGATCCCGCCCAGCATCGGGTTGGTCATCTTCGGCGTGGCGGGCAACGTGTCCATCTCCAAGCTGTTCATGGCGGCCATCGTGCCGGGCCTGCTGATCGGCGGCGCACTGTGGGTGACCTGGGCCTGGCTGGTGCGGCGCGAGAAGATCGATCCGCCGCCGCGCAAGTCTCTGCGCGAGATCCTCACCGCCACGCGCGAAGCCAGCTGGGCGCTGCTACTGCCGGTGATCATCCTCGTCGGCCTGCGCATGGGCGTGTTCACGCCCACCGAAGCGGCCGTGGTGGCGGCCGTCTATGCCTTCGTGGTGGCGGCCTTTGTGTACCGCGAACTCACGCTGCGGCAGCTCTACCGCGTGTTCGTGGGAGCCGCCAAGACCAGCGCCATCGTGATGTTCCTGATCGCCGCAGCCATGG
>Ga0255139_1000111_pt1 | contig 28581 bp, 35 predicted proteins | sample Law_Colum_RepB_8_FD_188549 | JGI IMG/M metagenome (GOLD analysis project Ga0255139, IMG submission 188549) | Freshwater microbial communities from St. Lawrence River, New York, United States - Law_Colum_RepB_8d | ecosystem: Environmental > Aquatic > Freshwater > River | place: USA: New York...
AATGATCCAGACAGAATCTCGGTTGGATGTGGCCGACAACACCGGCGCCAAGTCCGTGCTGTGCATCAAGGTGCTCGGCGGGTCCAAGCGTCGCTATGCAAGTGTTGGCGACATCATCAAAGTGAGCATCAAAGAAGCCGCTCCACGTGGTCGCGTCAAAAAAGGCGAGATCTACAGTGCAGTGGTGGTCCGTACTGCCAAGGGCATCCGCCGTGGCGATGGCTCCCTCATCAAATTCGATGGCAACGCTGCTGTGTTGCTGAATGCCAAGTTGGAGCCTATTGGCACCCGCATCTTCGGCCCGGTCACGCGTGAACTGCGTACCGAGAAGTTCATGAAGATCGTGTCCCTGGCTCCTGAAGTACTGTAAGGACTCGCCATGAACAAGATTCGCAAAGGCGACGAGGTCATCGTCATCACAGGTCGTGACAAAGGCAAGCGCGGCACAGTGTCGTTGCGCGCCAGCGATTCGCATCTGTTGATTGAAGGTGTGAACATCGTCAAAAAGCACGCCAAGCCAAACCCCATGAAGGGCACAACTGGCGGCATCATCGAAAAGGCCATGCCGATTCACCAATCCAATGTGGCGATTTTCAACGCTGCTACTGGCAAGGCTGATCGCGTGGGCATCAAGCTGCAAGCTGACGGCAAACGCGTTCGCGTTTACAAGTCCAGCGGCGAAGAAATCAAGGTGGCATAAGCATGGCACGTTTGCAACAACTCTTCCGCGAGAAAATCGCTGCCGAATTGACAGCCAAATTTGGCTACAAGTCGCCCATGCAGGTTCCTCGCATCACCAAGATCACCCTCAACATGGGTGTGTCTGAAGCGGTGGCTGACAAGAAAGTCATGGACCACGCTGTGAGCGATTTGACCAAAATCGCAGGCCAGAAGCCTGTGGTGACCAAGGCCAAGAAAGCCATTGCCGGTTTCAAAATCCGTGAGCAACAGCCTATCGGTTGCATGGTGACTTTGCGTGGCGTTCAGATGTATGAATTCCTGGACCGTTTCGTGACCGTGGCTTTGCCTCGCGTTCGTGACTTCCGTGGTATTTCTGGCCGCGCATTTGATGGCCGTGGCAACTACAACATCGGCGTCAAAGAGCAGATCATTTTCCCTGAGATTGAGTACGACAAGGTCGATGCCTTGCGCGGTCTCAACATCAGCATCACCACAACGGCCAAGTCTGACGAAGAGTGCAAAGCGCTCTTGACAGCTTTCCGCTTCCCCTTCAAGAACTGAGGTGTCACGTGGCTAAAGTAGCTTTGATCGAGCGCGAGCTCAAGCGTGAAAAATTGGCAGCCAAATTCGCAAAGAAATACGCGGAATTGAAGGCCGTTGCCAACGATGCCAAGCGCAGTGATGAAGAGCGTGCAGCTGCCCGTCTGGGACTGCAAAAGCTCCCGCGCAACGCCAACCCGACCCGCCAACGCAACCGCTGTGAAATCACCGGTCGCCCACGCGGTACGTTCCGTCAATTTGGTCTGGGCCGCGCCAAGATCCGTGAATTAGCCTTTGCAGGCAACATTCCGGGCGTGACCAAGGCCAGCTGGTAATCGGCAGGAGATAACAACATGAGCATGAGTGATCCTATTGCCGATCTGTTGACCCGCATCCGCAACGCACAAATGGTGTCAAAAGCCAACGTGTTGGTTCCATCTTCCAAGGTGAAGGTGGCCATCGCCCAAGTGCTGAAAGATGAAGGCTACATTGACGGCTTCCAAGTCAAAACCGAAGATGGCAAAGCCACCCTCGAAATCGCCCTGAAGTACTACGCTGGCCGTCCGGTCATCGAGCGTATTGAGCGCGTGAGCCGTCCTGGCCTGCGCGTGTACAAAGGCCGTGATGCTATTCCTCAAGTCCAAAACGGCTTGGGCGTGGCCATCGTCACCACACCTCAGGGTGTGATGACCGATCGCAAAGCGCGTGCAGCCGGTGTCGGCGGCGAAGTGCTGTGCTACGTCGCTTAAAGGGAGAAAAAGAATGTCCCGCGTAGGAAAAATGCCTGTGACCATCCCCGCTGGTGTGGATGTGTCGATCAAACAAGATCAAATCAGTGTGAAGGGCGCTGGTGGTCAATTGGCCATCGCCTCCAACATGCTGGTGAATGTGAGCAACGAAGGCGGCAAACTCAGTTTTGCCCCTGCCAATGATTCACGTGAAGCCAACGCCATGAGCGGCACCTTGCGTCAGCTGGTGAACAACATGGTGACTGGCGTGACCAAAGGCTTCGAAAAGAAGTTGAACCTGGTCGGCGTGGGTTACAAGGCGGCCGCCTCTGGCGCCAAATTGAACCTGGCTGTTGGTTATTCACACCCTGTCAACATCGACATGCCTGCGGGCATCACGGTGGCTACCCCAACCGCGACTGAAATCGTGATCAAGGGTGCCGACCGTCAACGTGTTGGCCAAATTGCTGCTGAGATTCGTGCTGTTCGTCCACCTGAGCCTTACAAAGGCAAAGGCATCCGTTATTCGGATGAGAAGATCACGATCAAAGAGACCAAGAAGAAATAAGGAGCTGCATCATGTTGACCAAGAAAGAGCAGCGTCTCCGTCGTGCACGTCAAACACGCATCCGCATTGCACAGCAAGGCGTGGCCCGTTTGACCGTGAACCGCACCAACCTGCATATCTACGCCAGCGTTATCTCTGGCTGCGGTACCCAAGTGTTGGCCAGTGCATCCACAGCCGAAGCCGAAGTGCGTACGGCCCTGGGCGCCACAGGCAAGGGTGGCAATGCCGCCGCTGCCGCAGTCATTGGCAAGCGCATTGCTGAAAAAGCAAAAGCTGCTGGCGTTGAGAAGGTCGCCTTCGACCGCGCAGGTTTCGCTTACCACGGTCGTGTCAAGGCTTTGGCCGAAGCAGCCCGTGAAGCAGGTCTGCAGTTCTAAACGGATCGGAGTTACAAATGGCTAAATTTACAGCAAAACCGCAGAGCGACGGTCCTGAAGACGGTCTCCGCGAAAAGATGATCGCGGTCAACCGCGTGACCAAAGTGGTCAAGGGTGGCCGTATCTTGGGTTTCGCGGCATTGACTGTGGTCGGTGACGGCGATGGCAAAGTGGGCATGGGCAAGGGCAAGTCGAAAGAAGTGCCAGCAGCCGTGCAAAAAGCGATGGAAGAAGCCCGTCGCAACTTGGCCAAAGTCCACCTCAAAAATGGCACCATTCACCATGCAGTGCACGGTCACCATGGCGCAGCCCGCGTCATGATGGCTCCAGCGCCAAAGGGTACCGGCATCATTGCTGGTGGTCCTATGCGTGCTGTGTTCGAAGTGGTGGGTATCACCGACATCGTGGCCAAGAGCCATGGTTCGTCCAACCCTTACAACATGGTTCGTGCCACTCTGGACGCTTTGTCCAATTGCACAACAGCTTCCAACGTGGCTGCCAAGCGTGGCAAGTCGGTTGAAGAGCTGTTCGGCTGAACCGGAGATCGAACATGACGACACAATCAACCGTGAAAGTCCAACTGGTTCGCAGCCCGATTGGCACCAAAGTTTCGCACCGCGCCACTGTTCGTGGCTTGGGTCTGCGCAAGCTCAACTCCGTGAGTGAGCTGCAGGACACACCCGCAGTGCGCGGCATGATCAACAAGATCAGCTATCTGGTCAAAGTTCTCTGAGAGGCCGATGATGGAACTCAATAGCATCAAGCCCGCAGAAGGCTCCAAGCACGCAGCACGTCGTGTTGGCCGTGGTATCGGTTCGGGTCTGGGTAAAACCGCCGGCCGTGGTCACAAAGGTCAAAAATCCCGTTCGGGTGGCTACCACAAGGTGGGCTTCGAAGGCGGTCAAATGCCTTTGCAGCGTCGTCTGCCCAAGCGTGGCTTCAAGTCACACTTGCTCAAATACAACGCAGAAATCACTTTGACCACCTTGTCCCGCCTGGACCTGGCTGAAGTGGATGTGTTGACATTGAAGCAAGCCGGTCTGGTGTCGCAAATGGCCAAGGTCGTCAAAGTGATCAAGTCGGGTGAGTTGGCCAAGGCTGTCAAATTGACAGGCATTGGTGCGACTGCAGGTGCCAAAGCAGCGATTGAAGCTGCTGGCGGCTCCGTGGCCTGAATGTTGACTGTAGAGACACATCGTGGCAACCAGCGCTAATCAAACAGCAAAAACAGACAAGTTCGGTGACCTGCGTCGCCGGCTGATTTTTCTGCTGCTCGCGCTGGTTGTTTACCGAGTCGGCGCGCACATTCCCGTACCAGGCATTGATCCTGAGCAGCTCAAGCAGTTGTTCAATGGTCAACAAGGCGGCATCCTGAGCTTGTTCAACATGTTCTCGGGTGGTGCTTTGTCTCGGTTTACCGTATTTGCACTGGGCATCATGCCTTACATTTCTGCATCCATCGTGATGCAGCTGCTGACCTACGTTCTTCCTGCCTTTGAGCAGATGAAGAAAGAAGGTGAGGCAGGCCGTCGAAAAATCACTCAATACACCCGTTTTGGTGCTTTGGGTCTGGCCGTGTTCCAGTCTCTGGGTATCGCTGTGGCGTTGGAAGCATCGGCTGGATTGGTCATCAATCCAGGTTTTGGCTTTCGCATGACGGCGGTTGTGAGCTTGACGGCAGGCACGATATTTCTGATGTGGTTGGGTGAGCAGATCACAGAGCGCGGCTTGGGCAATGGCATCTCCATTCTCATCTTTGCAGGTATTGCAGCTGGCCTGCCAAGTGCCATGGGTGGTTTGTTCGAGTTGGTGCGTACCGGTGCGATGAACCCACTGGTTTCCATGATGATCATTGTGGTGATCGCTCTGGTGACTTACTTTGTGGTTTTCGTGGAAAGAGGTCAACGCAAGATCTTGGTCAACTATGCGCGTCGTCAGGTGGGTAACAAGGTTTACGGTGGTCAATCTTCCCACCTGCCACTGAAACTCAACATGGCGGGTGTGATTCCACCGATTTTTGCATCGTCCATCATTTTGTTGCCAGCGACCGTGATCGGTTGGTTCAGTTCGGGCTCTTCTGAAAACGTGGTTGTTCGTTTCTTCAAGGATGTCGCAAGCACATTGACGCCAGGTCAGCCGATCTATGTCATGTTGTACGCTGCAGCCATTGTGTTCTTCTGTTTCTTTTACACGGCTCTGGTTTTCAACAGCCGTGAAACTGCAGACAACTTGAAGAAAAGCGGCGCATTCATTCCTGGTATCCGACCAGGTGATCAGACGGCCCGCTATATCGACAAGATTTTGTTGCGATTGACGGCAGTAGGAGCGGCTTACATCACATTTGTGTGTTTGTTGCCCGAGTTCTTGATTCTCAAATACAATGTCCCGTTTTACTTTGGCGGCACTTCATTGCTGATCATCGTGGTGGTGACCATGGATTTCATGGCACAGGTACAGAATTATTTGATGTCTCAACAATACGATTCGCTTTTGAAGAAAGCGAGTTTCAAATCCTGAGCGATTTGAACTGAGTTTGGTAATGATCCCCGTGCGATGAGTTCGGGGCCACAATTTTCACCTGGCCTGAAAAGTCCGGGTATCGATGAGTTTTAGGAGAAAACCATGAGAGTTTCGGCTTCGGTGAAAAAAATTTGCCGCAACTGTAAAGTCATTCGCCGTAAAGGCGTTGTTCGTGTGATTTGCACAGATCCACGTCACAAGCAGCGTCAAGGCTGATTGAATTAGTTTTAGAGGACGAAAATGGCACGTATCGCTGGCATCAACATTCCGCCGCACAAACATGCTGAAATTGGCTTGACTGCCATCTTCGGTATTGGTCGCACCCGCGCTCGACAAATTTGCGAAGCTTCAGGCATCGCTTATTCCAAAAAGATCAAAGATCTGACAGACGCTGATTTGGAAAAAATTCGCGATCAAATCGCAGTGTTTACCATCGAAGGTGATCTGCGTCGCGAAACCACCATGAACATCAAGCGTTTGATGGACATTGGTTGCTACCGTGGTTTCCGCCACCGTCGCGGTTTGCCCATGCGCGGCCAGCGTACCCGTACCAATGCACGTACTCGCAAGGGTCCGCGCAAAGGTGCTGCGGCTCTGAAGAAATAAGCAGGATTGAGAGACCACCATGGCTAAAGCACAATCAAACAGCGCAGCACAACGTGTTCGCAAAAAAGTCCGCAAGAACATTGCTGACGGTATTGCACACGTTCACGCTTCGTTCAATAACACCATCATCACGATCACCGATCGCCAGGGCAACGCTCTGTCGTGGGCCTCTTCCGGTGGCCAGGGTTTCAAGGGTTCGCGTAAATCGACACCTTTCGCTGCTCAGGTTGCTTCCGAAGTGGCAGGTCGTGCTGCACAAGAACAAGGCATCAAAAACCTCGACGTCGAGATCAAGGGTCCAGGCCCTGGCCGCGAGTCTTCGGTTCGTGCCCTGGGTGCATTGGGTATCCGCATCACATCCATTGCCGATGTGACACCGGTCCCGCACAACGGTTGCCGCCCTCAAAAGCGTCGTCGTATCTAATTTCAAACCAAGCCCACCGCCAGGCCATGCTTGCATCGCCTGGCTCCCGCATTTTTTGATGCGGCAGCTGCATAAAGGAAAATCAAGTGGCACGCTACCTCGGCCCCAAGGCCAAACTCTCACGCCGTGAAGGCACTGACTTGTTCCTCAAGAGCGCACGTCGCTCCATCGCGGACAAGTCCAAATTTGACACCAAGCCAGGCCAACACGGTCGCACTTCGGGTCAGCGTACATCGGACTACGGTCTGCAGTTGCGTGAAAAGCAAAAAGTCAAACGCATGTATGGCGTCTTGGAAAAGCAGTTCCGTCGTTATTTTGCTGAAGCTGATCGCCGCAAGGGCAACACAGGTTCCAACCTGCTGGCTTTGCTCGAGTGCCGTCTTGACAACGTCGTCTACCGCATGGGCTTCGGCTCCACACGTGCTGAAGCACGTCAGATGGTTTCACACAAAGCCATCACCGTGAACGGTCAATCGGTCAACATTCCTTCTTGCCTGGTCAAGGCTGGCGATGTGATCGCTGTCCGTGAAAAGTCCAAGAAGCAAAACCGTGTGGTTGAAGCTTTGCAACTGGCCGCCCAAGTGGGCATGCCAGCGTGGGTCGAAGTCAATGCTGACAAGGCCGAAGGTACTTTCAAGAAAGTGCCTGACCGCGACGAATTCGGTGCAGACATCAACGAATCGTTGATCGTCGAACTGTATTCACGTTAATTCGTTGTTTCAATCGTTCCCGGCGCACAAGGCATTGTGGGTCGGGTGCTTCATCAGCCTTACCGGTGTAACGAACCGGGGGTATTGAGAGGAAGTCTGAATGCAAACCAATCTGTTGAAACCCAAAGCCATCCAGGTCGAACAACTGGCGGCCAACCGTGCCAAAGTCACGTTGGAGCCGTTCGAGCGTGGTTATGGTCACACGCTGGGCAATGCTCTGCGTCGTGTGCTTCTGTCCTCCATGGTCGGTTATTCGGCCACCGAAGTGACCATTGCTGGTGTGGTTCACGAGTACTCGTCCATCGATGGCGTTCAGGAAGACGTCGTCAACATCCTGCTGAATCTGAAGGGTGTGGTTTTCAAACTGCACAACCGCGATGAAGTGACTTTGAGTCTGCGCAAAGACGGCGAAGGTGCTGTGACAGCTGCAGACATCCAGACCCCACACGACGTCGAAATCATCAACCCTGACCACGTCATCGCCAATTTGTCACACGGCGGCAAACTGGACATGCAGATCAAGGTTGAAAAAGGCCGTGGCTACGTGCCTGGCACCATGCGTCGTTTTGCCGATGAGCCCACCAAGGCTTTGGGCCGTATCGTTCTTGATGCCTCTTTTTCACCGGTTAAGCGCGTGAGCTATACCGTTGAAAGTGCACGCGTTGAGCAGCGTACTGATCTGGACAAGTTGGTCATCGAAATCGAAACCAACGGTGCCATCACGGCCGAAGACGCTGTACGTGCTTCGTCCAAGATTTTGGTCGAGCAGTTGGCGGTATTCGCACAACTTGAAGGCAGCGAATTGTCTGCTTTTGACGCACCTGCCACACGCGGCGGTGCAGGCAGCTTCGATCCGATCCTGTTGCGCCCTGTGGACGAACTTGAACTCACCGTTCGTTCTGCCAACTGCCTCAAAGCAGAAAACATTTATTACATCGGCGACCTCATCCAGCGTACCGAGAATGAATTGCTCAAGACCCCTAACCTGGGTCGCAAGTCACTCAACGAAATCAAGGAAGTTTTGGCTTCCCGTGGTCTCACTTTGGGCATGAAGCTTGAAGCTTGGCCACCCGCTGGTTTGGAAAAGCGATAATACGAAGTTCCCGGAAATTTTCGGGGTGTGCACGGGCAGTACCTGATACGGCTGTCTGTTTAATAAAGAAAGGAAAGCACCATGCGTCACGGACACGGTCTGCGTAAACTCAACCGCACCAGCGAGCATCGCCTCGCGATGCTCCGCAACATGATGAACTCGCTCATTGAGCACGAAGTCATCAAAACCACACTGCCAAAAGCCAAGGAATTGCGCCGCGTGATCGAGCCTATGATCACTTTGGCCAAAGAAGACAGCTTGTCCAACAAGCGTTTGGCTTTCAACCGCCTGCGCGACCGCGACAGCGTTGTGAAATTGTTCGCCGACCTGGGCCCTCGCTTTGCCAAGCGCCCCGGTGGTTACACACGTATCCTGAAAATGGGTTTCCGTGTGGGTGACAACGCACCGATGGCTTTGGTCGAATTGGTCGATCGCGCTGATTCTTCTGCAGAACAAGCTGCAGAATAAGGTATAATTAACCTCTTACCGCGGGGTGGAGCAGTCTGGTAGCTCGTTGGGCTCATAACCCAAAGGTCGTTGGTTCAAATCCGGCCCCCGCAACCAAATTTCGGCTCAAGCTGATTTTCAAAAAAGCCCTCTTCAGAGGGCTTTTTTGTTTTCTGAACAAACTTCAAAATCCGTTTCAGATCCCGTCCATTCAAGCAGGCAATCGCGCCAGCAAGCCTTGCAGGGCATGTTCCGTGGTCGCCAATCTGATTTGGTGGCGGTCTCCAACAAAGTGATGCATTTCAGTGATGACCACACCTTGAATACACCACGCAAGCCAGACGGTGCCCACAGGTTTTTCCGGGCTGCCGCCAGCAGGGCCGGCAACACCGGTCACAGCCACGGAAACTTGGGCCTGTGACTGGTAAATTGCGCCCAAGGCCATGGCGCGAGCCACGGGTTCACTGACGGCGCCGTGGGTTGTGATGAAGTCCATGGGCACACCCAGCATTTGCACTTTGGCTGCATTGGCATAGGTAACAAAGCCACGCTCGAACCAGGCACTGGACCCCGCCAAATCGGTGCATCGCGCTGCAATCATGCCGCCAGTGCAGCTTTCAGCCGTGCACATCATCCAGTTCAAGGCGGTCAAGCGCTGGGCCAGTTCGACCAAGAGAGAAGACATCAGAACCATCTCCACAATGAGATCACCAGCAAGGTGCAAAAAGCCGCGACAAGGTCATCCCAAATGATGCCCCATCCACCACGCCAGCCAAAACCTTTGAAAAGTTGATCAGCCCAGGCAACAGGTCCGGGTTTAACAGCGTCAAAAAAACGAAACAAGCCAAAGGCGGTCAATTGCGCCCAGAAGTCGGTCGGCATGATGAGGAAAAAAATCAGCCACATGGCGATGATCTCATCCCAAACAATGGCGCCGGGGTCACTGATGCCCATGTGTCGAGCGGTGACTGTGCAGGCCCACCAGCCGATGAGCAGCGCAGTGGCAATCAGCAGGGCTTGAGATTGCAAAGACAGATGGTTCTGGATGACCAGCCAGGACGCCCAGCCCCAGAGGCTGCCGATGGTGCCTGGTGCTTTGGGCGCGAGTCCCGAGCCTAATCCCAGCGCGATGGTGTGTGCGGGGTGCGACAACATGAAGGCCGCAGAAGGCCTGACAGGACGCTTCATGGCCGCTGAATCAAGAGGATGCAGCATGCTCAGGCGAAGTGATCAAAGGATCGAAATTGCGCATCCACAACCCGGCCACTGGCATCCAGCAAAACCAGCTGCCGCGAATCGGTGATGCGACCAATGCGTGTCACGCGTGTGCCTGACGCCACAGCCGCAGCTTGAACATGTGCGGTGGCGCTTTCTGGTGCAGTGAAGACCAGTTCGTAATCATCACCCCCTGAAAGAATGCACGTCATGGCCAGATCAGCAGGGCAGCGCCATTGATCAGAAACGGCCATTAAGTTGCTCGTGGTGGACAGTTCAATTTCAGCGCCAACAGTGCTGGCTTTGAGAATGTGGCCCAGGTCACCAAGCAAACCATCACTGATGTCGGCCATGGCATGGGCGATGCCCCGCAGGGCTTGGCCGAGCGCAACACGCGGGGTGGGTGTTTCCATGCGCAGTCTGGCCATATCCAGAACGGACTGTGGCAGGCTGACATGACCGCGAAAAGCTTCGAGGGCCAGGCGGGCATCACCCAGATGGCCACTGACATACACGCTGTCACCGGGGCGTGCCCCGCTGCGCAAAATCGATTGGCCTTGAGGCACTTCGCCCATCACCGTGATGGCGATGTTCAAAGGTCCTTGCGTGGTGTCGCCGCCAATCAGCTCGCAACCATGGGCTTCGGCCAAGTCCAAAAGGCCTTGAGAAAACCCCGCCAGCCAAGATTCATCCGCACGGGGCAAGGCCAGGGACAGCAAGAAGGCCTGAGGTGTGGCACCACAGGCTGCCAAATCGCTCAGGTTGACTGCCAATGCCTTGTGTCCCAGGCGTTTGGGCTCAACCGTGGATAAAAAATGGCGCCCTTCGACCAGCATGTCCGCAGAGAAGGCCCATTGATGCCCAGCGCGAGGCGACCAAACGGCGCAGTCGTCACCAATGCCAACATCAGCGCGTCGTGCGGGGCGTTTGAAAAAACGTTCAATCAGGTCAAATTCACCCATGTCCAGAGCTTAACCGCAAGTGACGGGGACGCAGTCCTCAGTGAAGTGTTCGACCCGTTGTGCCAGAGCCAGAAGATTCGAGCACAAAGGTGGCAATGGGCACGTCAAAGCGATGGCCATCTTCGGCGACAAAAAAGTAGCTGCCTTTCATGGTGCCGCTGGGTGCTCTCAGGCGGCTACCGCTGGTGTACTGAAAAGATTCGCCGGGGCGCAGCAAGGGTTGCTGGCCCACCACGCCCAGACCTTTGACTTCGTCGGTGTGACCGCGTTCGTCCTGGATGATCCAATGACGTGAGATCAGCTGCACAGGCACTGTGCCGGTATTGGTCACCGTCACCGTGTAGGCAAACGCGAACACATCTTGCAATGGGTTGCTTTGGTCTGCCACGTATTGGGGCAGCACATCGATTTGAACTTGGTAAGCAGACATGTCAGCATGTTAACTGCGACAATTCGGGCATGACGACGACTTACCGAATTGCCCCTTCCATCCTCTCGGCTGATTTCGCACGCTTGGGCGAAGAAGTCAAAAGCGTCATCGACGCTGGCGCTGACTGGATCCACTTTGACGTGATGGACAACCATTACGTGCCCAACCTCACCTTTGGCCCCATGATCTGCCAGGCCTTGAAGCCCCATGCCAAAACGTCTGCGGGCGTGGCCGTTCCGATCGATGTGCACCTGATGATTTCGCCGGTGGATGCTTTGGCGGCCTCGTTTGCCGAGGCCGGGGCGGACCTGATCAGCTTTCACCCCGATGCGAGCGGCCATGTACACCGCAGCATCCAGGCGATCAAAAGCAAGGGCGTCAAGGCGGGCCTGGTGTTCAACCCGGCCGAGCCACTGGACGTGCTGGATTGGACCATCGAGGAGATCGATTTGATCCTGATCATGAGCGTCAACCCTGGTTTTGGTGGCCAAAGTTTCATTGACTCGGCCCTGCGCAAGATCGAGCAAGTGCGCCGACGCATTGATGCCTGCGGCAAAGATATTCGCCTGGAAGTGGATGGCGGCATCAAGGTGGACAACATTCGCCGGGTGGCCGATGCAGGTGCTGACACCTTTGTGGCGGGCAGCGCCATCTTTGGCAAACCAGACTACAAAGCGGTCGTGAATCAGATGCGCCAAGCCTTGGCGGGCTGACGTACCCGCCTGCCATGTTCAGCGGCCCTGCAGGGCCGCTGTCAGCTTTGCTACACTGTTGAAATCATGTTCATCATCTTCAGCCACTCCTGCGCAGCCTGCCTGCCGAGCCATTCCCCAGCGGAAGGCCGGGGAGCCTGGCCCTGGCGTCAGCCAGCCTGACACCCTCGACCGTGCGGCCTTGCCCGCCACCCGCGCCCGGCACCGGCTGGGCACCTGGATGAATGAAAAGCACCTCGAGCGAGGTCGCTGAGCGCTTTGGAGGCATTAGCCTGTGATCACCGAACTTGAATTCAAAAGCCTGGCCAGTCAAGGCTACAACCGCATTCCACTCATGCTGGAGGCCTTTGCGGACCTGGAAACCCCCTTGTCGCTTTACCTGAAGCTGGCCCACACCAAGGACAACGGCAAATACAGCTTTTTGCTCGAATCGGTGGTGGGCGGCGAGCGTTTTGGGCGCTACAGCTTCATCGGTTTGCCCGCCCGCACCCTGTTGCGCGCCAGTGGTTTTGGTGAAGAGGCCAAGACCGAAGTGGTGCGCGATGGCGCGGTCATCGAAACGGCCACGGGTAACCCGCTGGACTTCATTGAGCAGTACCAAAAGCGTTTCAAGGTGGCCTTGCGGCCCGGTCTGCCGCGCTTTTGCGGCGGTCTGGCGGGCTACTTCGGCTATGACGCCGTGCGCTACATCGAGAAGAAGCTCGAAAAAACCTGCCCGCCCGATACCCTGGGTACGCCCGACATCTTGTTGTTGCAATGCGAAGAGTTGGCTGTCATCGACAACCTGTCGGGCAAGCTGTACCTGATCGTGTACGCCGACCCCGCCATGCCCGAGGCCTATGTGGGGGCCAAAAAACGCTTGCGTGATCTGAAAGAGCAGCTCAAGTACTCGGTCAGCGCCCCAGTGGTCAAGCCCACCCAGTCTTACCCGGCCGAGCGCGACTTTGCCAAGGCCGATTACATCGCGGCGGTGGAAAAAGCCAAAGACCTGATCGCGGGCGGCGACTTCATGCAGGTGCAGGTGGGGCAGCGCATCAAGAAGCGCTACACCGAGAGCCCGCTGTCCTTGTACCGGGCGTTGCGCTCGCTCAACCCCAGCCCCTACATGTATTTCTACAACTTTGGCGACTTCCATGTGGTCGGCGCCAGTCCGGAAATTCTGGTTCGGCAGGAGCAAACCGAAGAGGGTGCCAAAGTCATCATTCGCCCCCTGGCGGGCACCCGCCCACGCGGCGCGACGCCCGAAAAAGACAAGGCCGCCGAGCAGGAGCTGATCAACGACCCGAAAGAGCGCGCCGAGCATGTGATGCTGATCGACCTGGCGCGCAACGACATTGGCCGCATTGCCCAAATCGGTTCGGTCAAGGTGACCGAAGCCTTTGTGGTCGAGCGCTACAGCCATGTGATGCACATCGTGAGCAACGTTGAAGGCGTGCTGAACGAAGGCATGACCAACATGGATGTGCTCAAAGCCACCTTCCCGGCGGGCACCTTGACGGGCGCACCCAAGGTGCATGCGATGGAGCTGATCGACCAGTTTGAGCCCGTCAAGCGCGGCATTTATGGTGGGGCCTGCGGCTACATCAGTTACGCCGGTGACATGGATGTGGCCATTGCCATCCGCACCGCCGTCATCAAGGACCAGACCTTGTATGTGCAAGCCGCTGCGGGTGTGGTGGCCGATTCGGTGCCCGAGATGGAATGGCGCGAAACCGAGCACAAGGCCCGTGCCTTGTTGCGTGCCAGTGAGTTGGTGGAAGAAGGCTTGGAGTGAACATGTCGAAAAAAATCAAACTCCTGATGGTCGACAACTACGACTCCTTCACCTTCAACATCGTGCAGTACTTTGGTGAGCTGGGTGCGGACGTTGAGGTGTTTCGCAACGACGAAATCACGCTGGAAGGCATTGCCGCACGCCAACCCGATCGCCTGGTGATCTCACCGGGCCCTTGTTCGCCAGCCGAGGCGGGCATATCGGTGGCCGCGATTCGGCACTTTGCGGGCCAACTGCCCATCTTGGGTGTGTGCCTTGGACACCAAAGCATTGGCGCGGCCTTTGGCGGCAAGATCGTGCGTGCGCAAGAGTTGATGCATGGCAAGACCAGCGTCATCACCACCACGCAAGAAGGCGTGTTTGCGGGCTTGCCCGAAAAATTCACCGTCAACCGCTACCACTCGCTGGCGATTGAGCGGGCCACTTGTCCACCTTGCCTGAAAGTCACGGCCTGGACTGACGATGGCGAGATCATGGGCGTGCGCCACAGCGAGCTCGACATCGAGGGCGTGCAGTTTCACCCGGAATCCATCCTCACCGAGCATGGCCATGCCATGCTCAAAAACTTTTTGGAGCGGCCATGATTGATTTGCGCAGCGACACCGTCACGCAGCCCACGGCGGCGATGCGCCAGGCCATGCTGAGTGCTCCTTTGGGTGACGATGTGTTTGGCGATGACCCCACGGTCAATGCCTTGCAAACACGCATCGCGCAGATCACGGGCAAAGAGGCGGCCTTGTTCATGCCTTCGGGCACGCAAAGCAACCTGTGCGCCCTGATGGCGCATTGCGAGCGGGGTGATGAATACATCGTGGGCCAAAACGCCCACACCTACCGTTACGAAGGTGGAGGCGCTGCCGTGCTGGGCAGCATCCAGCCGCAGCCGCTCGCGCAAAACAGCGTGGGCGAAATGGCGTTGGCCGACATCGCGGCCGCCATCAAGCCCATCGATTGCCACTTCGCCCGCACACGATTGCTGGCACTTGAGAACACCTGGAACGGCCACGTCATGTCGCAAAACTACCTGTCGCAAGCCACAGGCCTGGCCAGGCGGCATGGCCTGGCCGTGCATCTGGATGGTGCCCGGCTGTTCAATGCGGCGGTCGCCGACGCCCAAGGCGGCACGGTGGTCGACCGTGTTCGCAGCATCGTGGACCACTTTGACAGCGTGTCCGTATGCTTCAGCAAGGGCCTGGGGGCGCCTGTGGGGTCGGCCCTGTGCGGCTCGCATGCGCTGATCGCCAAAGCCTTGCGCTGGCGCAAAGTCCTGGGCGGTGGCTTGCGCCAATCGGGGGTGTTGGCTGCTGCGGCGCTGCACGCGCTGGACCACCATGTGGATCGCCTGGGCGATGACCATGCTTTGGCCCAACGTCTGGCGCAAGGCTTGCAGGGCATTCCCGGCTTGAGTGTGCGCTCGGCGCAGACCAACATCGTGTTTGTGGATGTGGCCGATGGCCGTGGTCCGGCGCTGCTGGAGGCCTTGAAGGCCCAGGGTGTTCTGGCGACTGGTTTGATTGGGCTGCGTTTTGTCACCCATCTGGGTGTGGACGCCGCAGGCATTGACCATGCGTTGGCCTGCATTCGCCGGTTCATGCAAACCCCGGCGGGCGAAGCGGCGCAAGGCCTCTCGCGTTCAGGCGTTTACTGATTTCTCAAACCATGCCAGACGCTCAGCAACTTTGGATGTTCATGGCGGCAGGCGTGTTGCTCAACCTCACGCCCGGGCCGGACGTGCTCTTCATCGTCAGCCAGTCGCTGCGGGGCGGCGTGCGTGCGGGCGTTGTGGCGGCATGGGGCATCACGGCCGGGTGTTTTGTGCATGTGGGGGCGGCAGCCTTGGGTGTGGGCGCATTGCTGGCCACTTCTGCCGCCGCTTTCAATGCGGTCAAATGGTTGGGGGCGGCTTACCTGGTGTGGATCGGTGTGCGCTTGCTGATGGACACGGCCAAGTCGCCTGGCGTGGCTTGGGATGCCAACAATGCCATATTGCCCCAAGTGGAGGGCGAGAAGACGCCCGGCTTGCGCTGGGTTTTCCTCAAGGCGTTTGCCACGAATGTCTTGAACCCCAAAGTGGCGCTGTTCTTTCTGGCCTTCGTGCCGCAATTCATTCCGGCCAACACACCCGATCCTGCCTGGACCTTTGTGTGGCTCGGATGCTTGTTCAATTTCAATGGCCTGTTGATCTGCATGGCCTGGGCGCTGGCGGCCTCCTGGTTGTCGCAGCGTGCCCGCTTTTTGCAGCGCGGACTGCAGCACCTGGACCGTTTGGCAGGGTGCATGTTTGTCGGCTTTGGTCTCAAACTGGCCCTGACGGACGCGCCTGCGCATTGACGCCTTCGTCCCCTTCGATTCATTGCAAGGAAAACCCCATGCCCATCACCCCCCAGGAAGCGTTGCAACGCACCATTGAGCACCGCGAAATCTTTCATGACGAGATGCTCAAAATCATGCGCATGATCATGAACGGCGAGCTGTCACCCGTCATGACGGCGGCGCTCATCACCGGCCTGCGCGTGAAAAAAGAGACCATCGGTGAGATCACCGCTGCCGCACAGGTCATGCGCGAGTTTTCGACCAAGGTGCATGTGGCCGACCCCACCCACCTGGTGGACATCGTGGGCACAGGTGGGGATGGCGCGCACACCTTCAATATCTCGACCTGTGCCATGTTTGTAGCCGCGGCTGCGGGTGCCAAAACCGCCAAGCACGGCGGGCGCAGCGTCAGCAGCAAATCAGGCAGCGCCGACGTGGTCGAAGCATTGGGGGGCAACATCCACCTCACGCCTGAGCAGATTGCGCGTTCGATTGAAGAGGTGGGCATTGGCTTCATGTTTGCGCCCAACCACCACCCGGCCATGAAAAACGTGGCCCCGGTGCGCAAAGAGTTGGGTGTCCGCACCATTTTCAACATCCTGGGTCCGTTGACCAACCCGGCCAGCGCCCCCAACATCCTGATGGGCGTATTTCACTCGGACTTGGTGGGCATTCAGGTGCGTGCCTTGCAGCGCTTGGGCGCGGAGCATGCGGTGGTGGTTTATGGCCGCGATGGCATGGACGAAATCAGTCTGGGCGCGGCCACGCTGGTCGGTGAGCTCAAAAACGGGCAGATCACCGAATACGAAATCCACCCCGAAGACTTTGGCTTGACCATGGCCAGCAATCGGGCTTTGAAAGTGGACACACCGGAGCAGTCCATGGCGATGTTGCGCGGCGTGCTGGACAATCAACCCGGCGCGGCGCGGGACATCGTGATGATCAATGCCGGAGCTGCTTTGTATGCGGCCAATGTGGCCAGCAGCATCGCCGATGGTCTGGAGCGTGCCCGTGTGGCCATCGAATCCGGCGCGGCCAAAGCCAAGCTGGCGCAGTTTGTGGCCTTTGGCCAGTCGGCGGTTTGAGCCATGTGGCATGACGAAGGGGCCTGGATCGCTGTGGGCGTATCGGCTTTGGTGGTGGTGGTCGGGCTGCTGATGCACCGCATTTTTGTTCGAATTTTGAAACCGGTGCCATTGAGCCCGGACAGGAAAGAAAACCATGAGTGACATCCTCGACAAAATCGTCGCCGTCAAACGCGAAGAAGTCGCTGCAGCCTTGGCCAAGAAATCTTTGGCCATGGTTCGGGCGGATGCCGAAAGCCGCGTGCTGACACGCGACTTTGAAGGTGCCTTGCGGGCCAGAATTGCCGCAGGGCAGGCCGCAGTGATTGCTGAAATCAAGAAAGCCAGTCCATCCAAAGGCGTGCTGCGTCAGGAGTTCATCCCGGCCGACATCGCCCAAAGCTATGCCGAGCACGGTGCGGCCTGCCTTTCGGTCTTGACGGACAAGCAGTTCTTTCAGGGCAGCGTGGATTTTCTGAAGCAAGCCCGTGCCAGCTGCGACTTGCCTGTGCTGCGCAAAGACTTCCTGATCGACGTCTACCAGGTCTATGAAGCCCGTGCGATGGGCGCTGATGCTATTTTGTTGATTGCTGCTTGTCTGGACGATGTGCAAATGGCCGAGATGGAGGCGGTGGCGCGCAGCCTGGACATGGCGGTGCTGGTCGAAGTGCATGACCGGGCAGAATTGGACCGTGCGCTGAAGTTAAAAACCCGCTTGGTGGGCATCAACAACCGCAACCTGAAGACATTTGAGGTCTCTTTGCAGACCACGCTGGACATGTTGCCTTCGGTTCCTGCAGACCGCTTGTTGATCACCGAGAGCGGTATTTTGTCTGCCGACGATGTCAAGCGCATGCGTGAAGCCCATGTCAACGCTTTCCTGGTCGGCGAGGCTTTCATGCGTGCAGCAGAGCCTGGTGAAGCGCTGGCAAAACTCTTTGCTTGATGCCCAAGGCCGCAGCTCAGCAGACCTTGGGCTTTGACGATGCGGCCACGCAGGCCGACTGTTTGAAGCAATGGCCACCCGATTTGCACGGTCTGGACGAGGGCTGGGCGCCGCTGGTGCGGGAGTTCCTCGCCTCTTCTGCAGGACAGTCCTTGTCTGTGCGTTTGTCTGAGGCGTTGAGCGCAGGGAAAACCATCTATCCCCCAGCGCCGTTCAGGGCGCTCACCTTGACACCTCTGAGTCAAGTTCGTGTAGTGATTCTGGGCCAAGACCCTTATCACGGACCGGGTCAGGCCGAAGGCCTGGCCTTTTCGGTCGCCCCCGGGGTGCGTCTGCCGCCCAGTTTGCGCAACATTTTCAAAGAGCTGCAGCAGAGTTTGCACGTTCCTGTTCCGGCGCAGGGCTCATTGGTGCGTTGGGCCAGGCAAGGGGTGTTGCTGCTGAACACCTGTTTGACGGTGGAGGCGGGGCAGCCTGCCAGCCACGCGCGTTGGGGTTGGGAGGCCTTGACCGATCAATTGGTCGCAGCCGTCGCGAAAAGCCCGCGTCCTGTGGTGTTCATGCTGTGGGGTGCCCATGCCCAGGCCAAAAAGCAGTGGATTGATGAGTTCAGTGGCTCGGCGCGTCATTTGATATTGCAAGCCAATCACCCTTCGCCTTTGTCTGCGTTGCGGCCACCAATGCCTTTTTTGGGGTGCGGTCACTTTGCGAAAGCCAATGAGTTTTGGATGCGAGCGGGAGAAAAACCGATTGAATGGTGAAAAAGTTGCGAGCAAGCTTGCGGCGTGTCACAAAAAGATGGCATAATCTAAGACTCGCTTCTGGAGGGGTGCCCGAGTGGCTAAAGGGGGCAGACTGTAAATCTGTTGGCTTACGCCTACACTGGTTCGAATCCAGTCTCCTCCACCAGCAAACTGGTTTGTACCGGTTGATTTGAGCAATTGGAAATGGTTTCCAAGCATTGGCATCGCATCCACTCGTGCGGTGCAATCAGTGCGGGAGTAGTTTAATGGTAGAACCTTAGCCTTCCAAGCTAATGACACGGGTTCGATTCCCGTTTCCCGCTCCAGTCAGTCGGTAAAGTTTGCAAGAAGTTAGATTGCCCTTGTGGCTCAGTGGTAGAGCACTCCCTTGGTAAGGGAGAGGTCGCGGGTCCGATTCCCGCCAAGGGCACCAGTTTTTGGGGCGCGCAATTTAGGTTGCGCGCCCTCTGTCTTGGTTGTTGACCGCTACTTTTCGGAGTCGAAGATATGGCAAAAGAGAAATTCGAACGGACCAAACCCCACGTGAACGTGGGCACCATCGGTCACGTTGACCACGGCAAAACCACACTGACAGCCGCCATCACCACCGTGTTGGCAGCCAAGTTCGGCGGTGCAGCCAAAGCGTACGACCAGATCGACGCAGCTCCCGAAGAAAAGGCCCGTGGTATCACGATCAACACCGCCCACGTGGAGTACGAGACAGAAAACCGTCACTACGCTCACGTTGACTGCCCTGGCCACGCTGACTATGTGAAAAACATGATCACCGGTGCCGCCCAGATGGACGGCGCTATTTTGGTTTGCTCCGCTGCTGACGGCCCTATGCCTCAGACCCGCGAGCACATCTTGTTGGCCCGTCAAGTTGGCGTGCCTTACATCATCGTGTTCCTGAACAAGTGCGACATGGTCGACGACGCTGAGTTGTTGGAACTGGTCGAGATGGAAGTTCGCGAGTTGTTGTCCAAGTACGACTTCCCAGGCGACGACACACCGATCATCCAGGGTTCTGCCAAGCTGGCCCTCGAAGGCGACAAGGGTCCTCTGGGCGAAGAAGCCATCATGAAGCTGGCTGCAGCTTTGGACACTTACATCCCTACGCCTGACCGCGCAGTGGACGGTGCTTTCCTGATGCCCGTGGAAGACGTGTTCTCCATCTCGGGTCGCGGCACTGTGGTGACTGGCCGTATCGAGCGCGGTATCGTCAAAGTCGGCGAAGAAATTGAAATCGTGGGCATCAAAGACACCGTCAAGACCACTTGCACAGGCGTTGAAATGTTCCGCAAGCTGCTGGACCAAGGTCAGGCTGGTGACAACGTCGGTATCTTGCTGCGCGGCACCAAGCGTGAAGACGTCGAGCGCGGTCAAGTGCTGTGCAAGCCCGGCTCGATCAAGCCACACACCCACTTCACGGGCGAGATCTATGTCTTGTCCAAAGACGAAGGTGGCCGTCACACGCCTTTCTTCAACAACTACCGTCCACAGTTTTACTTCCGTACGACTGACGTGACAGGCGCGATCGAATTGCCAGAAGGCAAAGAGATGGTGATGCCTGGTGACAACGTGTCGATCACTGTGAAGTTGATCAACCCCATTGCGATGGAAGAAGGCCTGCGCTTCGCCATCCGCGAAGGTGGTCGCACGGTTGGTGCTGGCGTCGTTGCCAAGATCATTGCCTAAAAAGGTTCATGTAGGGGTATAGCTCAATTGGCAGAGCGTCGGTCTCCAAAACCGAAGGTTGTAGGTTCGATTCCTACTGCCCCTGCCACCTGAAACAAGGTGGATTTCAAGCCCGCTAGACCCTAGCGGGCTTCCTTGTCTGATAAGAGGCCTCAATTTGATGGGGCGCAACAAAGGTTTCAAGCCGTATGGCATCGTCCGAAGTTCAAACTGTGAGTGCTGCTGGCGACAAGATGCGCTTGGCCTTGGCGGGTGCCTTGGTCATTGCCGCATTGGTCGCCTTTTACATGTTGTCCAAGCAGGGTGGTTGGGCTCAGTGGGCGGGCTTGCTGGTGGGTTTGGCGGCCTCGCTGGCTGTTTTCTTCACCAGCGAATCTGGCCGCCAGTTGATCGCTTTTGGCCGTGATGCGGTTCGTGAAGTCAAAAAAGTGGTCTGGCCCGAACGCAAAGAGGCGATGCAGATCACGGCCTATGTGTTTGCTTTTGTGGTGGTGATGGCCTTGTTTCTGTGGCTCACCGACAAAACTCTGGAATGGGTTTTCTACGATCTGATTCTTGGGTGGAAAAAATAATGAACGATGTTGTAGTCAATGCGCCGATGGCGGGTTCGTCGACCAATCCAGACCTGAAATGGTATGTGGTGCATGCCTATTCCGGCATGGAAAAAGCGGTTGAGCGCAACATCATCGAACGCATCACCCGTTCGGGCATGGAATCGAAGTTTGGTCGCATCCTGGTACCTACGGAAGAAGTTGTAGAAGTCAAGAACGGCCAGAAGCGTACCACCGAGCGCAAATTCTTCCCCGGCTATGTGCTGGTGGAAATGGTGATGGACGACGAAACCTGGCACCTGGTCAAGCACACCAACAAGGTGACGGGTTTTGTGGGAGGGGCCAAAAACCGACCCGCGCCTATTTCTGAAGCGGATGTCGCCAAGATCGTGAGCCAAATGCAAGAAGGCACGGACAAACCTCGCCACAAGGTGGAGTTTGAGGTGGGCGAATACATCCGCGTCAAGGAAGGCCCGTTCACCGACTTCAATGGTACGGTGGAAGAAGTCAACTACGAACGCAACAAGATGCGCGTGTCGGTCACCATTTTTGGCCGCGCCACGCCCGTCGAGTTGGAGTTCAGCCAGGTCGAGAAGACCTGATCGTTTTAAAAGTTTCTGTCTGGCGCTTCTCGACTCGGCGCCAGTCATTGCAAGTGAGTCGTTAACCCCGGGGAGCTCAAAAGAGCGTTATCACCCGCAAGGAGAAAAGCATGGCGAAAAAAATCGTCGGCTTCATCAAGCTGCAAGTGCCAGCTGGTAAAGCCAATCCATCGCCACCTATTGGCCCAGCACTGGGTCAACGTGGTCTGAACATCATGGAATTCTGCAAGGCGTTCAACGCCCAGACCCAAGGCGTCGAGCCCGGTCTGCCATTGCCAGTGGTCATCACGGCCTTTGCAGACAAATCCTTCACCTTCATCATCAAGACGCCGCCTGCAGCGACCTTGATCAAGAAGTCCATCAAGATCGACAAGGCTTCGACCAAGCCAGGTCTGGAAAAGGTCGGCAAGATCACCCGCGCACAGCTGGAAGAAATCGCCAAAACCAAGATGAAAGACCTGACTGCGGCCGATCTGGACGCGGCTGTTCGCACCATCGCTGGTACTGCCCGTTCCATGGGCGTGAATGTGGAGGGCGTGTAAATGTCCAAACTCACTAAAAAGCAAAAAGCGCTGGTTGGCAAAGTCGACAGTAACAAACTGTACGCACTGGCAGACGCTTTGGTCATTGTGAAAGAAGCTGCAACGGCCAAGTTCGATGAGTCCATCGACGTGGCTGTGCAACTCGGTATCGATGCCAAGAAATCCGACCAAGTGGTTCGTGGTGCTGTTGTGTTGCCTAACGGCACCGGTAAAACTGCTCGCGTGGCTGTGTTCGCCCAAGGTGCCAAGGCTGACGAAGCCCGTGCCGCTGGTGCTGATGTGGTCGGCATGGACGACTTGGCTGCTCGCGTGAAAGCTGGCGACATGCCTTTTGACGTGGTCATCGCCGCCCCTGACGCGATGCGCGTTGTGGGCACTTTGGGTCAGATCCTGGGTCCACGTGGCCTGATGCCTAACCCCAAAGTCGGTACCGTCACCCCTGACGTTGCCACCGCTGTGCGCAACGCCAAGGCTGGTCAAGTCCAGTTCCGTGTTGACAAAGCCGGTATCGTGCATGGCACCATTGGCCGTCGCTCGTTCGACACCGACAAGTTGCAAGGCAACTTGGCTGCATTGGTCGAAGCTTTGGTGAAAGCCAAACCAGCGACCAGCAAAGGCGTTTACCTGCGCAAGGTGGCTGTGTCCTCGACCATGGGTGTGGGCGTTCGCGTCGACACACAATCCATCGCAGCTTGATGGCGATAAAAATTTGAGCGGGCTGTAAAGCTTGCTCAATGTGGTGGGCTGCAGCTTTTGCAAAAGGGTTGCAGGCCATCCAAGACCGTTGGTGCACAGATGCTGTGCTTAATCAACAAACCGACAAGTTCGCTTGAAGGTTTGGGCCAACGCAGATGGCGATCCCGCTGCAGATGGATGAAAGTCCTCAACAGTTGGTCGCTGCAAACAGGCGTGTTCCAGGGGCAACCCGAAGAACACATAAAAAGGAGTAGACCTTGAGTCTTAATCGCAGTGAGAAGGAAGCGGTCATCACCGAAGTGACCGACCTCGCCGCTAAAGCTCAAACGCTGGTGCTGGCGGAATACCGTGGTATCACGGTCGCTGACATGACAAACCTGCGCGTCAAAGCTCGCGGCTTGGGCGTTTCGCTGAGTGTGTTGAAAAACACCTTGGCGCGCCGTGCCGTGGCAGGTACGCAGTTTGAAGTTGTCGCCGATCAGATGACCGGTCCGCTGATCTATGGCTTCTCTGAAGATGCAGTCGCAGCCGCCAAAGTGGTGGCTGACTTCGCTAAAACCAACGACAAGTTGGTCATTCGCGCAGGTGCATTTGCAGGCAAAGCTCTGGACGTCAATGGCGTTAAGCAATTGGCAAACATCCCTTCGAAAGAAGTTTTGTTGGCTCAGTTGTGTGGCTTGCTGATGTCGCCAATGTCCCGCACCGCCGTGGTGTTGGGTGCTCTGGCGGCCAAAAAAGGCGAAGGCGAAGCTGTTGCCGCTTAAGGCCAGCGTTCGTGTTTTAACCAATTGTTAGGAAATAAAAAATGGCATTCGATAAAGACGCATTTTTGACCGCGCTGGACAGCATGACGGTCATGGAACTCAACGAACTGGTGAAAGCCATCGAAGAGAAGTTTGGCGTGAGCGCTGCCGCTATGGCGGCCCCTGCTGCTGCTGGCGGCGGTGCTGCTGCAGCTGCTGAAGAGAAGACTGACTTCAACGTGATGTTGTTGGAAGCCGGCGCAAACAAAGTGTCCGTGATTAAAGCTGTGCGCGAAATCACAGGCCTGGGCTTGAAAGAAGCCAAAGACCTGGTGGACGGCGCTCCTAAAGCGGTCAAAGAAGGCCTGCCAAAGGCTGACGCTGAAGCCGCCAAGAAGAAGCTGGAAGAAGCTGGCGCCAAGGCCGAACTCAAGTAATTCGGTCTCGTTCCAAGGCTGGAGTGTCCGCAAGGGCCTCCAGCCTTTGGTGCTTGAAGAGCGCACTGAAAAACGGATTGAAATCAATCCACTTTTCAGTGTTGAAGCTAAACACCGGAAAGTAGATTGACCCCAGTCTTCTTTCCAGTGTTTTCTGACCCGACTGCAGAAAACCCTTGGTACGGGTTGCGTGCAATGCGCAATCGTCCGCCAACGCTGGTAGAGGCCAGCCGCCAAGCCCGTTGAAGGTGTCCAAAAACATCCTCAACACACAGTTCTGAAAGATCAAGCCCGGAGATCTCATGGCCTATTCCTATACCGAACGCAAGCGAATCCGCAAAAGTTTCGGCAGCCGCGAAAGCGTGCTCGAAGTTCCTTACCTGCTGCAAATGCAAAAAGACGCTTACACGTCCTTTTTGCAAGCAGGCGTCGTTTCCTCCAAACGCACCCATGAAGGCTTGCAAGCCGCGTTTGAATCCGCTTTCCCGATCGTCTCCCACAACGGCTTTGTGGAGATGAAGTTTGTCGAGTACAACCTGGCCAAGCCAGCGTTTGACGTGCGTGAGTGCCAGACCCGTGGTCTGACCTTCTCGTCGGCCGTGCGTGCACGCGTTCAGCTCATCATTTACGACCGCGAGTCATCGACTTCGCAGTCCAAAGTGGTCAAGGAAGTCAAAGAACAAGAAGTCTACATGGGCGAAGTGCCCCTGATGACCGACAAAGGCTCCTTCATCATCAACGGTACTGAGCGCGTGATCGTGTCCCAGCTGCACCGCTCGCCCGGCGTGTTCTTCGAGCACGACAAGGGCAAGACCCACAGCTCGGGCAAGTTGCTGTTTTCCGCCCGCATCATCCCTTACCGTGGTTCGTGGCTCGACTTCGAATTCGACCCCAAAGACATTCTGTACTTCCGTGTTGACCGTCGTCGCAAGATGCCCGTGTCGATCCTGCTCAAGGCCATTGGCCTGAACCCAGAATCCATCTTGGCGAACTTCTTCGTCAACGACAATTTCCGCCTGATGGACAGCGGCGCACAAATGGAATTTGTGGCTGAACGTCTGCGCGGCGAAGTGGCTCGTTTTGACATCACCGACAAGTCCGGCAAAGTGGTGGTGGCCAAAGACAAACGGATCACCGTGCGCCACACCCGTGAACTCGAGCAATCGGGCACCACGCACATCAGCGTGCCAGAAGACTATCTGTTGGGTCGCGTTGTCGCACGCAGCATTGTCGAAGCGGACACTGGCGAGATCATCGCCAAGGCCAACGAAGAACTGACCGAAGCCTTGCTGAAGAAGCTGCGCACCTCGGGCATTCAGGATTTGCCTTGCATCTACACGAACGAACTTGATCAGGGTGCGTACATTTCGCAAACCCTGCGCATCGACGAAACTGTGGACGAGTTTGCTGCACGTGTGGCCATCTACCGCATGATGCGCCCTGGCGAGCCGCCAACAGAAGACGCTGTGCAGGCCTTGTTCCAGCGCCTGTTCTACAACCCCGATACTTACGATCTGTCGCGCGTGGGCCGCATGAAGTTCAACGCCCGCGTGGGCCGTGGCGAGTCCACGGGTCCGATGGTGTTGACCAACGAAGACATCCTGGCCGTGGTCAAGATTTTGGTGGACTTGCGCAACGGCAACGGCGAAGTCGATGACATCGATCACTTGGGTAACCGCCGTGTGCGTTGCGTGGGCGAGCTGGCTGAAAACCAGTACCGCACAGGCTTGGCCCGTATCGAAAAGGCTGTGAAAGAGCGTCTGGGTCAAGCCGAGCAAGAGCCTTTGATGCCGCACGACCTGATCAACTCCAAGCCGATTTCTGCGGCCCTGAAAGAGTTCTTCGGCGCCTCGCAGCTGTCGCAGTTCATGGACCAGACCAACCCGCTGGCCGAGATCACCCACAAGCGCCGTGTTTCGGCCCTTGGCCCAGGTGGTTTGACCCGCGAACGTGCAGGCTTTGAAGTGCGTGACGTGCACGTGACCCACTACGGTCGCGTTTGCCCCATCGAAACACCTGAAGGTCCAAACATCGGTTTGATCAACTCGCTGGCTTTGTACGCCCGCCTGAACGAGTACGGTTTCATTGAAACCCCGTACCGCCAGGTGATCGACGGCAAAGTCACGATGAACATCGATTACTTGTCCGCCATTGAAGAAGGCAAGTACGTCATTGCCCAGGCCAACGCCACATTGGACAAAGACGGCAAGCTGACCGGTGATCTGGTTTCTGCCCGTGAAAAAGGCGAATCCATTTTGTGCGGTGCCGAGCGCATCCAGTACATGGACGTGTCACCTGCCCAGATCGTTTCGGTCGCGGCATCGCTCGTGCCATTCCTTGAGCACGATGACGCCAACCGCGCCTTGATGGGTGCGAACATGTCGCGTCAGGCCGTGCCTGTGCTGCGTCCTGAAAAGCCCATGGTCGGTACCGGTATCGAGCGCGTTGCAGCGGTCGACTCGGGCACGGTGGTCACAGCCACACGCGGCGGTATCGTGGACTACGTCGACGCGACCCGCATCGTGATCCGCGTGAATGACGCAGAGGCTTTGGCTGGCGAAGTGGGTGTGGACATCTACAACCTGATCAAGTACCAGCGTTCCAACCAGAACACCAACATCCACCAGCGCCCCATCGTCAAGCGTGGCGACAAGTTGGCCAAGGGTGATGTGATTGCTGACGGCGCATCGACCGACCTGGGCGAAATCGCCATTGGTCAGAACATGCTGATCGCCTTCATGCCCTGGAACGGCTACAACTTCGAAGACTCGATTTTGATCAGCGAGCGCGTGGTGGCTGAAGACCGCTACACCTCGATCCACATCGAAGAACTCGTGGTCATGGCGCGTGACACCAAGCTGGGTGCCGAAGAAATTTCGCGCGACATCCCCAACTTGTCCGAACTGCAACTGGGCCGTCTGGACGACTCCGGCATCATCTATGTGGGTGCAGAGGTGCAACCCGGCGACGTGCTGGTCGGTAAAGTCACACCCAAAGGCGAGACCACCCTCACGCCAGAAGAGAAGCTGCTGCGCGCCATCTTCGGCGAAAAAGCCAGCGATGTGAAAGACACCTCGTTGCGCGTGGACCAGGGCTCGCAAGGCACTGTGATCGATGTGCAGGTGTTCACCCGCGAAGGCATCGTGCGCGACAAGCGTGCCCAACAGATCATCGACGACGAACTCAAGCGTTTCCGCCTGGACTTGAACGATCAGTTGCGAATTGTGGAAGCCGATGCCTTTGACCGCATCGAAAAACTGCTGGTGGGCCGCGTGGCCAATGGCGGCCCTCAAAAGCTGGCCAAAGGCACCAAGCTCGACAAGGCTTACCTCGAGTCCGTGGACAAGTTCCACTGGTTCGACATCCGCCCCGCCGAAGACGAAGTGGCCAGCCAACTCGAGTCCATCAAGAACTCGCTGGAGCAGACCCGTCACAGCTTCGACCTGTCGTTCGAAGAAAAGCGCAAGAAGTTGACCCAGGGCGATGAGTTGCCCGCTGGCGTGCTGAAGATGGTCAAGGTCTATCTGGCCGTGAAGCGTCGCTTGCAGCCTGGTGACAAGATGGCCGGACGTCACGGTAACAAAGGCGTGGTGTCCAAGATCGTTCCCGTCGAAGACATGCCCTTCATGGCCGACGGCACCCCTGCCGACATCGTGCTCAACCCGCTGGGCGTGCCTTCGCGCATGAACGTGGGTCAGGTGCTGGAAGTCCACCTGGGCTGGGCTGGCAAGGGCATTGGCCAGCGCATTGGCAACATGCTGCAGGCCGAAAGCCAGCGCATGGAAGAAATTGCCGAATTGCGCAAGCTTTTTGAGCAGTTGTACAACAGCATGGGTCGCAAGGAAGACCTGTCTCAGTTGTCCGACGACGAAGTCTTGGCCATGGCCGAGAACCTGAAAGAGGGTTTCCCTTTCGCCACGCCGGTGTTCGACGGTGCTGCCGAGGAGGAAATTCGCGCCATGCTGCAATTGGCTTACCCAGAAGACTTGGCCAAAGCCAAGGGCCTGACGGCCACACGCACACAAGCCAACTTGTTCGACGGCCGCACAGGCGATGCCTTTGACCGTCCGACCACGATCGGCTACATGCATTACTTGAAGCTGCACCACTTGGTGGACGACAAGATGCACGCCCGCTCGACCGGTCCTTACAGCTTGGTCACGCAGCAGCCGCTGGGTGGTAAGGCGCAGTTCGGTGGTCAGCGTTTCGGTGAGATGGAAGTGTGGGCTTTGGAAGCTTATGGCGCCTCATACGTTCTGCAAGAAATGCTCACCGTGAAGTCAGACGACGTGCAAGGCCGTACCAAGGTGTACGAAAGCATCGTCAAAGGTGAACACTCCATCGAAGCGGGCATGCCCGAATCGTTCAACGTGCTGGTCAAGGAAATCCGTTCGCTGGGTCTTGACATCGAGCTCGAGCGTTCTTAATTCACAGGCAAAGGATTCAAACCATGAAATC
>Ga0255139_1000113_pt1 | contig 28484 bp, 23 predicted proteins | sample Law_Colum_RepB_8_FD_188549 | JGI IMG/M metagenome (GOLD analysis project Ga0255139, IMG submission 188549) | Freshwater microbial communities from St. Lawrence River, New York, United States - Law_Colum_RepB_8d | ecosystem: Environmental > Aquatic > Freshwater > River | place: USA: New York...
GGGAAGTTCTCATCGCCCATCCCGATGAAGAAGGCACGCATCGAAATCGTGCCCCTCATCGATGTGATGTTCTTCCTCCTGGCGGCGTTCATGATGGTTTCCTTGAGCCTGCAGCAGTCGAAGACGCGTCCGATGGAACTTATCGACGCCAAAAAGGCGACCGACGACTTCAAGCCAGACGTCATCAACATTGGTGTCGAGAAGGACGGCACCGTCGCCATCGGTACCAATATCGTGGACACCGCGGCGCTCGTTCAGGAACTGAACTCCCGATACAAACAGAATCCTAAGACGCCGGTGTTTATCACCGGCGACAAATCCGCTCCCTACCGGGCCGTCGGTGGGGTGCTTCAGCAGGTGCGTTCGGCCCGTTTTACTCGGGTGTCGTTCGTGACCAAAGAAGCCGAACGCAACAGCCAGTAGACCGATTTCGTTCCATGCATCTGGGTTCCACCACCTCCGTCAAGAAGGCCCGCGTCGAGATCATCCCATTGATCGACGTGATGTTCTTCCTCTTGGCCGCCTTCATGATGGTCACCCTGACCATGAACCGGCTGCGCACCTTGCAAATGGACCTGCCGTCGGCCGTCGCCCCGAAATCGTCGGAGAAGCCGGACATGATGGAAATCGTCATCGATCGCGACGGTGACTTGAAGGTGGGTGGCCAGCTGCTTCCCTTTTCGGAATTAGCCGGACGCGTGGAGGCCAAGGTGGCCTCGAATACCAACTATCCGTTTTATCTGAAGCCGGATTATCAGACGACCCATGGCAACGTGCTCCGGGTCCTCGACACCATCAAGGCGGCCGGTGCCAACAAAATCTCCATGGCCATTGACGTGACCGGGGCCGACAAGAAGTAAGTCGGGTTGCCTTTGAAGACCTCACGTTGTCTTCGGTGGGGCTTATCCGGAACGTTGAAAGCACAGACGGTCGATACCGAGTGCTGACCATGAGCGCTGACCAAACCCAAACCCCATGGACAGGCGCCGGCTGTGGGAGTTTCATCCGAAGGCAACCCTTTGAAGCGCCTGTCCCCATGATCCGCTGCTCTGTCCGACTCTTCGCCTTCGTCCTAGCCTTTCTCAGCGTGGCCGTTCCTTCGGCTTCGGCTGCTGCAGACTGGCCGCAATTCCTGGGCCCCACCCGCGATGGGCACAGTCCTTCGACAATTTTGGATGTCGTGCCCCAGGAAGGCTGGCCATTGCGCTGGAAGGCTGCCGTCGGCGAGGGATTCAGTGGTCCGGTGGTGGTGTCCAATTGCGTGTACTTGTTTCACCGCTCGGAGGGCCAAGAGGTGCTGTCGGCCTATCACGTGACGGATGGAAGTTTGCGGTGGAAACACGCCTTGCCCACGTCGTATTCGGCTCAGTTTGGTGGGACTGAAGGTCCCTCGGCCACTCCAGCAGCAGATCACCAACGGGTGTTTGCCCTGGGTGCCTCTGGAAAGCTCCGGGCTGTTTCGGCGACCGAGGGTCGTCTTCTCTGGCAGGTGGACTGCGCGGAGCGGTTTGGAGCCGAGTCTGGCTTCTTCGGTTTTGGCAGCTCACCGCTGTTGCTCGGCGATCGGCTAATCGTTCAGGTGGGTGGTCCGGAGTCCTGCGTGGTGGCTTTTGCGGTCAGTGACGGTCGGGTGCTGTGGAAGGCGGGAACCGATGAAGCCGGATATGGCTCCCCGGTGCCGCGAACGCGCGGCGGTCAGCAAGAAGTCCTGTGTTTCAACCGCGCCGGTTTGTTGGTGCTGGATCCGGCCAATGGGGCGGAGCGCTCTCGGTTTCCATGGCGGGCTCGCATGCATGCCAGTGTGAATGCCGCCTCGCCCATTGCCGTGGGGGACGGAGTCTTTATGACCTCCAGCTATGGCGTTGGGGCCATCTTGCTCAAACCCGATGGAAAGACCCTTCGGCCCGCGTGGTCGGGTGACGAGTCGCTCTCTTCCCATTTTGCCACGCCGGTGTTGGTGAATGGTTTCCTGTATGGATTCCATGGACGCCAGGAATCGGGTCCCGACTTCCGCTGCATCGAGGCGAGCTCCGGAAAGGTCCGATGGTCGTTGGAGCGGGCCGGATCAGGATCGGTTTTGGCAGCCGGTCGAAAACTCGTACTGCTGATGGAGAGTGGAGAAGTGCGCGTTTTGGAAGCCAACCCGGAGAAGCCCATCGAAAAGGGTCGATTCCAGGCCGGGGTTTCAGGGGCACGAGCCCTGCCTGCGTTGGCTCTCGGTCGGTTCTTCTTCAGGGATCGGGCTCACCTGCTTTGCCTAGAGATTTCCCATTGAATCACCGGCTCGTCTTTGTTGGAAAAAACAGAATCTGGCGGTTTCGATTTGCCTGCATTGGTTCCAGCGGTTAGTTCCAACTCCGTCCATCGACCGGTATTTTTATCGACACTATTTTTATGCCCAACGCCTACCACGCTTCGATCGAAGGCGCCCAGCACGGCGCGAAGTCCCTAGAGCAGTTCCTCGACTATGCCAAGAACGCCGGTGCAGCCGGTGCACAGCCCAGCAACTACATGTTGGGCGACGGCAAGGGTGGCTTCCGAAAGGCCAAGGACATCGCCGCCGCCTTCAATGGCCGGGGCATGCGCTTGGACGGTATCTCCTCCCACTGTCCGTTCTGGGTGCACACCAGTGCCTGGACCGGCACGAAGTCCGGAAACCCCTTCATCGCACCCGATGTCGCCAAGCTGTCGCCCGAAAAGATCGAGGCCTGGCACGAGAAGTACCTCCTCAAGTTGATGGATCTCTCAGCCGATCTTGGCGTGAAGTCCATGCCCATGTTCTGGGGCGTGGCCTTCGGTTGGGAACTGGCCAGCGGTTATCCCTGGGGTTTCTGGGGGGGATCTGGTTTTGATTTGGTCAAGGAAGGCCAAGAGCGCTTCGTCAAGAAGACGGCCAAGCTGCGCAAGCACGCCAACAGTCTAGGTCTGAAGTTGTGCCACGAAATCCATCCCGGCACGGCCGCCATGACGGCCGACGACTTCCTGATGCTGGTGCAAATTTGCGACAACGATCCGTGCCTTGCGGTGAACGCCGATCCGTCTCACTGCTGGGAAGGTGAATCGTGGGAGAGTCGTTTCTTAAAAGTCGGCAAATACATCTATGCCGCCCACGTGAAAAACTTCGTCATCCGCCCGGGATTCCCGCTGCGGACTATGGAGTCCAACTGGACCCGTCGGGCCATGCAGTTTACCGACCTCGGCAGCGGTGACCTCAACATGCAGCGCTACGTTGAGCTCCTTTTGGCCGTGGGCTACCAAGACCGCTACTGCAAGCTGCACGGCTGCGAATCAGCCCCGCTGGTGGTCGAGGCCGAGAGCGCTCACAAGGCTCTGGATTTCTGTTCGGCCGATGGCATTGCCTACGTCGCCAAAAATCTCTGTTTCCCGCAGGCAGGCGGCAGCTTCGAAGACGGCATGGGAGCCTAACCCATCTCGGTCCGGATTAGAGCCGGAGCTATTCAAGAGCCAATAAAGGCGGCGGGTTTCCTGCCGCCTTTTTTCATATACTGGAGTCGAAGACTAGGGTCGCGGTTGATCTCCGGGTCTGCTCTGTGGCACAAAACCCGTCGATGCATTCGTTTCGCTATGTCGGTCGGGAACTCTTCTGCGAGGATGTCCCGCTTTCGGACCTAGTCCAAAAGCACGGAACTCCGCTTTACGTGTATTCACAGGCCACCCTGTCCGACCACTACTCCAAGCTCGATACCGCATTGGCGTCCGTGGATCACCTGATCTGCTTCGCTATGAAGTCCAACTCCAATCTCGCTGTGATCCGCACTTTCGCGGACCTCGGAGGCGGGTTCGACACGGTGAGTGCTGGTGAGATTCAGCGAGTCATTGCCGCTGGCGGTGATCCTGGCAAATGCGTCTTTGCTGGAGTGGGCAAGACCGAGGAGGAGATCACGTTCGCTCTGAAGCAGGGTATTTATAGCTTCAATGTCGAATCCGAGGCTGAGTTGGCGCGCATCAGCAAGGTGGCGTTGAAGCTCAAGAAAATCGCCCCGGTGGCCGTGCGGGTAAATCCGAACGTCGATGCTCACACGCACGCCAAGATCACCACTGGCACTTACGACAACAAGTTCGGCATCCAGTTTGAATCTATCGAGGCCGTCTACGCTCGGGCTGCCAAGCTCCCCAACATCCGCCTCCGGGGTTTGCAAATGCACATCGGTTCCCAGTTGACCGATGTTGAGCCTTTCCGGCAGGCCGTCGAGAAGGTCGCGCCGCTGGTGACCAAGCTCAATGCCCGCCATGGATTCGACTTCTTCAGTATCGGGGGCGGCATTGGCATTGTTTATCAGGATGCCCTTGCCTCGGGCGACGCTGCCTGGTGGAAGACTGCTGCTGGCCGGGAGATCCTCACTCCGGACTTGTATGCAAAGACGCTGATCCCGCTCCTCAAGCCCTTGGGCCTGAAGATTCTCCTCGAACCGGGTCGGTTTATGAGCGGCAACGCGGGCGCCTTGGTCACCCGGGTCGAGTACATCAAGAAGACCGGCAAGAAGAACTTCGTCATCGTGGATGCCGCGATGAACGATCTCATCCGGCCCGCTTTTTACGACAGCTTCCATGAAATCGTGCCGCTGACGAAGAAGGCTGGGGCTAAGGTGTCGTCCGACGTGGTCGGGCCGGTTTGCGAGAGTGGTGACTACTTCGCCAAGGATCGTCCGCTGCCGAAGGTCGGGGAAGGCGACACCCTCGCGCTGTTAAGCGCCGGCGCCTACGGGTCGGTGATGGGTTCCAACTACAACAGTCGGTCATTGCCGACTGAGATCTTGGTCCACGGCAAGAAGACCTCGGTGGTGCGTCGCCGTCAGACCATTGCAGACATCTGGGCCAATGAAGCGATCGCCGACTGGCAACAGAAGTCTCAGCCGTCGATCCCCGAAAAGCCCCAAGCCAAGGTCAAGGCGACCAAGGCCAAGAAATAACGGAGCTCGCTCGCGGGCATTGGGAGTAAACCAAGAAAAACGGGAGTGGGGCTCAGCGCCTTCCACTCCCGTTTTTTTGATCCGGATGGTCTGGGTCCGGGTGTCTTATCGGACCGTTCTCACTGATAACCCGGACCCACGGTGGTCACACTCGACCACCATTTCGCGTCGACGAGGGAATCTCCCGCTGGGACATTCAACCCGGTGTTGCTGCCTCGGCCGAATGTTCGGATCTTGCTGCCAACCCACCGATGAATCTCCGAATGGCCATCAGCAAAGGAGAAGCCCGCGGCTCCGTTGTGATAGGCAGCCGGGAAGTCGATGATATTTCCGGACTTAGCATCTGGCTGCACCATTTGAACAGCACAGGCCGCGTCGTTGATGCTGTCGGGATGCTCGTCCACCAACACCCAAGTCATGGTTGGATTCACAATGTGGTCCAGTCGCCCGTAAGTCTTGTACGGAGGCGCCGGCAACCACCCACCATAATCAAACACCTGACTCATCGATTGGCTTCTGACCCGCGGAACCTTCTTGCCGGCTTCAATTCGAGTCGTTCGATCTGCGGGGCATCTCCAAACCTCGCGAGTGTTGCCCAGGTATTTCATCAGGGGGCTCTTGTCGATGGTGTTGGTCGGAGAATCGCTGGCGCTTCCAGCCACTAGCAGGACACGCAAGTTGTCCTCGGGTCCGCCAGCCAGAGATTTGACAAGCAGACCCTGATTATCGTCGGCGTACAGTCGCCAAGCCATCATCATCTGCTTGTTGTTGTTCATGCACTGGATGCCAAGGGTCTTGGATTTGGCTTTGCCCAGTGCAGGCAGGAGCATGCCGGCCAAAATGGCGATGATGGCGATGACGACGAGCAACTCGATGAGCGTGAAGCCACAGCGAGGGGGTCGATGGGTTTGGGACAACAATTTCATTGGGGTTATGATTAAGCTGTTCCATTGGCTGTGGGGCGTCAACAGAATCGTGGTTGGCAATCTGGAACGATTTTCTCGCCTCGCAGGCGGGGTTTCCCTTCAGTTGTTGAACCCGCGGACATCGCCCATCGATCCGCGACCTAATCCCCGCGTATGAAGGCCATTCAACTGGAAAAGCCCGGATCATTCCGGGTCATCGATATCGACGAACCCTCCGCTCCCGGTCCGGGTGAGGCCGTGGTCCGCGTTCATCAAGTGGGCATTTGTGGCACCGACCTCGGAGGTTACTTGGGCAAGATGCCCTTCTTCTCCTACCCGCGGATTCCTGGGCATGAACTGGGCGTCGAAGTGGTGAGCGTCGGCGACGGGGTCACGAACGTGCGTCCCGGAGATCGGTGCAGCGTCGAGCCCTACCTGAATTGCCAGCACTGCCATGCCTGTCGCCGGGGTCACACCAATTGTTGTCATCACAACCAGACCCTGGGCGTGCATTGCGACGGAGGCCTTCGGCGATACTACACGGTCCCAGCTCGCAAACTCCATGTGGGGCCTTCTCTAGATTTCGAACAGTTGGCGCTCGTCGAGACCCTCGCCATTGGCAGTCATGCTGTGTTCCGCGCCGCGCCGAAGCCGGGCGAGACGGTCCTGGTGATCGGGGCCGGTCCGATTGGATTGAGTGTCATCGAGTTCGCCAAACTCAGCGGGGCTCGGACGGTGGTGATGGACATGAACGAGCAACGCCTGGCCTTCGTCCGAGACGTCATGGGAGTGACCGACACCGTACTGACCCGGGCCGACGGCTCCGAGTTCATAGCGGTCGAGACGCTGACCGACGGCAACGGGGCCGAGGTAGTCATCGATGCCACCGGGTCTAACAAATCCATGAGCCAGGCACTGGGCTTCTGCGCGTTTGCCGGACGTTTGGTGTATGTGGGAATTACTCAGGCTGATTTGAGTTTCCCCCATGCCCCGATTTTGCATCGCCGGGAACTGAGCATTCTGGGAAGCCGCAATGCTCTCCCAGAGGATTTCCGTAGCATCATCGGCCACATCGATGCGCGTCGGATCGACACCCGGCCGTGGATCACCCATCGCTCGGCCTTCGGAGAAATGATTGGTCAGTTTCCCTCTTGGTTGAAACCCGAGACCGGGGTCATCAAGGCGATGGTGTCGGTAGACTGAATTCCTCGGCCGCTTCCTCAGCCGTCATGAAATCTCCTCCCCCCTTGCTGCCTCCACGCAGGGAGCCGCTGCCGTTGGAGCGAGGAGCGACCCGGGTGTTGATTGCGCTGAATCTGGTGTTCTTCGCCTACGAGCAATGGCTCGACTGGGTCGATCCCGGCCGTCGGCATTGGTTTGAATTGAATTACGCCCTGAGCCTCGAAGGGTTGCAACGGGGAGCCTGGTGGCAATGCCTGAGCTTTCAGTTCCTGCATGGGGGCTGGATTCACTTGGGCATGAATCTCCTTCTGCTGAACTCGTTGGGTCCTGTTATGGAGACGACCCTGGGGCGGTGGCGTTTCGTCCTGCTCTACCTCGCCAGCGGAACTCTGGGCGGCATTCTTCATATGGTGGGCGCTTGGATGATGCCGGATTCCTTTGGAGTACCCGTAGTGGGTGCATCAGCAGGATTGTGCGGTTTATTGGCAGCCCTCGGAGCGTTGCACTCTGAGGAACGTCTGAGGGTGCTGCTATTTTTCGTCATTCCGATGGAGATCCGGGCGAAGTTTGTTCTATTGGGAGGGATCGTCATCAGCGCCTTGGGTGCCGTCTTTGTGGTGGGTCCCATTGCTCATCTAGCCCATCTCGGAGGCTTTATCGGAGGCTTGGCCGTCGCCCTAGCGCTTCAGCGGAATCTCTGGCTCAGCACGCGGTGAATTCGGCGCGAGTGGATCCGCATTGGAAAATGGGCCCAGCTCAGACTATCGTTAAACGCAATGCTCTCAGATCGGGATTACATGCGGGAAGAGGACCACGGAACGCGTCTCTCTTGGACGGTGATGCTCCTCATCGCCTTGGTGGTGGTCTTCGCCGCGGACGAAATTGCCAAAGCCTACCTGGGCCTGTCGCTGCAGCAGCACGGGGCCCTGTCCAGCAGCGTTTGGCAATCGGGTTGGGTTTGGCAGCTGGTGACCTTCCAATTCTTGCATGGCGGTTTCCCCCATCTGTTCTTCAACGGGTTGGGTATTTGGATGTTCGGACGCCCCATCGAGGCGGCGTTTGGCGGCCGACGAATGCTGGGCCTTTGGATGGCCGGTGGTCTGGTGGGTGGTTTGTTGCAGTTGGGGATTAGCGCGGCCTTTCCGAATCAATTTTCCCCGGATGTGGTGGGCGCATCGGCTGGGCTCATGACCTTCCTGGCGATTTTTTGTCGGCTCGAGCCCGATGCCCGAATCTTGCTGGCCCTGATTGTTCCGGTTCCGGCCCGTTTCCTGTTCTACTTCTCGGTCGGTGTCGCCGTGTTCTTCATCGTGGTCCCATCGCGGGACGGAGTGGCTCACGCCGCACACTTGGGTGGTTTGCTTTTCGGGTGGCTCTGGGTCCAGGCCGGATACCATCGGGGCGAGGGTTTGTGGGAGCGTCTCTCTGAAGCCTGGTATCGTTGGAACCGACAACGCCAAACGCCCCGCGCCCCTTCTCGAGCGGCCGATGGCAAGATCATCAAGCCGTCGTTCCGTTCTGACTCAGCTCCGACCCCAGCAAGAGAACTTTCTGACGCTGAGTTCATGGCTCGTGAGGTGGATCCCATTCTCGATAAGATCGCCCGGGATGGGATCGGCAGCTTGACCCCGGCCGAACGTCAAACGCTCGAGGCAGCTCGTAAGAAAGTGACCCGCCGCTGACAGCCCTCTGGTTGGATCCACCGATCAGCGCATCAGTTCTTAGCAGCCATTGAGGGAGACCCAGACAGGGCTGAGTCCTCCCAGTGGCTTGCTCAATGCCCTAGTGCAGTGTCTTACTCAAAGACACCACCTCGGAGGTGCTTGGGTGAGGTGGTTTTTTGGTCTCTCCCGGAGGTCGCTGGAGGCGCTTGGGTAAGGATGGTTTTTCGGCCACCGAGAGGTAGCCCGAGGACTTCCTAGGTAGGGACCGATCTCCGAGCGGTCCGGTCTGCGGCGGTCCGGCTCTGTGGCGTTGGATAGGGAGAGTGGCGTTGGATAGGGAGAGTGGCGCTCTTTGTCATGTTCGCCGACGTGGCGCTTTCGGAGAAACCGCCCTACCTCGAAAGTGCATTGGTGAGGTGTTTTTTGGTCTCTCCCGGAGGTCGCTGGAGGCGCTTGGGTAAGGATGGTTTTTCGGCCACCCGGTACCGGCTAGTCAGCCAAGATCTTGTCAGCCGCTCGCTCGGTGGCTCCTGGAGGTCCTAGAAGCTGGCGAACCAGGATGAGTTCTTTTCGGGCCTCCGAGAGTGCACCCGGAGTTGTCAGGAGGTTCAGGGTCGCCTCAGCCAGGGCGTCGGAAGTCGCCGCATCTTGGACGAACTCCGGCAGGACCGCCTTGCCGGCCAAGAGGTTGGGCATGGCCAAAAAAGGAACTTGGATGATCCGCTTTCCAATTTGGTAAGTGCTCCACGAGGTCTTGTAGAGGGCGATCGTGGGCACCGCGAACCAGGCGCACTCTAGAGTCACGGTTCCGGTCGAGGCGATGGCTACGTCGGCGTCGGCCAGGGTTGCGGCGAGTTTTCCGATCTGGACCGACAGGCCTTCAGGATCAGGAATCCCAGGAGGCAGAGCCGACCGGGCGGCTTCATGTGGCAACACTAGGGTGCATCGGGCCCCGGTTTTCTCGATGATCTTCTGGGCCGCCGCCGCGACCACTGGCCAGTGGCGTCGCAGTTCTCCGTTGCGACTGCCCGGGAGCAGCACCAGATGGGGTTGCTGCCCTGCTGATCGGAAGGGGGACGCCGGCGGTAGACCATGCCGATCGACCAATGGGTGACCCACAAAGTCGACCTGCACACCTGGTGCATTCTGGGCATACCACTCTTTCTCGAAGGGAAGGATCGAAAGTAATCGGTCTAGGATTCGAGGCATCTCTCGGGCCCGTCCGGCCCGCGATGCCCAAACTTGCGGCGACACGAATTGCACCCGTCGCGGCCGCCAGTTCTGGAAAGTTCCAGAGCACTCAGCAGTCATTGCGGTGATGGCCTTGAGGAAGCGCAAATTGAAGGCCCCGAAATCGACTCCGATCACTACGTCGGGAGTCCGTTCGCGGGCGGCTTCCAACAACAGTCGGAACGCGTTTTGGAACCGCCCCAACTGGCGAAGGGCATCGGCGGGACCGATGACCGAATGCGCGGTCAAGTCGCAGAGAATTTCCACTCCGGCCGCCGCCATGGCCGGCCCCCCCGCCCCGAAAAACTGGGGCTCCAGAGGACCCGTCCTTCGGCGCAGAGCGCGAACTAGCTCGGCGGCGAGTTGGTCGCCACTGGGCTCACCGGCGATTAGCAGGATGGACGAAGGCTTCACCGTGGGGTCGGAAGCTTAGGAGGATTAGCCCGATTGTGGAAGCGCTCCCCAAACACCATTTTGTCCCAGAAACAATTTCTCGATGAACCCTGTTTCCGCGCGCCGCGCCGCCTTCTTGAGCCCAGCACCCACGGGGCGGCTCGGACTGGGCTAGGGTGCGGTGATCTCCCCTCTGGATCGTTGGGTCGCTTCGCCGAGTCCTCCGACGGGTCTGGTCACTCATCGGCACACCGCGCCGTCCGCCAGAACTAACTGTTACCCGTTGCTGCCCGTCCATTCGCACTGCGTTTTCCCCGCTTCAGGGACTCTTCCAGTCTGGCTTTTGGAGGGAGTCTGCCAGAAAATGCCGAAATACCAGAGCCCATGAAGATCCCCCTGCTTCCCGAGGCAATCGCCCTGTTCACCGGAACCCTCCTGGTTTCCCAGACGATGGCGGCGACCGACTTCACGGCCGAGATTGAGCCGCTACTAATTCGGCGTTGCTTCGAATGCCATGGCCCGGACAAGCAAAAGGCCAATCTTCGCCTGGATTCTCGAGCGGCGGCCTTTCAGGCGGCCGAATCTGGCAAGGTGGTCCTCGAGGTGGGAAAACCCGAGACCAGCGAACTCATCCGTCGCGTCACCGCCACCGATCCAGATGAGGTCATGCCGCCCAAGGGTCCGCGATTGACACCGGCTGAAGTCGCCAGCCTCACCCGCTGGATCCGCGAAGGTGCTGTTTGGCCTGATAGCAATATCCAGAAGCATTGGTCCTTCCAGGCGCCGATCCGACCCAATCCTCCAGAAAATCTGCCCAAGACGGCCACTCTTCAAAATCCCATCGACCGCTTCATTGTGGCTCGATTGGCCAAAGAAGGGCTGCAGCAACAGCCTGAAGCCGATCGGGCCAATCTGATTCGTCGCGTTTCCCTCGACCTCACTGGCCTGCCTCCGGAACCGTCCGAGATCAGCGCCTTTCTCGCCGACAAGTCGCCGCGCGCGTTTGAGACGCTCGTCGACCGCCTGCTTGCTTCGCCCCACTACGGGGAGCACATGGCCCGGGGTTGGCTCGACCTCGCGCGCTATGCCGATTCCAATGGTTACCAGGTAGATTTGGCGCGTTCCATTTGGCCTTACCGCCAATGGGTGATCGAGGCCTTCAACAAGAACCAACCGTTTGATCAGTTTACCATCGACCAGCTGGCCGGTGATCTTTTGCCCCAACCCACCTTGGCCCAGCGCATCGCCACCGGGTTCAACCGCAATACTAAGGTCAACGACGAGGGGGGTGGCGACGCCGAGGAGTACCGCACCAAGGCGGTGAAGGACCGGGTAGCAACCGTGGGCACGGCCTGGTTAGGACTCAGCCTGAACTGTGCCGAATGCCACACGCACAAGTACGATCCGATCACCCATGAGGAGTACTACCGGTTTTACTCCTTCTTCAACAACAGTTCCGACTCGGGCAATTACAGTCTCGGCCCCTCGGTCGAGGTGCCGAAGCCCGACCTGACCGACATGGATGCGCACCTGTCTCGACGATTGCAGGAGACCCGGGATGAGCTTTCCCGCATCGAGAAGGAACTTCAAAAATCTCAGGCCGTTTGGGAGAAGTCGGTGGCTCGGAAGGCGGACCCGTGGCGCACTCTCCAACTCGTCAACCCCCAGTCCACCGGCGGTTCCAGCTACACAAACTTGCCGGACGGATCCCTCCTCGGAACTGGGGTCAACGCCATCTACGACACCATTACCGTCGAAGCCGAGACGGACCTCACAGGCATTACGGCTGTCCTGCTCGAAGTGCTGCCCGATCCTAGCCTCCCGAAGAATGGCCCGGGTCGTTGGGGCGCCAGCGGCAATTTCATTCTCGACGAATTTTCCTTCGCCGCCGCTCCCATTAAGGGCGTCGCTCCGGCCAACACCAATCTCTTTTTCAGCAGCGCCACGGCCGATTGGGAACAGCAGTATTACAAGGCCGAGCACGCGATTGATCGTAATTCCAAGACGGGTTGGTCCATTGGTCCTCGCTTTGGACAGCGTCACTTTCTCATCGCTCGGTTGCAGGATCCGACCGGATATCGCGGGGGCAGCCGGCTCACCTTTCGCTTCGACCATTACCATGGGAACAGCCATTGCATCGGCCGATTCCGCATCTCGGTGACCACAGAGAAAGATCCCCAACGCCAATGGCCCCTGCCTGAAGACGTGCGTGTGGCCGCCTCCCGGTCCTCGCAAGAACGGTCGACCGAGCAGTCGGCGCTTTTGGCAGCCAGCCAGCGCTCCGCCTCGGAGAAAGTCCGTACCCTTGAGCGTGAACTCTTTGTTCTTGAGCAGAATCGTCGGCAGCGCGCCGCTCAGAAGTTCACCACGCTGGTGATGCAGGAACGATCCGATCCTCAGCCGCGCGAGACTTACATTCATCTCCGGGGCGACTTCCTGACCAAGGGGAAGGTCGTTCAACCGGGCATTCCAGCGGTGTTCCCACCCCTGCCAGCGGGACTCCCGGCCAATCGCCTGACCCTCGCCCGTTGGTTAGTCGATCCAGCCAATCCCCTCACGGCTCGGGTCACGGTGAACCGGTTCTGGGAGCGCTGCTTTGGAACGGGTCTGGTTAAGACCAGCGAAGACTTCGGCCGCCAGGGTGAATTGCCTTCGCATCCCGAACTCCTCGATTGGCTGGCCACCGAATTCATCGCCAGCGGATGGGACGTCAAGGCACTGCAGAAGCTCATCGTGATGTCGGCGACCTATCGACAAAGCGCCGCGACCGATGCCACCCGCCAGGAGAAGGATTTCTACAACCGGTTCCTCTCGCGTGGCCCGCGTTTCCGCATGGATGCTGAGATGATTCGAGATCATGCACTGGCGGTCAGTGGCCTCCTGCACCACAAGGTGGGTGGCCCGAGCGTCTACCCCGTACAGGTGCCCAACCTCTGGAAGGAAATTGGATTCCTCCGTCCCGAGATCGGCATGGACGAATGGCCAGTGAGCGACGGCCCCGACTTGTATCGACGCGCCCTTTACACTTTCTGGAGACGCGTTTGTACCTATCCCACGTTGGCCACCTTTGATGCCCCCAGCCGCGATGTCTGCGTCTCACGGAGGCCCCGGACCAATACGCCCTTGCAGGCTCTGGCCGCACTGAACGAGCCAACACTACTCGAGGCGGCTCGATTTTTTGGACAGCGGATTCTGGCCGAGGGCGGTCCGGATGATGCCTCTCGCGTGGACTATGCCTTTACGCGGAGCGTGGGCCGACCACCGACCGCGGCGGAACAACGGCGGCTCCTGGCCTTTGTCTTGCAACAGGAGCGGAGTTTCCGGGCCGACCCCAAGGCGGCAGCGGCGTTGATACAGGTGGGGCAAATGCCAAAAGCAGCCGATTTGGAGACGCGAAAACTGGCCGTTTGGACGACCCTGGCCAGTGTCCTTTTCAACCTCGACGAAACACTCACCAAGGGCTGACCTCAGCCGCCCCCATCAGAGATTTTTCGTGGCGAACCGGAGAGGGCGGTTCGTTGCTCGATGGATCAATCGGTCCAGAGCTTCGTCGGGCTGCTCAGCCGCCAATGCAGCTCATGGAGCGTTGCGGTTGCACAAAGTCGGCCTGGCCAATCTTATGTCCGGCCTCCTTATGTTGGACCCGGTCTCGCAGCAACGAGGCGAGATCTTCGTCGGAGCCGCCGCCCCGCAGCAGCGGCTTAAGGTCGTGTTCATCGAGGCTGAAGAGGCAGGTTCGCAGTTTTCCGTCGGCGGTCAGACGCAACCGGTTGCAGTGACCGCAGAAGGGCTCACTCACCGGAGCAATGATGCCCAACTCGCCCTCAGACCCTTCCAGACGCCAACGGCGCGCCGTTTCTGAGGGATTGGCCGAGGCATCGACTGGCAGCAAATTAAACTCCCCGCGCAGACGTTCCAGAATCTCCCGACCGGGAACGACCAGCCCCTTTTGCCAGGCTCGGCTGGAGTCGAGCGGCATGAATTCAATGAAGCGCAGGCTCAGATTTTGTTTCACCGCGAAACGGACCAAATCGGGGATCTCGTGGTCGTTCATTCCGCGGATCACCACGGCATTGACCTTCACAGGATGAAACCCGAGTTCCCGGGCGAGGCGGATTCCGTCGAGCACACCCTCCAGACCGTCTCGCCCCGTCATCTTCTTGAAGTTGTCGCGGTCGAGTGAATCCATGCTGAAGCTGACCCGGTTCAGCCCGGCCTTCCGCAGGGCAGCGGCCTGGGATCCGAACAGCGCCCCATTGGTGGTCATGGCCAGGTCGCGGACGCCGGGAATTTGCGAGAGCGATCCGACCAGTTGGTCGACTCCGTGGCGCAATAGAGGCTCGCCGCCGGTGACCCGGACCTTCTCGATTCCTAAATCAACAGCGATCCGAACCACCCGGGTGATCTCCTCGAAACTGAGGATCTCCGACTTCGGTTTCCATTCCCGGTGAATTGGGGTCGTCGAGAGGTTGGCCGGGGGGTTGGCCGGGGTTGGATTCCGCAGGCCATCGTAGCGGGTTCGGTAGAAATTCGCGGCCTCCTCGGTCTCGGGCAGGCAGTACAGGCAGCGGAAATTACAGCGATCGGTCACGCTAACCCGAAGGTCTCGCATGACTCGTCCGTGGGAATCCTGTAATTGCCCGTGCATCGCGTCAGCTTGGGCCCGCACGGTGCCGGCCGCAACGCGGAGTATGACCGATGCAAATTGGCCCCAAGGGTTGGGGTCTACGGCTTGGGAGCGGTTTCCACCCGGGTGGATCCGTCGGTACCCACATCCACCTTCAAGGGGTAGGCGTTGGTGGCCGAGCTGGCCGCGGCCTTGGGTCGAATGCCTTCCTGCAAAAGTTGAGCGCCCTTCTTGTCGAAGCCGTAAAGCCCACGCCGGATGAAGTCGAGCCGGCGAGCGATGTTGAGCTCCTCCTTCAGCTTGCGCACCTGATCGCGGAGGACCGCCAGGTCGTTGAACTTTTTCTCGAGGTCGGTTTTTTCGGCGATGAGCCGCTTGAGCTCCTTCTTGAGGGCCTCACGGTCACCCTCGCTGGCGGCGAGCTTCCGTTCCGTGATTTTAATTTGGTTTTCGAGACCCCCGATTTGACCGGTCAATTCGCCCATCTTTTTGGTCAGGTCATCCTTCTCTCCCTCCAGGTCGGAAATCTGTTTGTCCCGGCGCTCGATCTCAGTCTTGGCCGCGGCCGCCGCCTTTGCTGCCTCGGCGGAAGTGCGGGTCAGTTCTCCGGAGGTAGCGACCCATTTGTTGGAGACCGTGTTCAGATCTTCGATGCGCTGGCTGAGATTGGTTTCGAGGGTGGCATTCACCCGCACTTGCTCGGTGAGCTTGCCCGTCGTGGCCACCAGATCGTTGGACAGGGCAGATTGCTGACCCTCCATTTGGATCCGTGTCTCTTCAGCTTTCTTCGAGTTCAGAAACCATCCGGTGCCGAGGCCCAGGCAAATAAGCACCAGCACCGCGGGAACTAGTTTGGATTTCATTGATGAAGTAGGTTTGGACGGCCAGAAGAATTCCCGGTCGCTGGATCAATAGACACCGAATCAGTCAGGACATTCAATCTCTGAGCAAGGGACCGCCTTGCGTTGGCTGGAGCTCACTTTACCGTGAGGCCATGCTGATACCCGACCGAATGGGGGTAATGATCCTGGGAGAGGCCAGCCTGTTTCCACAGGCCATGATGCCCCTGTTCATCTTTGAACCCCGCTATCGGGAGATGCTGGCCGAGTCGCTGGAGACTCATCGGATGTTCTGCCTGGCGATGCAGCGGACCGATGCCAAGCGAGAGTCCCCCTGCCGAATCGCTACCCTCGGACTTGTTCGGGCCTCGGTCCAAACCCCGAACGGAACTTCCAACCTCGTGCTGCAAGGCCTCATCCGGGTCCGCTTGGGTCGGATCGTCCAAACCCGGCCCTTCCGCCAGCACCTCATCACTCCCATTAAGGAGAACGTGGAGAGGTCCCCGGAGGTGGTGGCTCTGGTCAACCGCAGCCTAGACCTGATCGATGTGCGCCTGCGTCAGGATCAGCCGGTGCCACTGGATCTCATTCGGCAACTGGCCTCAGGCGGTCAGGCCCAATCGGAGACACGGGTCGAAGACTGCATTCGGGAGCTGAAGCGTATCAAGAACCCGAGCCGCTTCGCCGACCTGATCGCTGCTCTCCTGCTGCCCAATCCCGCGGCTCGGCAAATGATCTTGGAGACCGTCCAACCCGAAGCCCGCCTCCGTCATCTCGTGCTGTTTTTGGCGGCTGAGATCCACCGGGGCGCCTCGGGCGAGGGAGAGGGATGACACCCGTAACCCATAATCCGCTACCGACCACGCCCTCGACCCATCTCTGGAGCAAGTACGGCCATGTGCTCTCCATGGGCATCCAGAACACACTGGTCTACCGGACCAACTTCCTGTTTCGGGCTGCCTTTGGATTAGTTCCGTTGGCGGCGACGCTCTTTCTCTGGGAGGCGATCTATGCCGACAAACCGGCCGGCGCGGCCATCGGAGCCTACACGCTGGCCCAAATGGTGAGCTACTACCTGTTGGTCACCGTGGTGGATTCGATTACCGCCGTCGCCGAAGACGATTGGCAGATCGCCGCCGATATCAAAGACGGAGCCGTCAGCCAATTCCTGCTCAAGCCGCTCGATTTCTTGGCCTACCGGCTGTGCCTCTACCTTTCCGGACGCGTGATTTACACCAGCGTGGCTCTGATCCCGGTGGCCTTCTTTTTGTTCTTTCAGCGGGAATACCTGGTGGGTCCCGCCGAGTCCTTGGGCTGGGTTCTCGCGCTACTGTCGGTGTTGATGGCGGGGCTTCTGCAATTTTTCATCGCCTACACTGTCGCGTTGTTGTCGTTCTGGGTGCTTGATGTCAGCACCTTCATCTTCATCCAGTTCGCCTTCGAGTTCCTGGCCAGTGGCCACCTCTTTCCGTTGGACATCCTTCCGGATGGATTGCACCGACTCCTGCTCTGGTCCCCTTATCCGTACCTTCTCTATTTTCCGGTGGGTGTTTATTTGGGCCGCATTCAGGGTGCAGAGTTGTGGCAGGGTTTTGCTCTGCAGTTGGCTTGGGTGGGGGTGGCCTTCCTGATAGCCCGGTTCGTCTGGTCTCGCGGCTTGCGAAAATACACCGCGGTCGGTGGTTGAGGCGCTGGCTGAACCAATAACCTGCATGCCCTCCCTCTCTCGCTATGCTGGCATTTATGCCGCGTTGATCCGCTACTCGTTGATCCACGAGATGCAGTTCAAGGTGAACTTCCTCCTCTGGATCGTTGTCGAGGCCCTGTGGTTCGGACTTCAACTGGCCTTCATGACCGTCCTGTACGGGCATACCGACCAGATCGCCGGTTGGTCGCGGTGGGAGGTCGTCTTACTGGTTGGCTGCAACCAGTTCATCCAGCAGCTTTTCCACACCCTTTTCGTCACCAATTTATCCAACCTCTCCGAATTGATCCGCAAGGGGACTCTCGATTTGTTGCTCCTGCAGCCGGTGAACACCCGCTTCCTCATCTCGGTGAAAAAGTTCGAGATCGGCAACATCATCAATGCCCTGATGGGTCTGGTGGTCATCGTCTATTCGCTGGCCCAGCTGGGACGAGTGCCGACGTTGGCCCAGTGGTTGGGTTTCGCGGTGGTGTGCCTGGCGGGCCTGAGCGTGCACTACTCGCTGATGTTCCTTCTGGCCTGCATCTCCTTCTGGACAGTCCGGGCTCAGGGCATCGTCTGGGGGTACTACAACCTCTTCAATATTGCCCGCCTTCCGGCGGAGGCCTTCCCGCGGGGAGCCTATCGAGCCGTCTTCACCTGGGTTTTGCCCATGCTGTTGGTCTCCAATGTCCCCGCCAAGCTGTTGGCTCAGCGTCTGGCTTCGCCATGGGAATGGCTCGCCCTGTTGGGAATGGCCGTAGCCTGTTTCGTGGTTAGTGAACTTTTCTGGCGCTTCTCTTTGCGCCATTACACGAGCGCCAGCGCGTAGCCACTAGCCGACAGTGAGCCGCGGGACCGCGCTCGGTACTTTGGCAAAGCGGTAATGGCTGACGTGCCACTGGTTTCCGTCTTGGAAATCCCACAGCTCGGCGCAGGCCATGAAGAAGACCCTCCAATAAACCCACCAACGGGTCTCTTGGTTGGCGCCATACGTTGCGGCGAGGATGCGTCGGACTTCCGTCTCGTGGGTGTCCATGTTCTCCAGCCACTGGTTGGCCGTGCGACCGTAATGCCGACCGTTCACCACCCAGTGCTCCTCGAGCCGCAGGTCTTCGTTGAAGTAGAGCAGCAAATCATCGCTCGGCATGATGCCCCCGGTGAAAAAGTACCGGGCCATCCAGTCGCTCGGGCTTTGGGGGATGAAGTGGTAGGCATACTCCCGGTGGGTGAAGATGTGGACGAACAGACGTCCATCGGGCCGAAGCCACCGGGCGATATTGGCCAAGAGCTGCCGGTAATTCTTCATGTGCTCGAACATCTCCACCGAGACGACTCGGTCAAACTGCCCATCGCCACCGGGGGGCTGGAAGCGGTTCATGTCACAGGTGATGATCTTCAGGTTTCCGAGGCCTCTTCGGAGGGCTTCCCCTTCGATGTGTTCCCGCTGCGTGCGGGAGTTGGACACGCCGGTGATCCGGGCGTTGGGGTACCGAGCGGCCATCCAGAGCGAGAGCGATCCCCATCCGCAACCCAACTCCAAGATGTTTTGCCCATCGGCCAGGCCCGCGCGCTCGCAAGTGAGGGCGAGCATGATGTCCTCGGCCTCGGCCAGGCTTTCCTGGAAGGTATAATAGTAGCAGCTCGAATATTTAAAGCGTGGACCGAGGCACAGTTGGTAGAAGCGCGTGGGAACCTCGTAATGCTGCTCGTTGGCCGCCGCGGTCTCAATGGCGATCGGCAACTCAGACAGCTCTCGGATCAACCGCATCCGGTGTGCCCGCTGTGCCTCGACATCCCCGTGGGCCTCCTCTTCGGCCAATCGCTCCCGCAACAGTCGGCGGATACCGAATCGGATCACCGGATCGGGGAGCACATTGGCCTCCAGCAAACGGTCCAAAAAATTGGGTCCCGAATCCTTTGGAGACGGTGAAGCCGGGGCCGGCGCGGGGGACGAACTCATGACGGTCATAATCCATCGCCCAGATCGCCTCCCGGTCAATGCCGCTTGTCGGTCCGATTGCGTCGATGGGAAAGCAGGGCAAGATTGAAAGAATTAGCTCCAACCTCTACCACTGTACCATGTCTTCGCATTGCCTTGCCCTTGCTCTGGCCCTCTTGGGAGCGGTTAGCCTCCATGCGGCCCCCCAGGTTTCTCTCACCCGGGTCGCTGGCGGCCTGACATCTCCGTTGTCCTACGTGTCCCTGCCGGATGGACAGGCGTTGATTGTCGATCAGCCGGGTTTCATCCGACTCCTGGATAAGACCGGACAATTGCGCGAAAGCCCGGTCCTCACCCTCACGCCCCGGCTCAGTTCTCTTAACCATGGGGCCTTCGATGAGCGCGGAGTGCTGAGCCTCGTCTTGCACCCCCAGTTCCAGAAAAACCATCGGGTGTTGATCTCGTACACCGCTCCCCGCCGGTCGTCCGCTCCGGCCGACTGGGATTGCACCCTACGCATCTCGGAGTTCACCGCATCCCCAGGAGAGGCGTTCACTATTGATCCGGCGACGGAGATTATTCGCCTGGAGATCGACAAGCCTTACAGCAATCACAATGGAGGCCGGATGGCCTTCGGGCCTGAGGGTTTTCTCTACATCGGTGTGGGCGATGGAGGGAATGGCAACGATGAGGGCAAGCGGCCCGAGATCGGTAACGGACAGAACCTCGACACGCTCTTGGGCAAGATCCTACGCATCGACATCAACACCCCCGAGGGACACCGCATCCCCACGGACAATCCTTTTGCCGACGGCAAGAAAGCCCGCCCGGAGATTTGGGCTTACGGTATCCGTAATCCTTGGGGCCTGTCCTTTGACCGCGGGGGTGATCACAGCCTCTACTCGGCCGACGTCGGCCAAACCCTGTGGGAAGAGGTCAACGTCATCCAAAAAGGGGGCAATCACGGATGGCGCTTGCGTGAGGGATTTATCGGCTTCAATCCGAAGGCCGCCGACAAACCCTTGCCTGAAGTTCCGCAGACCGGTCTCCATGGCGAGTCGTTTGTCCAACCCGTGGCCGTCTACAAGAACCGTAACGGGTTCAAGAAGGACCCCGAGGCCTACGGTATTAGCGTCACCGGTGGGTTTATCTATCGGGGTAAAGCGCTGCCGGAATTGACCGGAGACTATGTGTTTGGCGATTGGGGTCGGATCTGGGGAGTTCCCAGCGGGACCTTGCTGGTGGCCCACCGCCCCAAGTCCGGTCCAGGCCCATGGACTGTGGAACCTCTGCAGCTGGGCACCCCTTCCAAGATAGCTTCGTATATCATTGGTTTCGGTGAAGACAACGAGGGCGAGCTCTACGTGTTGACCAACGGAAACATTGGACTCACCCCGGGTAAGGGCGAGGTGTGGAAGCTGGTCCCCAGCGCTCCTTGATCTTGATCGGACCTTGGGCGGTTACCCCGCACAGGGTTCAAGAATAGACCAAACAATTTCGGACCCACCGGGCGGCCAATCATCCGCCCGGCATCGCCTTCATAGGGGTTGAGCGCAGGGCCAAGACGACCGCCGCTAAGATCAACGCGCCTCCGGTGGCTCGCGCTAAGAGGACTCGGGGTCCGGAGTCCCGACGTTCTGCGTTGCCGAACCAAGAACCGGCCCACCAAACCAAGGCCAGGCTCCACAGCCCCCGGGTTCCATAAACCACATTGACCCCTGCAGCATCCCGCCAGGTGGCGATGGTGCCGGTGATGAGCAGTGCCTGAACGGCGGACAAGGCCGTCGCCAGGCCGATCCAGCGCCAAGCCTTTGGAGAAGCCGTCAGGGAACGGGTGGCTTGCTGGAAAATAGGGAGATGCCTGGTTTCTGGACGGGCTCTGAACCCCAACAGCGGCAGTACCAAGATGGATTCGAGAGCTAAGGCTCCGAACAGCAGGGACAGGAAGTTAAGCACCCCGAATTCTGTAGCCCAGATTTGGATCAGGACATCGGTTACCGCGAAGGCTCCCGCACATCCCAGAGCGAGCAGGGTGGTCCATCCGGCTCGGCGACCGGGTTTAAAATCAGTGAGTCCAGTAATTAAGACACCAGCACTGGTTAGGGCCGCCGCCGTCAATTGCCCCCCCGACAGCGGCCACCCGAATGCAAAACGAGCAATTAGGGCGACAAATACAACCTTCACCCCGAGCAGGGGTGTGGCCACAGAAACATCCCCCATCCGCAGGGCAGCCACATTGAACAAGTGCCCTACGATGAAGGTGGCCGCAGTGAGGAAGGGCAGGTGCAGGCGGTCCCAGGGGATAGGGTTGGGATCCCAGGCCATGAGCGGCAGGAAAAGAACGCCGAGAATAACATTGTTAACTACAACCGCATGGGACAGTGACGCCCCCTCCGCGAAGGCACGCTTAAAGACCAACGAACCGGCGGCGAAGGCGATGGCGGCAATCAGCGGGAGAATCAGTTGCATCGGGCGGGCCCAAGCTCCGTTACTACAGAAAAACACTCAATCTCAACCGTTTCCGAGCTTGGGACTTCAAATCTGTCCGAGAGGTTTGTACAGTCCCGGGCTGTCGGTGAATGATTCCCTCTCCAATAATTTGCAAGTCGAGCACGGCGTCCGCGCTGCGCAAGGCTGGTTTGAACTCGGTTTGGCGGCCGAGGCTGAGGCTGAGATTTCTCGCCTTCCTGCTCCGGCTCAGCGCCTGCCTGAGGTGCTCAAGCTGCGTTTTCACGCGGCCCGCGCCTGCAAGCGCCATGAGGTTGCCCTAGAAATCGCTCAGGTCCTCATGGAGGTCGCCCACGATGAGTTGTGGGGGTGGCTCTACCGTTCCCAGGCGTTGCACTGGTTGGGACGTACCGTCGAAGCCTATGACCAGCTCCAGCCAGTTCAGCGTCGATGGCCCCGGGCCTTTGAGATCCCTTACGATTTGGCCTGCTACTGTTCGCAATCGGAGCGGATCGATCTCGCAGGCGAGTGGTTCGGCAAAGCACTGAAGCTCACCAAGCACCCGGCCGCTGTCAAATCGATGGCCTTGGCTGATCCCGACCTCAACCCCCTTTGGCCCGACATTGAAGTGGGCCGTTGGAGCTGAGGCCGTGCTCTTGATCCGATCTGGAAGCCTTTTCGTAAATCCCCATGACCCGATTGGTATTGTTTGACATTGACGGCACCCTCATCCGTACCGGGGGGGCTGGCGTGCACGCCTTCGGTCGGACGGCCGAATTGCTTTATGGTGTGGCCGGCGTGGCCGAGCGAACCCACTTCCATGGGCGCACCGATACGGCATTGGTCCGGGAGTTCTTCCTGAGTAATGGCCTGCAAGGTCGCTCCTGGGATATTCGGCATTTCCTCGATGCCTATGTCTTCTTGCTCGACCATCGCCTTCAAGAAAATCGGGGAGAGATCTGCCCGGGGGTTCCGCAATTTATCCAGGCGTTAAAACAGCTTGCCGAGCCCCCCACCCTGGGCCTTCTGACGGGCAACATTCGCCTCGGAGCCAAAATTAAACTCGGGGCCCATTCTCTTTGGGGAGACTGGACCTGCGGTGCTTTTGCTGACGATCACGACGACCGCAATCAATTGGCACGGATCGCCCGCGACCGGGCTTCGCGTCAGCTCGGACGCCGTCTCGAAGGTCCCGAGATATTGGTCATCGGCGATACTCATCGAGACGTCGAATGTGCCCAAGCCATCGGAGCCCAGAGCCTTGGGGTTTGCACTGGCGGTGGTTCACCAGACGAACTCCGTACGGCTGGGGCCACTTGGGTGGTGAGCGATCTCAGGGAATTTCCGATGCACAGTCTCCAAGAGCGACTCAACGGATCTGGAGCCCCATCCCAGAGGTAGATTCAGTGAATTTGCGTCAACAGATGTGAACAAGTTTTGCCCAACAACCGTCTTTTGTGTTTGACCCTTCCACCGGCTTTCTTTAGCTACACCCTTACATCCGTGATCGCTCGCCGCTAGGCACGCCAAGCTCGAGCGTTTTTTAGTCCTTGGAGGACTGAAATTTTCACGTGAGACGAGCTCACAGCAAAATGCTAAAAGCCAAAACATTTCTGGGGATAGACTTCGGGGCTGGCACCCTGAAGATCGCCGAATTCGAACCCGCCGACGGCGGCGGTTTGAAGCTCCTCCGCTTTGGCGTTCGCGCCCTCGGGCTCCCCGGCTCCCAAGATGCTGCCCGCGATGGTGTGCTGAAGCGTGCCTTGAGTGAGCTTCTGGCTGAGGGTGGTTTTGTTTCCCGCCAAGCCAACATTTCTGCGCCGGGTTATCAGGTCTTCTCCAAATTTGTTAAACTGCCCCCGGTTGACGCTTCGAAGATTTCTCAGATCATCCAATACGAGGCCCAGCAGAACGTTCCGTTCCCGCTGACCGAAAGTGCCTGGGACCATCAGATTTTGGGCACCGCTGCCGATGGGGCGCGTGAGGTGCTGTTGGTGGCTATTAAGGCCGAGGTGGTTGAAAAGCTCTTCGCAGTCGGTGAATCCGTTGGTTTGAAGATGGAAGTGGTGGATGCGTCGATGGCCGCATTGGCCAACGCCTTCCGTTACAACTATGGAGATATCGAGGGCTGCAGTCTCTTGATCGATATCGGAGCTAAAACCAGCAACGTCCTCCTCTTCGAGAAAAACAAGTTTTACGTCCGCACGGTCCCAGTCGGTGCAAACACCATTACTCAGGAATATTCGGCCGAATCCAAGTCACCCTTCGCTGAGGCTGAAAAGTTCAAGATTTCCCAAGGTTTCGTCAGTTTGGGCGGTGCTTACGAGGAACCTGATGATGCGAAGGTAGCCGCCGTTTCCAAGGTCGCCCGGAACGTCCTGACCCGCTTGCACATGCAGGTCAACCAAACGGTGCAGTTTTACCGGACCCAGCAGGCCGGATCGGCTCCGCAGCGAGTTTACCTCTGCGGTGGCGGCTCGGTGATGGCCTATTCCGCTGAGTTTTTTCAGGAAAAGCTCAACCTGCCGGTCGAGTATTTCAGCCCGTTTCGTAATATTCAGATTGATCCTTCGGTCAACGTCGAGGAGTTGGAGAAATCCGCGTCCTTCTTCGGTGAAGTGGTGGGTCTGGGATTGCGCAACATCGCCGACTGCCCGATCGAACTGAATCTCTTACCCAAGAGTTCTAAGGCACGCCAAGATTTCAACTCCAAGAAGCCCTTCCTTGTGGCTGCCGCTTTTGTGGCCGCCGCCGGTGTTTGGGCCGCGGGGCTCTTCTACAGCAAGGTGGCCTCGGTTCACCGAGAAGGCTTAGCCACTATTTCCGAGAAGGTTGAACCCCTGGCCCGAGTAGAAACTTCGCTGAAGAGCGAAGAAGTGAAGCTGGCCGATGTTCACAAGCAGACCGACCAACTCGGAGCCTGGCTCTCCGAACGCGCCTATTGGCCAGATATCCTTACCGAGGTCCGGGCCATTTTAAAGGCAACCGAAGTAGAAACCTCCCAGAAACTCGGTGTGCCGGTGGGCATTTGGGTGGATACGTTCTATTCGACTGAACCTCCCAAGCCCGAGGTCGCTGCCGCTGAAGATGATGCTCCGAAGCCCATGCAAATGAGCAGAGAGCTCATGGCTCGCTACGGACTCCTTCCTAAATCAGCCGTTGCCGGTGCCGAAGGTGGGGAAGCTGGTGCTTCGGCCGAAGGCGCTACGCCTGGCGGTGGGGCTGCCAAGCCCAAGTCCGCCGCCTCAACCAATGAGGTTGCCGTGCTAAACTTGAGCATCCGGGCGGTGAATCTCCAGAAAGTGAAGCAGGAAGCCAATGGTCAGATCGCCTACGATCTCGAGAAGATCGCTAAGTCCAGTCCGCTATTCGATGCATCGGAGACCCAGCTCTCCGGCAACCTTGAGCAGGTCGATGACACCACTGCGACCTTCACCTTCCCACTGAAGCTCAAGCTCAAGCGTCCCATCAAGCTCTGATATGTCTTGGATCAAGCGCAATCTAGCCTTCGTCATCAGCTTGACTGTGGCGGCAGCCCTGCTCATCGGCGGGGCGGTCTACCTGTTCTCCGCGCAGTCAGAGGCTGAAGCAGCCACTGGAGAACTCGAGGCCAAGAAAAACGAATACGACACCCTCGTCAAACGGGAGCCCTACCCGAATACCAAGAACATCGATTCAGCGAAAGCTGAACAGGTGCGTTTCAACACTCTCAAGTCTCAGGCTCTGGCAACCTTTTCCCAATATCCCGCCGCAGGGGTTCTAGATGATGCGTCCTTCAAGGCGTTGCTCACCCGAACCATCAGCGATTTGGAACATTCTGCCGAGCGAAAGGGTGTCAAGTTGCCTGCCGGAGCTGACTCCGCCTCTGGTTCAGCCTCCAAATACAATTTCACCTTCAATTCCCAGCGCCGAGAGCTGCGTCTGCCTCCGAACACTCTCCAACCATTGGTATTGGCCGTGACAGACATACGTGAGTTTACGGAAATTCTATTCGCTTCGAAGATTCACTCGCTGCTGCACATCAAGCGATCGGCCATCGGCACCAATGAGCCGGCCGGTTCTGGTGACATTCTCTCCAAGAAGGTCAGCACCAATACGGTGATCGGTGCCGGCATTCATCCTTATGAGGTACAATTCCAGTGTTTCAGTTCTGAATTGGGGGATGTACTGACCCGGTTTGTGGGCGCCTCCAACGCGTACGTTCTCAAGACCCTCAATGTAGACCGGCCTTCCTCCGATGGTTCTGATTCTGCCGAGGCCGCCCCAGTCAATCCAGCGGCCAGCATGATGGCTATGATGAGCCGCTACGGACTGCGGCCGGGCATGGGAACTATGCCTCCCGCCCAAGCCAATCCAGCCGCCCCGGCAGCATCGGGCAAGGTGGGTGATATCGTTCTCGAGCAGAAACCCATCAGGGTCACCCTAGGCTTTGAGGTTGTGCGTCTCGCGCCTCCCCCGACCGCAACTCAGGCTCCGAAGGCGACCCGCCGTTAGGCCGCAATTCTGGGAACCTATGGAATTCATCAAGAAACATTACGAGAAGTTGGTCCTGGGAGTCGTCCTTCTGGCCGTCGCTGGTTTGGCAATCTCACTGGTCTTCTCCGTGGCTCAGGTCCGATCGTATCTGGAGACCGCCCTGCAGCAGCTCGCAGGAGCCAAGCAGAAGCCTCTGGTTCCCGAAAACCTTGAGACCAATCTGACCCAGACTGCCCTCACGCGGGTCTCGCAGCGCACTCCAACAGTTCTGGCTGCCCAAGATCACTACACCTTCAATCCCATCACCTGGACTCGCGCGACCAGTGGACGCTTGGAGCCCTCCAAACCGCGTCCTAACACCGGGGCCTCCGGCTTGGTCTACGTTGCCGCTCACGATCTCGTTCTGGAAATCGCTTTTGAACAGGTCGCCGGAACACCTGAGGCTCCCCGTTACCAGTTTTCTGTGCGCCGCGACCATGAAAAGGCGGTTAATAGTCGCCGTGCCCTAGTGGAGTCCGTGGCCGTAGGATCAGAAAACAAAGATCAACTTTTCCGACTCGTTGAGGTTCAGGGTCCGAAGGAGTCTCCTACCAATTTTGTCTGCGAACTTATGGCCACTCGGGAGGCCTTTAACCTCACCAAAGGTAAGAATTTTCGCCGCACTCAAAGTTACTCCGCCGACCTCCGTTACGAGGCCGATCGGCGTGATTTTCCGCAGAAGCGTGTTGGCGAATCCATCAATCTCTCCGGCGCGGTCTACAAGATTGTTGCCATCGAGAAAGACGAACTAGTAGTGTCCGCGCCCAATTCCGTGCGTACCACCGTGGCGAGGTAATTCCCATAATCGACTCGTTGCATGTCCATTTTAGTCCAAACCGTGAAGAACCCCATGACGAAAGTCTCGAAGATCCTGAGTCTCGTCGCACTCATTGCCGCGTTCGATACCGTCTCCACCCGCGCCGTGGCGCAGGAAGCCGGTGAGATCGCCGTACGGCGCGAAGAAAAAGCCATTGTCTTGCGCAAGACGCTGGAGGCTGCCGCCACTGCTGCCAAGCAGGGCGATCAGACTTCGGCGGCCAAAGCCTACGAAGACGCATGGAACTTGACCGAGGAATTGGGATCCAACGTCGAAAAGGAGCGCGGCATCACGATCGAGGGTTTCACTTCCAGCCGTCTGGCTCTGGCCTATGCAGCGGCCAAGGCGGGCGACTACAAAGAGGCCGACCTTCAAATCAAACGTTTGCTCAAGGTCGACCCCAACCATGTCAAGGCCAAGAACTTCAAGCGAGAGAACGACCAACGCTTGGCCAACTTGGTCGGCCGCGTTCCCTCCGACGAAGCGCTGAGCTACATCGGTCAAGACAAGACCAATAAGCTGGCGGCCGCGATCGCTGTCCAAGACGGCAAGCTGGCCTTCGAGATGGGTAGCTTTGACCGCGCCGAGACCAAACTTCAGGAAGCAATCAAGCTCGACCCCGACAACGGTGCTGCTTACCAGTACCTGAACATCATCCGCGAGTCGAAGTACACCCGAGCCCATCGCGAGAAGCTCCTGACCGACAAGGACAAGCTCTTGGAAGTGGAGCAATATTGGGAACAGCCGAAGTCGAAGCTGCCGATCTCCAACCCATTTGCCCGAACCAATCGGGTTCATACCGGATCCGGCCGTCAAGCGATCTACCACAAGCTCGATACCATCCGGATCAATGAAATTAAATTTGATGGCCTGCCCTTCGGTGAGGTCGTCAAGTACCTGGATGAACAGACCCGTCTCCGAGATCCTGAGAAGAAGGGCATCGCATTTGTTGTCAACTCGCAAGCAGACCAACCTCTTGCAACCCCGGGCTTCGGTGGAATCGATCCCGCGACCGGTGCTGCCCAGCAATCTCAGCAGGCGGCTGAGCCCCTGGACCTGAACAACATTCCGGTGCGGATTAGCCCGGCCCTGCGTGATTTGCGCCTGGCCGATGTCCTAGAGATTATTACCAAGGTAGCCGAGAAGCCGTTGAAATATTCCGTGGAGGAATGGGGCATCATGTTCCGTCAGCGTCTTCCTGAAGCAACGCAGCTGCACTCCCGTTGGTGGCGTGTGAATCCCAATACCTTCATGGAAGGTTTGGAAAGTGTTACTAGCATAAGTCCCGCGGTCTCCTCTCAAAGTGG